>Ga0194037_1000049_pt1 | contig 78684 bp, 93 predicted proteins | sample JunL306m_MetaG_FD_148653 | JGI IMG/M metagenome (GOLD analysis project Ga0194037, IMG submission 148653) | Anoxic zone freshwater microbial communities from boreal shield lake in IISD Experimental Lakes Area, Ontario, Canada - Jun2016-L304-6m | ecosystem: Environmental > Aquatic > Freshwater >...
GTCCTGTGTCTGGTAGCGCCGCCGCGTTGCGGGTGCTTCTCGGTCAATGTTTGCAAGTTGCATCTTTGCCAGTTCGATTGCTTCCGCGTCGCCTTTCTTGACGGCTTTCTTGATCCCTTCACAAATAGCCGCCTGAGTGATTTTGTTAATTTCCTGGTCGATTTCCTGTAAATGTGACGATTCCTGATAAGCCTCCCGCGCCTCAGTTTCCAGCCTGACAAGGTGCCGTTGCGCCTCAGTAATTGCCGGGGTTTTCATCAGTGACGGTCTGCCGATAACCGCGCCCCATAGGTTCGGAATGACAAGCCAGTCATCATGGCGCTTGGGGTGAATGCCGCAACCGCGCCCTATAATGATTCCAAGTGCTACAATCGCCGCCGCTGTGGAAAAGTCCGGTGGTATCTGCATACGGTCGGCAATATCCATAAGCCAGCCCCGTAATGGTGCCGGTATCATGGCCGGTTCAAGCGCCTTGACGGGTGGTAATCCTTCGGGGAGTGGTTGCGGTTCCGGCCATTGGTCGCCGGGTGTTGCTGTAGCTGTTGACGGATCGCCGGTAACAGGTGCCGCCGCTTCGGTCTGCAAGCGTACCGCGTCAATACCTGCCAGCCTGTGAAGGTCGTTAAAATCAGTCGGCTTGCTCATGGTATACCCCCTCGAAAATAGGGATTGCCAGTAAGCCCTTGACGGCCCGCGCCGCTTCGGTTGCTTTGGTCAAGCCGGGGTTTCCTGGTGTCCATTGGTCATTGTCGGCACAAATGATAATTTTCAGGTGTGGAAACCGCGCCTTGACAATCTCTGCAACTGGTTTGAGGTTGCCAGCATCGAAAGCGGCAAGTACAGGGTATCCGGTCGCCTGGTGTACGCTTGCCGCCGTTGCATACCCTTCCGCAATACAAAGCGTTTCGCCTTTTGGTTCTCCCATGCCGTAAAAATGGCCGGTTTTGTTGGTGCCGGTCTTGAATTTCTTGGTGCCGTCCGGCGCTATGAACTGCATACCGTGAATGGTTCCCGCCATATCTTGAACAGGTACAAGCAAGCTATCCTTAAAAGTTTTCAGCCCGTATGCTTTGACACCCTTGCTTTTCAGGTAGGGGTTTAAATTGGTGGCGGTTTTTGCCTTTTCCCAGATAGCAAGGCACCAATCCCGGCATTCAGCCTGTATGCGTTCCCGTTCGGCTTCGCGCTCTCTTTTGACGGCCTCCATTTTTGCCGTGTAAGCCGCTTTCTCTGTCGTGGTCATAGTCTGATATGGCTTTAAACTCCATGTTTCATTGGTCTGCTGTTTCCAGCTACCAAAAGCGCCCGCCGCCGGATCATCGGCATGAAGTACATACCATCCGTTATCGCTTCGGGGCTTGTCGCCGGGAATAGTAAATCGGTGAAGTGTACTGTCTGCTATGATTTCCCCGGCGGGGCCGTAAATCCCGGCGTTGTTCATTGCTTGCCTGAAAAGGTCAATAGTGTTGTTCATGGTGACACCTCCCGCGCCGTGACAATTACGGCGTTCTTGGTGTCTTGGTCGAATGTTCCGAATAGTTGAATTGTGCGGGTGCTTGTGGTAGGATTCAGGCACAAATTGACGTTTGCCTTACCCCTCTTCAAGCCCGCTGCCGGTTGCCCCCCGGTTGCGGGTTTTCTTGTTTTTGTCATAACTTCCCCCGCCGCGCCGTCGCTTCGGTGGTGCTTGATACCTGTAGCGATTCAATCCAGCCGTCTACATCTTCCGGCCTGTAGTAAACCATTGCGCCGATTTTAACGAAACGCGGCCCGTTGCCTTTCCATCTGGCATTTCTCAGAAAAGGTAAACTCAGGTTGTACCGTGTGGAAACGGTCTGCTCCCTCAATAGCTTTGGTGCTTCCGTCTGCGTGGTGATTTGTTCTATTTGTGCCATAATCCCTGCTCCTTTCGTTGTGTGGTAACGTTAGGAACAGGGTAGCAAGTGGTAGAAAGGTAAACGAGTTGCGATACCTAATTTTATGGGGTGGGTTTAGTGGTCGGTTTTGGCAAGCGGTCAATAGCCGCTTTCATTCTCTTTTGAGGGTAATCGTGGGGGAGTCCAACGGCTCCAAGTGCATTCCCTACCACTTTAGCAAAAACGCCGTCAACATATAGGGTGGGGTACGTTGTGAATGTGTCCCTGAATAATTGCGCCATGAAATAAACAAAATTATCAGTATCGGCTTTCGGCCTTCCTTCCTGTTTTTTTACGGTAAATGGGGGTGATTCTAATACTTCTATGAAGTCAGCAAGCGCGTTGTATGCTTTGAATGATTTATCCAATACTGCCCGCAGATATTCGCCCTCGGTGTTTTGCATATATGGCGTTCCATTACCGCTATTAACTATCTTCCCTGAAAGTGCATATTGAGGAATGACGGATTTCTTGTTCATCTTCACGGCTCTTAATTGTTTCAGGTATTTTCTGCCGGTTGCTATTACTTCTTTCCGGTAATCTGCAATTTTTCCCCTTTCGCTATCAGTTTTCATCAGGCGTTTCCGATCCTGACAAAGCAGCTCAAGTGACATTATGAAACGGTCTACTTTGTCGCTCTCGAAACCGTTTACCCGGTCCCTTCGACAACTCGCTCAATGTCGTCCCTTTGCTTGCTTATCAGGTTGCGCAGCTTGCGCAGGTCAATTTCCATAATTTTCACTCCTGTTATAGCTTATCCAGTTTAATTTTCCCTCTGGCTATGCAGACGCCTGCATATTATCAAGGATCTCATCTACTCCCATCACCTGGGCAAACACCGCACCGAGGGCTGCCATATATGAGGCATGTACCTGCTCGGCCGGTACAGTGACGCCCTTGAATGATAGCTCTCTGGTGGCGCAGGCGTCGTGGGTAACGATGCAGTTAAAGCCAAGGTCAAATGCGGCCCTGACAGTCGTATCAACACACATATGGCTCATCATGCCGCAGACCAGGAGGGTGTCGACTCCGGAAGACCTTAGTTGATCCAGCAGGTTGGTGTTGCGGAAACTGCTGGGTAGTGCTGCATAAGTAACAGTTTATCTGCCCTGAGATTTTGGTTTGAGTATAATTTTTTTGTCTTGCGGACCCTGAACAATACTGGCTTTAGCCATCAATACGCTCGTGAGTTCAGTGTTTTTTGCGCTCAGTTCAGTATTCTGTCTGTCAAGTCTTTCAATCTGTGACTGCATATCGCTGACCCTTCGTTCTGATTGTTGAAAACGAATTTCTGCTTCTGAAGCGTTTTTTGCAGTCGTATCACGTTCTGCTTTTGCTGCCGTCAATGACTCCTCGAGTTCTTTTATCCTCAAAACATCAGAATCTCTCCCAGCAACAGCTCGATCTGCTGCTGAAGTTGCCTCTTTGAGGTCCTCTCGGAGACTACTGATCTGTTCCTCGAATACCAAGCGATCACTAGCAAGTCTGCTCTCAGAAATCTGGATAGCCTGGTTCCATAGTTCAGTTGTCAGACTGAACATCCTGTTAGATAAATCTTCTGGTGCCGGAGGCAGTTGCGAACTGGCTATTTTTCTATTTTTCCATTTCTGTAATATCGGGTTGATAGTGCTGAAAGAACCGCCGCCAAGAACTGCACGAATCGAGGCCAAAGTCACAGACTTACCTTGTGATTCCAATATATCTGCTGCATTAAAAACCCTCTCAAGCATATCCATTTTACACCTCATGTTGTATTTGTTGTATAATACATATGCTACAACACAAATCAATGTCAATAAAAAATATTCTGCCTTAATTTGATACGAACAGTGAGGCTCATAATGCTCCACACATTTTGGTTTAATTATCGGAATGCCATACGTCACGGTCTTCAAACATCATCACTATTGAACCCGCTATAATCCGACTCCATATTTCCACAAGCTGTCTTATCTCAAAACTTAATATTACATTAAAGAATTTAGCGGTTTATATACCATCTTTAGTATGTTAAAGAGTGGTGTGCGTTTACCGATATTTCTGCAACTCAGGTGATACGCTGCTGCCACGCACATAACTGGATTATTATAGGTGAGGAGAAAGAACAACGTGCTGACAGGTGAAAACAAATCAAAGATTGACAAGATATGGGATGCGTTCTGGTCTGGGGGGATTTCAGACCCATTGCGAGTGATCGAACAAATATCTTTTTTGCTGTTTATTAAGCGGCTCGATGACATTCATACAGGTAAAGAGAAGAAGGCCAATCGGCTGAGTAAACCGATTGAGGAGCCAATATTCGCGGCGGATCAGGACAATCTGCGTTGGTCGCGCTTTCGTGAGTTTGATGCCGAGGAGATGTTTCGCGTTGTCAGTCAGGAGGTTTTCCCGTTCATCAAAAACCTGCATGGAGGTCTGGATACTGCTTATTCCCGACACATGAAAGATGCAATATTCATGATCCCGACCCCGAGCTTGCTGGAACGGGTGGTGGAGCAGATCAGTCAGGTCCCGATGGAGGACCGTGACACAAAGGGTGATCTGTATGAGTATATGCTTTCCAAGCTGACCACAGCTGGCATGAACGGTCAGTTCCGTACTCCCCGTCATATTATCAAAATGATGGTGGAGCTAATGCAACCACGGCCTGATGACATAATCTGTGACCCAGCTTGCGGCACAGCCGGTTTCCTGGTGGCAGCAGGTGAATACCTGCGCGAAAAGCATGCTGACCTGTTCAACAATGAAGAGCAGAAGCGTCACTTCAACGGTAAGCTCTTCAATGGTTTCGACTTTGACTCCACGATGTTGCGAATCGCCAGCATGAATATGATGCTGCACGGCGTGGAGAATCCGGCTATTGAAGCACGGGATGCCCTTTCCAATAGCGCTGCCAATATTGCCAACGTTTTCACCTTGATCCTGGCCAACCCGCCATTCAAAGGGTCGCTGGATGAGGAGACCGTCGCCAAAGACCTGTTGCGCACGGTCAAGACCAAGAAAACCGAACTGCTGTTCATCGCCTTGATGCTGCGGTTGCTGAAACCAGGCGGACGTTGCGCGGTGATTGTGCCTGACGGTGTGCTGTTCGGTTCAAGCAACGCACACCTTGATCTCCGTAAGATTCTGGTTGACGGCCACAAGCTGGAAGCGATGATCTCCATGCCATCCGGGGTGTTCCGTCCTTATGCAGGGGTTTCCACTGGGATACTGATCTTCACTAAGACCAACTCAGGCGGCACGGACAACGTTTGGTTCTACGACATGCAATCGGACGGTTATTCGCTGGATGATAAGCGTAATCCGGTGGAGCAGAACGATATTCCTGATGTGCTGGACAAGTGGCATGCTCGTAAACTGAACGGAGATGCAGGTGACCGCACCGCCAAATCATTCTTTGTCCCGGTTCAGGAGATTCGCGATAACAAGTATGATCTCTCTATAAATCGTTACAAAAAGGTGGAGCATGAGGAAGTAGTTTATGAACCACCGCAAGTTATTATTGCTCGATTGGAAGCGTTGGAGAGGGAGATTGCCGAGGAGTTGGCGGAGTTGAAGGGGATGGTGGGATGAGTCGTCTGGTTGCTATAAGCGAGGTCGCGGAAGTAAACCCTGGATTTCCGAGAACCGCAAATCTCTCCCCAGAGTCACAGGTAAGCTTCTTGCCGATGGCCGCTGTCTCTGAATCTGGTGAAATTACCAGCCAAGTTGAACGGCTATTTAGTGAGGTTTCGAAAGGATATACCTACTTCGCTGAAGGTGATGTTCTATTGGCAAAAATCACGCCTTGCATGGAAAACGGAAAAGCTACCTTCGTTCAAAAGCTGATATATCCGGCAGGATTTGGTTCTACAGAATTCCATGTGCTGCGGCCCGGTTCTGAGATCGATGGCAAATACCTATTCTACATGATCTGGAATCCGTTGTTCCGCAAAGTTGCCGCGCTTAACATGACTGGAACAGCAGGGCAAAAGCGTGTTCCTTCTAGCTTTCTTAAAGACTTTAAAATCCCTCTCCCCCCACTCCCCGAACAAAAGCGCATCGCCGCCATCCTCGACAAGGTAGATTCTATCCGGCGCAAGAGGCAGAAAGCTGTTCAGTTGACCGAGGAACTGCGGCGCTCGTTGTTTATGGATATGTTTGGTGATCCGGTGACGAATCCGAAGGGGTGGAAAGAAGCAAGACTTGAAGATGTGGCAGAAATCGTGTCGGGAGTTACGAAGGGCAGAAAACTTGACGGTAAACAAACTGTTTCAGCTCCGTATCTGCGAGTTGCCAATGTGCAAGACGGATATCTTGACCTCAGCGAAATCAAAGAAGTCGAAGTTCTACCGTCTGACATTGCTAAGTACCGACTTCTTGACGGCGACATCCTCCTGACTGAAGGCGGTGACCCTGACAAACTGGGACGTGGTACGGTCTGGAGAGATCACATTGAAGACTGCATTCATCAAAACCACATTTTCCGCGTTAGGATCAAAGCGGATACTTTACGGTCTGATTTCTTGAGTGTGCTCTTAGGAAGCGAAAGAGGCAAACGCTACTTTTTACGGGCAGCAAAACAGACGACGGGTATAGCCTCGATCAACTCGACGCAACTCAAAAACTTCCCAGTGCTTATTCCAACGTTGGATTTGCAGCAAAGATTTGCAAAAAGTGTTGTCAGCACCCAGAAACTGAAAAAGATATTTATTGATACAGAATATACGACTAACAGCCTCTTTAGCTCTCTCCTACAACGAGCCTTCATGGGGTTGTTATGATGCTTTACGATCAAGTTGAACAACGTCTTCAAAATAGCACTGAATTGTCGGAGCTTACACAAGTGCTTCACATTCTTCTTAACGGCGATTTTGCCGTATGGGAAGATGGCTCTCTCTATAGCATTAGGCAGTTAGTATCTCGTTTTGATGGGCTTAAAGTGGAGATTTTCTCAAGAGAACATTCACCACCACATTTTCATGTCAAGGGTGGAGATGTTGACGTAAGTTTCTCAATTGATAATTGTGAGTTAATCGAAGGCAAGCTTGACGGCAGACGAACTGCTTTAATTCAATTCTGGCATTCCCGTTGTAAAGACAAATTGATCGATTTCTGGAATGCAACACGACCAGACGGTTGTCCTGTTGGCATTATACGAGCTTGAGGTTTTTATGATTCCACACATCCGAGTTGTACACCTCGAAGATATATCTCCCGGCAAATTTACAGATTTTGCCGATTCAATCAAATATATGGGACTGAAGTTCAAATGTGAATCTGTTCCAAAGCCAGGTCCCTATGCTGGAATAGAATGGCTAATGCCAACCTTCGTGGTTGTCTTTATTGCAAATGCATATTTTGACGGTTTTCTTAAAGAAGCTGGAAAAGACCACTATCAACTACTTAAAACTGGACTTGCAAAGCTTTCTGAAAAATTTGACCGTAGAAATATGCCTGAAACAAGGCTGGTGTTCACAAAGGGCAAAGCAAAAAACGAGATTCCAAAATTTTCATTGAGTTATTCAGTTTATGCAGAACTCGAAGAAGGTATTACAGCGAAATTGCTACTTCATACAGATTTTACTGCTGAACAATGTAATGAAGCTATCAGTTCTTTTTTAGATTTTCTGCAAGATGCTCACGAAGGTAATTTGACTCCATCCTCTGTTAATGGACTTTCAAATGCTCAGTTAGTGGGTAGGACTCTTTTGGTAACTTACAGCCCGGAGTTTAAACAACTTGAAGTGGTAGACCCAATCCCAAAAAAGGCCAGAGAAATAGCAGCATGATATATGACACATTCTTCTATATAGCAAATTGGTGACAGGAGATTTATGTCCCATATCAGCGTGAAAGTCAGATTAAGACCTATTCGGTTTGCGTTTCTAGTTAGACCAAATGATCGAAAACGGGTACTTGATATTTTTCGGATAAATACTTGCCTCTGGGGAGGAAAGTACAATCCGATTATACCACTTATAAAGCAAGTTCCTTCGTGGTGGGATCGTCACAATCACCGATTTGAATCTGCTGAGCAAATTGTCAACGGCTATCTTGACTTCTTTGAACCTGATTTTGTAGTTGAGGCTGAACCACATCTAGCTGATGGCCTTGGCTTCGACAGAGGGCGTGTCTTATCGCTTTCTAGTTTATTGACAGGCAAAAATGACCGCGACTGGAATGGTCATGGATTAACTGTACTCAGCCTTTATAGGGATTTATACCGTAAGAAGTTCCAGTTTGCCCGTAGGCATGATCATGACATCATCAATGTGGTATCTGAAAAACGCTCTCTCAGCGGATTCAGTGCATGTCTCTTCGGGTCATTTCCTGAAGAGACAGAACTGAAATGTTTTGATAAGGCATTTACAGACGCTTTTGAGCCAAAAAAAGTTGCCTTGAATAGCGAATCACTCTGCACTCTTTATACGTCAGGATTCACGTCGGCCCTGCGTTTAGGGCATTCGAAGATTGAAATCGACTACCACGATCTTAGCGATCCTGCACTATTTGTTCTGGATGCAAAAGACCCGAGAGACCTGATAGATTATTGGAACCTTAGAGCGTTGAGGAGACATGTTATCCCGGTCCCCGTGCAGTGGTTAGATGAACTCTCAAATTTCTGTAAAGAGTTTATTATTGAAAACTACAGGCCGTTACCTGGCAATCAACATGGCGTGATGATCCACCCTACTGTTATGTTTGCCCGCTCTATACCCAGCGCAGACATTGAACGATTGCATGCAGATTATTTTCATGTAGATGTGAATGGAGCAAACTGTCTTCAGGATTGGTATCCGTCCCTATGGCGTCCTTCACCTGGGTACACTATTCGTGAAATGCGACCGACGCTATCGGCTGCGACAAAATCATTTGATGTCCCATATATTCCTGAAAAGCCAGAAGTCCGCTTTGATACACTGTACCCAGATTTTGCTGATGAATACGGCAACCAAAACAGATGGGCCAACGTCGTTTCATTACGAGACTGGTCTTCCAGAGATCAGATTGCCATTGCATTTCCATGCAATTACAAGAAATCAGAATATTCAAAATTCCGCGTAGGCAGAGAAGAGATCTTACCAACGACGGAAGGTTTCATTATTTTTCCCCGCTATAAGAACATTCCTGAATACTGGGAAATGCAGGATGGCACCACCGCTATTAATAATTGGTTGAGATCATACGGAGTCAAAACTGTCTTGTCTGAATCAGGTCGTACTACTCAACAAATTATTCAAACGTTGGGGGGATTTGGAGGAGTCGCTAGTTTTGCTCACGCTGATATAGTCAGACTTTTAAACGACATATCACGGTCTGTTTCGAAAAGTACCCACCAAAACGAGTTTAAGAATAGAATTCAAACTGCGACAAAGAGCGACATGTGGAGAAGACGCAACTTTGAAAATCTAGTCGATCGTGGCGCTGTCGAATTGGGGCTCGAATTGAAGTGTACTAAATGTTCGAGCTGGAGTTGGTATTCATTAAAACAGCTGGATTATCAACTGAGCTGTAGCTTGTGTTTGCGTCAGTTCCGGTTCCCTATCACAGAGCCAAGCACAACCACTGTCTCCAAATGGGCATACAGGCTGGTGGGGCCGTTTGCTCTTCCAGACTATGCAAAGGGCGGATATGCTGCAGCACTTTCGATTCGATTTTTCTCTGTAATCCTTGGTCAACTTGACAAAGCTGATGTCACTTGGTCAGCAGGCCAAGAGCTTGAACTTGGTTCCGACAACAAAATTGAATCCGATTTTATTCTCTGGTACCAACGAAAGCAATTTTTTGGCAATAATTTCCAGACTGAAGTGATTTTTGGTGAGTCAAAAAGCTTTGGTAAAGATGCCTTTAAAATTGAAGATGTGGAGAGAATGAAGAAATTGGCTACTCATTTTCCGGGCTCTGTTCTTGTATTTTCAACCATGAAACAGGCCAATGAAATTTCTGAGGAAGAAATTGCCCGTATAGCCAAATTGGCTGAGTGGGGACGAGAATATATTAGAGAAAGGCAGGAAACGCGTGCACCGGTGATCGTCTTAACTGGTACGGAGTTATTTGCACCTTATTCTTTGCATGAGGCCTGGAAAGAAAAAGGGGGAAATCATGCCAAACTTATTGAACATGCCATGGTCAGGCCGGATAATCTGCGAGTACTTGCCAACCTCACCCAGCAATTATACTTAAACATGCCGTCTTACAGTGATTGGATGGATACAAAGTGGAAGGTTCGAGCAGCTCGTCGCAAGGCAAGATCCTCACTACCATCAGAGACACAGAATGCTAGTTTGTCGGAGATGCAATGTCCAACTTCACTTTTATAAAAACCGACTGGCCCGAACTGTACGAAACGGCCCGCGAAGCCGAGCAGAACGTCAACAGTGCCCCACGGACCAGTTGCTTCTACGCCCGACGCTCTCTGGAACGGGCAGTGAAGTGGCTCTACGCCAATGACTCGTATCTTAAGCAACCTTACGCCGACAACCTTGCTGCACTGATCCACGAACCGACCTTCCGTGAGAATCTGGAACCCTGCCTCTTCCCCAAAATTCTCACTATCCAGAAAGTCGGCAACCAGGCCGTCCACAGCGATAAACCGATCAGTAGCAGCGATTCCCTCCACACCCTGAAAGAACTCTTCCACGTCCTTTACTGGCTGGCCCGCAGCTATTCTCCAAATGCTGCAACTATCGGCAAGCTAAACTTCGATATCAGCCAAATTCCGCAGAAAGACAGTGCTGTTGCCGACCGTAATGCAGAACAGTTGACCAAGCTGCAGGCAGAGCAAGTCGAAAAGGATGCTAAATTAGCAGCCAAAGATGCTGAGCTGGCCAGGACGATAGAAGAGATTGCCGCTCTCAGGGCTAAAATCCAGGAACTGAAAGAACGAAACCGTCAGACACCTGACGACCATGATTATTCTGAAGCGGAAACCCGAGATTACTTCATTGATCTGCTTTTGAGGGAGTCTGGCTGGGATTTGAAGGCTCAAGATGTGCTGGAGTATCTAGTAGTGGGGATGCCCAATGATAAGGGCGAAGGTTTTGTAGATTACGTGTTGTGGGGAGATGACGGCCTGCCGCTGGCGGTAGTGGAGGCAAAGCGAACCAAGAAAGATTCGCGCATCGGCCAGCAGCAGGCCAAGCTGTACGCCGACTGCCTGGAACAGATGAATGGACAGCGCCCGATCATCTTCTTCACCAATGGTTATGAAACCTGGCTCTGGGACGACATAAACTATCCACCTCGCCCTGTGCAGGGTTTCTATAAGAAGGACGAACTGCAACTGTTGATTAACCGACGAACTAGCGTCAAGGATATAACTGCCGCCACTATTAATAGGGCCATTGCAGATCGTTATTACCAGCATGAAGCCATCCGTCGCACTGCCGAGGATTTTCAGCGCCGCAAGCTGCGTAAAGCATTATTGGTCATGGCGACCGGCACTGGTAAAACCCGTACCGGTATCGCTTTGATTGAACTGCTGCAAAAGTGCAACTGGATCAAGCGCGTGTTATTCCTGGCCGACCGCAACGCTTTGCTTACTCAGGCCAGTAACGCCATCAAGGAACACTTGCCTCACTCCAGCCCCGTAAACATTGCCAAGATCAAAGATGATACCACCAGTCGTATTGTTCTCTCCACCTATCCGACCATGATGAATTGCATAGACGAAGCTAAAGGTGGCAACAAGCGCTTCAGCCCCGGTCATTTTGATCTTATTGTAATAGACGAGGCTCATCGTTCGGTCTACCAAAAATTCCGCTCGATCTTTGAGTATTTCGATTCATTACTGCTTGGGCTGACCGCCACTCCACGCTCAGAAGTTGACCGCAACACCTATTTGCTCTTTGAGCTCGAAAAAGGTGTACCTACCTTTTACTACGAGCTGGAAAAGGCGGTGGCGGACGGATTCCTGGTGCCGCCCAGAGCGCATTCCGTACCGCTCAAGTTTCAGCGTGAAGGGGTCAAATATAACGAACTTTCGCCAGAGGAACAGGCTGAGTACGAAGAAAAGTTTTGGGATGAAGAAGCCGGATTGATGCCCGTTGAGATCGAGTCATCGGCTCTTAACAATTGGCTGTTCAACAAGGACACGGTAGACAAGGTATTGGAACATCTGATGCGCTACGGCCTCAAGGTAGCAGGCGGCGATCGGCTCGGCAAGACCATCATCTTTGCCAAAAACCATAACCATGCCCTTTTTATACAAGAACGTTTTGATTTAAACTACCCACACCTGAAAGGTAAATTCTGTCGAGTTATCGACAACTACGAGACCTACGCTCAGAACATACTGGATGGTTTTTATGAAAAAGAAAATGATCCTGTAATAGCAATCTCGGTGGATATGCTGGATACCGGCATCGACGTACCAGAGATCGTCAACCTGGTCTTTTTCAAGCTGGTTCGATCCAAAACCAAATTTCATCAGATGATGGGACGCGGAACCCGGCTCTGTCCGGGACTGTTTGGGCCAGGCCTAGATAAGAAGGAGTTTTACGTATTCGACTATTGCCAAAACTTCGAGTTCTTTGCAGAAAACCCGGATGGTGTGGAGAGCGGTAGCCAGGAATCTTTAAGTAAAAAGATCTTCAAACAGCGGCTAAATCTACTTATACAGCTGCAACAACAAGATGTTCCGATGGGTAATGGCGTTATGCAGTTGCAAGGTCGCCTGGAAGATACCCTGCACGGTGAAGTATCCGTTATGAACCCAGATAATTTCATAGTCCGCCCACATCGACGCCATTTGGAGAAATACTCGATTAGAGAGCAATGGAGCAAGCTCAATGCAGAGGATGTTCTCGAAGTGAATCTTCACCTGGCAGGATTACCGGCAGAACTGCCAGAAGAGGACGAGACAGCCAAGCGCTTTGATCTTCTATTGCTGAATCTGCAGCTGAATCTGTTGGAAAAGTCCTCCTCTTTTGCCCGTAACCGGGATAAGGTCATGGCAATTTCTGCCCGGCTCGAAGGAAAAGGAAGCATCCCAATGGTGGCTCAGCAAATGGAACTAATCCTTGATCTGCAGACAGAAAACTGGTGGTCCGGGATTACATTGCCGTTATTGGAAGATGTACGCGTTCGGCTGAGAGATCTGATAAAGTTTCTGGACAAAGGTGAGGCGGTTATCGTCTATACCGACTTTGAAGATACTTTGGGCGACCATACGCCAATATTTGTTGCAGGCTACGCCAATGCTGAAGAAATGCGCCAATATAAGCTGAAAGTAGAGCGATTCGTCCGAGAGAACGCCAACCACATAACTATCAACAAACTGCGTATGAATCGGCAGATAACAAAGATGGACCTCGAAGAGCTCGAACGACTGCTGTTTGCTTCGGAAGAGATTGGAAGTCGTGAACGATTCGAGAAAGTTTTTGGTCACCAGCAGAGTCTGGGCATGTTTATCCGTAAGCTCGTAGGGCTAGATCGTGAAGCTGCCAGTGAAGCCTTCGGTGATTTCCTGCACAACTCGACCTATTCTGCAACACAGATCAGATTTATTGACCAGATCATCAGCTACTTGACTCAGAACGGCACCATGGATCCTGGTATACTTTACGATCCGCCTTTTACAGACAGCCATAATGAAGGATTGGACGGAGTTTTTGGTGACGCCGGTGCAACGAAGATAATACACTTGTTGCAAGACATTGAGCTGAGGGCTGCGGCGTAGCCACTTTGACGGGAATTTAGATTCTTTAAAATTAGTAGTAAAGAGTTATCTTAGCCAGTGCAGTTGTATTTGACGATGTCAGAAAAACAGAGAAATATCAAAAAGTGTCGTAATCAGTTTATTGAAAATGATAAACTCAAAACTTCTAAATAGCTTATCATAATCATATATGAAATACACACCACATAATAATATCAATAGGTTATAAAATAGTGTAAAAATATCATATTTTCATCGTTTTTAGCGTATTTGAGCTGTTTTTATGCAATAAATCATCATAATTCCCTTCAGAATATCATTTCTATCAATTATATCCGATAACAATCACACCAACTATCACATCATCAATTTCATGAAGTTTTGAATTACGTAAATTCATTTTCAGAAGATTCAATTGATTCAGAAAAACATCTGAAGCGTATTTGTGAAGGGATAATCTGTTTACTGCGTTTGAAGGGTCAGAAAGATGGTTGAAGAGGTATTCGCCGATGTAAACTCACAAACTGTTATTCATCGAGTTGTTTCAAAAAATCACCAAAAACAATCAATTCTTCACGGGCCTGTAAAAAGGTGCTTTCAAGGTTGCCCACAAGCAACTTCAATTTTTCTGGTTTGAGGTGATAGGAATATACGTTACGTACCACATGCCGAAAACCCCTGTATTCTTCCAATGATTCTCTCAACTGGGAAGAAATGATCGCAGGTCTGACTGATGGTATCTCAGTCTGCATCTGAATCAGCAATTCTTGATGCCAATTGGCTGCAGTGGGTACCGTGCCATCAATGGCTGAAGCCAGTTTTTCAAAGATACGCTCCAAGCCGGAATAGAATGCATGAAGGTTTAGTGCAACGCTATCAAGAAAAAAGTCGTCATGTTGTTTTGTAGCCTTATCCCAAGCTTGCAGGGTTCGTGCGACTACCAACTTGATTTCTGACAATTCAGAATCAATTCTGGCAGAAAGAAGTGCCGCTTGCGGACTCATAGCTCTATTCCGTTCTGAGTTATATGCTGAAGTAATGAAGGTGAACAATCCTCAGCATCTACAAGATCAACCTTGAACAGATTGCTGTACCCGCTGGTATAGGCAACAGCCTTGAAGTAATCAGCGCTGGGAATCCCCCAAGCCGCAATATCTATATCAGACCAGGGGTTAAAGTCTGTGCGTGTTGCAGATCCAAAAAGCACAACTTTAGAAGCATGGAAGCGTTCTTTCAAAGTTGTGGCCAGAATATCAGCCGTATCCTTTGCCGCAGTCTGACGGGCAGTAGCAATCGTATCTCTCCCTGGAGACATCTTGAAAGGATGAAACTGTTTCAAACCCTCAGCTGATATGTTTTTTACTGTACGTGAAGGCATCTTATTCTCTGATATGATAGGTGTTTTCCGAGTGTGTATGCACAATTCGGATGGCGGATAATAACAGATATTTTCAGTATTTTACATAGAATATCATCTTCGGGGCAACCGACAATATTATCGAAAAAATCCCTGGTGGCCCTCATCATTATTGCTCGGGACAAATTCATGGACTGTTGTATATGGCTGTGCTAAAAGCTCTTATATTTCATAGTAGTTACCTGTTGCATTGATTGAGAATGATTTGCTTGCGTCACTGAAAGAGCTTCAGAAAGTATCACTGGCCATACCTGAAGACGAACGGTACTTGGCCTCGTGCAGAACTGAAGGTAACGGACAAGCAATCTTCAGATTATCAACTTATTGATGATTATGCTGTTTTGTATGTGAACTACTAATTTAATGGTAGGAGAACAGATACATGGCAACGGTTTTTACTGGTAAGGTCGCAATTCCTTTCGATAAAATTGATGAGTACTTTACGCATATGAAGGAGGCGGAGAAAAGACGTGAACCATTTCGGCAACACCTTAAGCAGCTTAATGAAGACTTCTATCAATACCTGTCTTTTAAATTCACTGAGAAAACAGCTAATAAGCATTCAGGGATAGTACATGTGTTCATAGATTTTATCTGTGGATACACTGATGTCGAGGATATCAAGGATATAACCATAGGCATGGTGAATACACATTTTAAGCAGTGGTGGAAGCGTAAGGTATGGGATTCTACTACTCCTGAACAGCTGAAAGTTGCATTGAAAAAGTTTTTTACATTCTTGGCTAACGAAAAAGGCATCGCTAATGACAAAGTGCTAAAGGCATTAGCGTAAGTATGGGCAATATAGAAATAATCAAAACTGATGATGTATTAGTTCGGATAATGGAATTGAAAACAGGTACTTCCACGGAGTGGCATTATCATACACAAGTTACAGATTATTTTACATGCCTGGAAGGCACTGTCAGAATAGAAACAAGAAATCCTGATACATCAATGGATTTAGCTCTATTTGAATGCACCGAAGTGCGACCCGCTCAAGTCCACAGAGTAGTAAACATATCTGACTCTTTTTCAAAATATCTACTTGCTCAAGGTATAGGGAAATATGATTTTATAAAAGTACATTCAATAAATAAGGATTTAACGGATTGACGAGACTTTAATTATGAACATTAGCACAAGAGATAAAGAAATATACCAGTTGTGGAAGAGTGGCGTCTCTTATTCTGAGATAGCTAGGGTGTATGATTTAACTAGAGAAAGGGTTAGGCAGATTTGTATTAGGCTTAATGATTTCAATGCAAATTACCCACCTTTAAAAAAGCTGTTACCAACATTGACTCAGAGAGGATTGATATATTGGTTTAATGACGAACATATACTGGAACTTCCTGAGAAGATAATTGCTAATGCTAAATTTAAGGATCTTAGTACAAAGGCACAATTTATAGGTAAGATTGGAGCAAACAGGATATCACAGGCTCTAATTGATTTAGGCTACATAAAGTCAGATGATAAATGGTTAAAGGAGTAATTTCTGAAATTGCTACTGGAATATTGTTTGGATTGAGGCGATTAAATTGGCAGCTACATATATTACAGACATAACCCATTTTCTTGATGATGAAGGATATATAGTTCCTGAATCTGGCCCAGGTCTTCGGTTTGCTGAATACCTGACCTCAATAATATCTATGATTTCCCATCCACCACCATTACCTGAAGAGTTCAAAGTAAAGTGTAGACGAAGACCACATAGAAAGCCCTGTAATGGTATCATCGAAGGTGATGAAGATCCAGAGACTGGAGCATTGGTATGGTGGTGTCCAGAATGCCTTGATAATGGCACCATCAGTAATTGGCAGGGCACAATATGGGATTTAAGTGATGCATGGGGAGTCGCACATTAGTGGATATATTGGATGATTAGTATGGCCGTAATCATGCTTATTGGATTCGTAGTTCTATTAGCTCTGCCGTCAGTATTCTGGCTGTACGCACTAGCAGACGCAACGATAAACACCTTCCAGTCATTCGGTATAAAGATCATATGGATACTGGCACTCTGTTTTTTTCCACCAGTGGGAACAGTGCTCTATTACCTGATAGGACGTAACCAGCGAAGGACATGTTACCCCGTTGGTAGATTTGTGCTCATTTGCATTCTGATCTTCCCATTGGTAATGACATTAGCGTTTTACCTGCATTCACCAGAGCCAACGACTTATATTGAACCATCATCTCCTTCAAAGACCATTCAGATATAGGGTTTAGGAACATGACCAAAGCTGATCTGTACGAGAAGTGGCCCGAAAACTGATTTTCCGAATCATCCCTGACGCCGAGTCGTGACTGCTTGCTTTAACTACAGTTTCGACCATCTTCATTTATGAAGCGGTATACAGTCTTTCCCTTGAAGTTTTTTGATTCCCAACCAGTCCAACCTTCAACATTAAAACGACGGACATGAATTTCATCCGCTCGTGCAGATCTCGGCGTCATTGGGATGGCTCTATCGTCTTCATATTATTCGTTCGTTAATGTTTAATGGTGGCGAGAGTCCCCCATTATATTATTTCAAATCAGCAAGTGGGTCTTCACCTGTCTGCCAACTAGCAAGGTATTTCTCGAAAAGGTGAAAGTCCTCACCCTTATGTTCCGTGAGAGTGACATACATATTCGTAACCGGGATGTTAAAGGATTTGTTGATAAGTTCCATGAAACCCAGAGTAAGTGATCTACGTTTCTCCATAGTTCGCCCTTCCCGAATGTCAGCATTTACAACAGCAACCCCTTTTTCAGGCTCTTTTACCCGACCGATGGACAGATTGAAGGTACCGAATTCACGAATGGATATACTGATATGGTCCGTTCCCGTATCCATGATGTCCGAGAATAGAGTGCGGACCTCTTCTGCAAAAGTCTGTTTTTGGCTGTCCGTCAAATTCCGGTTAAATTCAAATTGTAAATGTGGCATACGCGCTCCTTGATGTAATTTTCGTTTGTTAGAGTGATACAGTGATATTTACAAAGTCTGCTACTCATGAGCCGCTCGCCACAGATACCCGTGTTTACTTTTAATTTTTAACGGCAATGAACTTTCGACCTTGTGGGTTCGGTCATAATTATTGTTCATCAGCTATTCTCTCTTTGGAAGCCTGTCTTGCAATACATGTGGGGGAATAGTGCCGTCAATAAGCCATTTGCCTTTTATGCATTGCAAATTAAAAATCTCGGTTTTTGAGTCTCCCTCCGAATGGTCATTAAGAAATTGCTTTCCCGACATTGGCACAAAATTGTATTTCACCTCGAGTCGGCACCGACTGCTATCGCAACTCTCTTTGACTATTTCAAACGATGAGATAGCTTCAGACATATCCCATCCAGGCTCTCCATCAGGAAATATAAGGTATTCTTCGGCTTGCCATTGTTTGAGACGGGCACCGTTGGCATCAAGAGTAAGAAAAGAATTCAGTGTAGTCCTTGCTGAGCCGTTGCATTTCTCTCCGTAGGCTATTACCGGACCCGATAGAATGATGACAAATAGTAGAAAAACCAGATTTTTCATTATTCTTGCCTGTCACAGTCAAAAGTTATGTTCATCAGGTTCATTATCTGATGCCCAAACAAAGTTATCATATGGTCACCGCTTCTTTTTCTTATGACGTGGTCTCTTCCCCTGATTCTGGTTACTGTGAGCATTCTGATCTTGGCTTTGCTTACCACTCCTGTACATCATAAGCGGAATTAGAACGAGTGCGAAAACAGCAAGAATCGAAGCCAGAATAATAAGTGGCGTTGACATAATCCCTCCTCAATTCAACGAAATAATGTATTCAATCTGCTATGAATCCGCTACATCAAACGCTAATAAAGCAGCCACATCGAGAAGGTGTGGCTTTTTTATTTCCATATGTACGTCACGGTCGAACCGACTTGTGTAAAGCAGCTTCTATGGCGCCTTCCAAGCTTATTGGTGTTGAGGTTGAAGCATAACGACCCAGCACCTTACCCTCACGGTCAATTAGAAACTTGGTGAAGTTCCATTTGATGCCCTCACTTCCAAGTAAGCCTGGTGCAGCTGATTTCAGATACTGAAAGAGAGGCGCAGCATCATTGCCGTTCACATTGACTTTGGCAAACAACGGGAACGTTACACTGTAGGTAAGCGAACAGAAGGTTTGAATTTCTGATATGTCTCCCGGTTCTTGACCTCCAAACTGATTGCAGGGAAAACCGAGTACCACGAATCCCTTGGAAGCATATTTCTGAAACAGAGCCTCAAGTCCGGCATACTGAGGCGTGAAACCGCACTTGCTGGCGGTGTTGACAATCAGCATTACCTGTCCACGATACTCGGCAAGAGTTTTTTCCTCACCTATTGCAGTCTGTACGGGATAATCATAGATGCTTCGCATTTGTATTCCTTATTATCTCAATTAAATCTCTCACCATTTATACTCCAAACATCTTTCGACAGGAACTGGTATCTCATTCCCAAGATTCCGCTTGACGTTCGCCCTCATACATAGCTATCATTTGATATACTATATCACCCGATACACTACGGAGTGTTCCATGCAATTACTCACGGACCGGCAACAACAGGTTCTCGACTATGTTTCGTCATATCTTGACCAGAACGGATGTCCGCCCACCCTGCGGGAAATATCTGAACATATCGGAACTGCAGGTACAGTCACCGCTATGCGTCACCTCGAAGCTTTAGAGAGAAAAGGGTATGTGCAGCGCCGGGAAGGTTCTCGCGGGATTGCGCTCACCAACCGACCCAACATTCCGGTTCCACTGCCGGTTGTCGGGACAGTGAGGGCCGGAGCACCAGAACCGGCGATTGAAGATATATCAGGATATGTTTCCGTTGACCCCTCCTGGATCAAGAGGACAGGTTGTTTCTTTCTACAGGTCAAAGGCGACAGTATGGTTGAAGCCGGAATACTGGACGGCGACCTTGCCCTGATACAACCGCAACCAACTGCTGATAACGGGCAAATTGTAGTTGCGATGATAGACGGAGAAGCAACTCTGAAACATTTCTACCGGGAGGAAGACCATATCCGGTTGGAGCCACGTAATCGCACCATGGCAACAATCATTGTTTCAGAAGACAAAGGATTTACAATTATTGGCAAGCTGCTAAAGACCATCCGAAATTATCAATGATGTCAGGTGCTCCAATCCGCATAGCCGTTGTGTATCAAGATGGAGTCAAACCAAAACCGGTTTGGTTCGAGCTGAACCGCAAGCAGCATAAGATAGCCAGGACAACCTATTACTGGAAAGATCGGGTTGGTGATGCGCCATTACTTCATTTTGCTGTAGTAGACGAAGAAGACTCCCTGTTTGAATTGGTTTTCAACTCCCTTGACCAGACCTGGATGCTCTATCCCCAAAAAGTAGAATAGTCATGCCTGAATACCGTATCTGTTTGCACATAGACATGAATGCCTTCTTCGCTTCTGTCGAACAGCAGGCTAACCCCGCATTACAGGGTAAACCAATTGCCGTTGTCGGAGGAGGTGGGAGGACCGTCATTACCACCAGTTCCTATGAAGCACGTGCATTCGGCGTGAAGACTGGCATGGCAAAATGGGAGGCACTCAGAGTCTGCCCGCAACTCATCATCGTCATCGGAGACAATAAAAAGTATACCTACACATCCAGCCGCATCATGGAAATGATGAAGGAATATAAGCCGTTAGTTGAAGTTTTTTCAATCGACGAAGCATGGTTGGATGTCACCCACAGTCTTTTAATCTTCGGAACTGCCGAACGCATCGCCTATCTGCTCAAGGCCAAGATAAAAGAGTCATTCGGAATTACCTGCTCAATCGGCATTGCGCCAAATAAGTTACTGGCCAAACTTGCCAGTGATATGCAGAAACCGGACGGCCTTACTCAAATTAAACCGGATGATGTCGGACGTATATTGGAAAGAATGCCGATAAAGGAGTTGTGCGGGATCGGCAAAAACATGGAACGGCATCTGAATATGATGTCAATCTATACCTGCGGGGAGCTTGGCAGGTGTGATGAAGCGAGACTTACTCGAAAATTCGGGATTATCGGCTCAAGACTGAAACAGATGGGCCAAGGTGTTGACGATTCTCCCATCACGCCCAATGAAGAGGATGATGAGGTTAAGTCGGTTGGGCATTCGATGACGTTGCGGCAGGACGTTTCCAGGCGGGAGGATATTCTCAAATACCTGTTACAGCTGTCGGAGATGGTAGGCAGGAGAGCCAGGAGGTATGGCGTATCAGGTCGTACGATTACTCTGCATGTACGATTTGCTGATTTCTACAGTTCATTCGGCAAGCAGAATACTCTCAAGAGCTATATCAACCAGTCAGTTGAGATTTATCGAGCTGCAATCTCCATTCTGGATACGACGGAGTTGCAACAACCGGTACGCCAGCTTGGAGTGAAATTATCCAATCTGAAGTATGAGGCAGAGCAGTTATCTTTGTTCCGGGAGGTACAGAAGAAGAGTGATGCAATCAGGGCTATGGATATGGTTAATGACCGTTATGGCGATTTTTCAGTTACCTATGGTAGTCTGTTGTCATCTGAAGAAAAGGGAAGTCATGTTATCAGTCCCGCATGGAGGCCTGAAGGCATAAGGAATGTAGAGGTTAAGTGACTTCATACGTCTCAAAAAAAAACGAATTACACCTAAAAGGAGATTCTGAATGATTCCTGAAAAAATGTTGGAAGTATTACAGCACGATGGCGTAGTTGCGATTGCCACACTAGGTCAGGAGGGGCCACACATGGTCAATACCTGGAACAGCTATATACGGATTTCTAACGATGAGCGGATATTGATTCCAGTCGGTTATATGCATCACACTGAGGCAAACATTTCTTTTAACAATCAGGTTTTGATTTCATTGGGAAGCAGTAAAGTTGCCGGGAACATCGGGCCTGGAACCGGTTTCCTTATAAAGGGAACAGCTGCTATTGAATCTGAAGGCCCGGATTTTGACATTACCAAAGTCAAATTTACATGGGCACGTGCTGTAATGGCTGTTACGGCGAGTTCTATAACACAGACGCTATAATGAGGAATTCCGGTTGAATAGAAAACTGAAAATCAAGACATTCATGCCTTGCCCGATTGATGATGAGGATGAGCTCTATCCGAACGGCATCTTCGTCTTCAATATCACCAAGATGATTGAGTTCATTCAAAAGAACAGCATCCCCTGTGAAGAGGTATTGGTCAAGGATTTCAGCAGAGGTTTTTCAAAATTCACGGAAGATCATCTGGCAAAAGTTGATGTAACGAAGCCTGTAATTATCGCTGAGATTTCACCTGGGCGCTACAACGTGATAGACGGGAATCATAGAATGGAACAGGCTCGCAGATTGGGTCTGGAAAAGATTCCTGCATATAAAATCAGCCCTGAACAGCACATTCAGTTCCTGACTACCGAAAAAGGCTATAAGGCATATATCGAATACTGGAACGACAAGCTGAAGCAAATGTCAAAATCATCTTCCAAGTCAGTTAAAGTGCCTTCCACTTTGGCTACTGCTCAATAGAAGTGATATGTTATTCACAAAAAAATAACGGTTAAAATATACATCAAGGCCGTATTTGTTGTATCAAGGCCGTTACAGCCGTTACGGTGTTACATTTGTAACGTTGTAACGGCTGTAACGTCATTCGTTGCGTAAATGCACCTATACCCATATAGTACGTAAGAAATCTTGTACCACTGACATGAGTGTATAAGATTAGAAGGATCTTGGCATCATTTCAGGTGTTCGACTGATGCAGGTCCTTTGTTAGTAGTATATTTCTATACAATGGTTGCCACCGCTTTTGTACTCGTCTTTTGTCGCACCTTCAATCTCATCTGTAACTTCACACGAACCCGGGACAAACTCGGAGAAACATCCTCCGGGTAGCACTAAATTGTGCAACGATCGAGACTCAGCCTTCTTTATTGCTTCTTCAGGTGACTTAGCCCAAATATATGCGCCAATTATTACAATCTCCTCCCAAGTAACGGTGAACATTTTTTCAATGTCTTTTTCGTGTTTCTCAGCAATTTTGCTCATGATGATCCTCCTCGGGTGTCCGACCCATCAGTTGTTGTTTTCATAGTCTATTTCTTACATTTTTGATGACAACCATCACTATTACTGCCACTCAAACTTCTACAATTGATCGCAACCCGTCACTTCAACGACCAATGCCAATTATTATTAAATTTGGTATAGATCTTTTCGATTTTCGCATCGTTACAACTATGCAAATAACTGTTGAGTATTGTGGGGCTGATATGGCGCGTTGTATACATTTCTCCTAGCGTTGTTACTACAAAACAATTATTCATACGTAACAAACAAAAATTATTAGGGCGAAGACACCGGTCTATATCGGATAGATATTCATCAGAAATCTCATTGCTCATGCCAGTGAAAATTTTAAATTCAGGTAGCAAAATGTGATATGTGCCTTTGGCGTGAGTGAATAATATTAGAAGTATCTTGGCCATCATTTCAGGTGTGCGTGATGTATGTGCAGATTTAACTGGCATATCGGGCATTAAAGGCTGCAATCTTGATACATTTGAATGCTGGCTTTGTTTCTTTTTCTTAGCTTTGTTTTTTGTGGCTTTTTTCTTACTACTGAGAGCACCCGCTGTTTTATCCTTTTTATTAACCACCTTTTCTTTAGTTGTTACCCCGCTCAGTTCTGTCATTTTTGTTGTTGATACTTTCATCTGTTGAATCTCCTTTGTGTTTTATTTCTTGTTTGTTGTTTACAGTTATTGATATGGAGCTTGATGTTATTGAATCAAAAAGACCGTGATTGTCATTTCCATAGCGGCAGTTATTTCATGTGCATATGAAAAGGGAATTTTACGGTAACTACGGCGGATGTATCTATTTGTTTGAGATAGGTAATATGTGTTGCAGGAAAACAAAATAATGAAGCCCACCGAATAATTCTGATGGGCTTGGTGTGACGGGCTTATCATTGTCCGTTTCTGTACGCGTTATAGTAGATTGTCCGACAATCCATCAAGACAGAGCATTTTGACACGGTCGATATTTCTGTCCCAAATATCCTTCATGCAATAACCAGGTCTTTCCTCTCCAGGTTCTCTAAAATCTATGTATTTTTCGTTAAACACTGGTTTGCCGTTCCCATTCAGAATTTTACGGACAACATCATAAAAATCATTTCTATGCTCATCGTTATTTTTTCTTTTGAATCTGTCGTGGTTTTTTATAAGTAAGTGAACGTGTAATTTGTCATCGAATTTTCCATTTGGATGGTTTTCAAAGAATGCAAATCCATCAAGAAAATCATTCCTTTCTTTAAACTTCTCAGTAAATTTCTTGCGATTGAACATATAAATCAGGTCATTTGTATACATACATCTTTCGGGATAGCTCGTAGTCAATCCAAATGTCAGCGTAATGAAAAAACGGTATGGTTCAAAACTCCTTGCAAATTGTAAATATTGAGCTGTAATTCTCATGGATTGTTTTTCGGACTTACATTTCTTGTCATTCTTTTTACGGTAATATTCTTCTTTTTCACTATTCCAATTCCTGTTCCTACTGTTCTTTTGTCTAGTGTTGACGGGATTGAGCCTGTTAAATCCTGGTTCTGCTTTCTTTCCATTAGCTTTCATGATGTGTCTCCATTTCAGATGTAATATTATTTCTAGATTATTATTGCAGCCCTGCTACTAAACGAAGTGTGTGTTGATGTATGCTCTATCAAAATATGAATTGTATTTCCGTATTATGTGACTACCTATTTGGGGTATATAACGGGGTTTATTGTATTAATATTTATTAATGTTATTATCCATTTCCTTATTATCGAGGAGGCTGAAAAAATCACCCTCTAGTGAGCACTCTTTGAAAAATCGGATAAAAAGCTGCGACAGCATTGCTGCCACGAAAACTGCTTTGCAGTTCCGCTTAATTATTATCCGTATGTTTATTATTTACAGTTTTGCGAAACATCATATTTGTTTCGACGTTCGATATTAAATTACGTAATTCAAAATCCTCTATTCGACTCCTCTCCGTTCATCAGTCGATTCCGTCAATAATTCGGATATATTTTTAGAATCGTTTCAGTGAAAAAAATATGACCCGTTTATGCGTTACTTACCTGATGACTTATCCCGCCGCAGTCGCTTTGCCACATCAACAAACCATTCCTTTTGATATCCCTTAAAACTTCTATTCTTGAAGCGCATATCTTTACTGTGGATGCCGAATTCTCTGAGCAATGCGGACAATCTTTGAAAATGAAGATTGTTTCCGTGACAGAATGTTGCCCAAGGCTTCTTTTTATCGGCACACAGTTGAACCAATAGCGATTTTGACCGTATTTTAGAAATATTCCTGGCCCGAAAGACGGCGATGATATCGGCCAACAAACGCTTGCAGGTACTATTTACAGTTTCTTTCTTGGGCTTCTTAACCAATTCCCGTGCATTTTTTTCATGCTTTGAAATCAACAGGCATTCAACGTCGTCAGCATGAACTGCGGGTTTTAATACTGGAGTTGACACGGCTAATTTGTGAAAACCATCCGATTTGTTGCGCAGCACACGCTGATATTTAATGTCCTGTTGCGCACCAAGATCAGAATTTGTAATCGGCGTTGTAAATTCGGTTTCACTGACAAAAGGCTCCATATTTCGTTCCTCCTGATTGAATGAATATCTACAATGTAAATTACGTATTTTCAGAAAACAGCGGAGGGGGAATCGCGAGGTGCAATTCAAGTATCGTCGGAGTCGGAATTAATGGAATAAATGGATTTTATTGGATTGATGGAAGTTGCAGCTGTTGCGCACGTTGATTGCGCTGCGACTGCTCGATTCTATGTGGAAGGAATGAACCTGATGAACGTGATGAACATGTTTTTTACACATCACATCACGGTATATTTTCAAAGCACGCAGTACACGCGACACCGTATCCGAAATAATAGTAGTGAAAACCGATTATGAATAATCAAGTTAATTACATTCATTACATTCATTACGTTCATCAGACGCATTTTTTTGCTGTTTTTGATCTCGTTACCGTTAGTAAATTGGGTGCTTGGTTTTGGAATGCGGTAGTAAATGCAGTTTTAAAGGTAATTTGAGTTGAAAAATAATAGCGTCGTCGGATCTTTTTATCTTAAGCTCTGAAATATGTAACAAAAACGAGTAATTAAAAACTGATTTTTTCTGCAGATTTTTGACGACTCCCCCTATTTTTGATATAATGAGGTACAGATACAGAGAAATCAGGAAAAACCAGAGAGCCGACGCGACCGCGTAATTACGTTCAATATTCATCAATTTCCTGAATTGTAACGATCTGAACCCGACAATTAGCACCATCATGTAGCTGCAAATTATCAGCACATTATCAGTTATCAGTTGATTTCAAAATAGCCTCAAATCGCGCCTCTCGGTTGCAATTTGAGGCTTTACTGTTTTTGGCTTTAAAAGGAGTTCCTTTATGCAATTGATTCAGTATTTCATGTGTATTGCGACACGGCATCAAAATGCAAAACACGAACATCAAGAAGAAATAGAGAAACTATTGCACCAGAAGAAAAAACATAAGCACAACCGTCAGGGCTCCACCCTGACCTATGCGGACGAAATGGCCATGATTAAGGAAGTCATCGCCTCGATACGTGGAAAACCAGCCTGTCTTAAAAAACTGTCCGTACCAGCGCTCGCTGTATTTGCGTACATAATCAAAGCCAAGATTGCGAATGAAGTCTATGTCGAAGGATACGAGATAACCGATAGACTCGTCTGTGATCCTGAAAAGACCCTTGATTACCTGCTCGGCTTGGGGGAGTTAAAAGATCAGGAATGGATAATATTGATTGAAAAGCCAGGTGCGTCATTTACAGATCTTCCACCCTTCTGTTGGCTGCAGGCCAGTATTGAATTAAGTACCGCGTTTCATCAGGCAATGGGGAGTGGGAACAACAGTGGGCACTCATTCAACTCCAATGATGCCTATCTGGATGCGGTCTTTTCCTATTTACAGTCAATGATTCTCGATTCCAGCTCTCTGTACCGAGTGAGTGATCCTGAAGATGATCTCTCAACGTTTCTTCCTGAAGGATGGGTACGAAGGATCGTTCAGAGAGTTGAAGTATCAACCTGTGAACTGCCTGCGGCAGAAATACAGAAGAAGTACGCCTTAAGTGTCTTTCAACATCTGGCCCTTGTGGGATTGGTGGGCTCGCGTGACGGTGATGTGCGTTTTGACTTCAGTTCTCCCCCTGAAGTGACCTTTCTGTTTGCACGAGGTCGGATCTGTCGGAAAACCATGAAAGAGCATCTGTTTGGAGAGAAAAGTCCGTTACTACGACATAAGCTCATAGAAGGCACTCATGGTAACTTCGGCGAAGCCGTGCAATTGACGCACTTCGGCAGCACGGCGCTTTACGGCAAACAAAGAGGTAAAAGCTCCAATCAGGAGCTCAAAAACAGGGTTAAGAAAAACACCCTCTTTGATTTTGAAGAACCGAAGATCAAAAAGGAATCGCTCCATTTACCGACACAGGTTATGGAGGCCATCAGATCATTATTATTCAGTGAATCACGCAAGGGGCGGCAAATCCGCAAGAGTTGGCATACCGCGTTGCCCGTCGCCTGGGGTTCGCCAACAGGAAGTACGGTGCTGCTCTATGGCCCACCGGGAACGGGCAAAACCCTCACCGCTCAATATCTTGCCAGTGCATTGAAACTGCCGCTGCTCAAGATCGACGCTTCACGTATCCTGAGCTGCTGGATCGGAGAGAGTGAACAAAATGTACGGCGTATCTTTGATGACTATGACAATTTGCACAAAGAGTTGGGCAATGCGCCAGTCCTGTTACTCAATGAAGCAGATCAACTGCTTGGTTCGCGTGGCGCAGCGAGTCATGCGGCAGATCGTATGAACAACAATATGCAAAACCTGTTCTTGGAAGGGCTGGAAAGATTTAACGGCATCCTGGTTGCGACTACCAACCGTCGCGATCTGTTGGACGATGCCTTCAGCAGGCGCTTCACCTATAAACTGGAATTACCACCACCTGACAGGGACCTGCGGGTGGCACTCTGGAAGAGTCATTTGCCGATGGAACGCTTAGCGGAAGATATCAACATTGAACAGCTGGCAGATATGGGACTGTCGGGGGGTGAGATCAGACTCGTAATTGAACGAACCGTACGCTTAATGGCCTATCGCGGCATCACAACTATCGACAGTACAACCCTTACGCAGATCGCAAAAGAAGAGCTTGCCAGCCGAATGAAACTCAAAGGCACCATCGGCAAGATCGGATTCGGCACAGGAAATAGTTCATGATACCGATAATTCCGTAACAGGACGTACTGCACTCAACAACAACCAAATAGTTCACAACCAAATAATTCATCACACCGAAAGACCCAAACCCTCACCGATTTGGGTCTTTTCATTTAAAGGAGAGATCACATGATTATCAACTGCACAAACCTGCCGTGGCCCCTGAATAATCGCTTTATCAGCCTTCTTCAACATGAACTGAGTGCTGCTGGGGTGATAGGAGGCAATAACGGAGCGGTCATCAATTTCAGAGACCCTGAATATGACTTTCACAGCGGTGGCTATCATCCCGTCGAAATCGCCGTCAACTCGGACGGATGTATTCAGTACATCACCGACTTTGCTCTGTATGGCATGCCGCCACAGGTGGAACTGGCCAAGGAGATCGACTTTGATTTTTCCCTGCAGCTCTTTCAGCACATGGGCAGGGAATATCCAATCAGAAACGGCAAAACACTTTTCAAAGTCTGGGAGGAGAACTTCATCAGCTACTACCTGAGTAATGCTTACAGCGTGGAGGTTTCAACCTGGCTGTGATCTGACCACGCACAATCAAAAGGAGGTGAAGCCGATGAAACAGAGGGCCTAGCGACAACACGTAACAGTTGTCGTTACGAGTAAAAAAGTAATCGAATAATCGCACAAGCAAACCACACGTAAGAAAGGACCAGCATCATGAGCAATGAATTAACCAAGATAGACTTCGACAAGGAACAGATGGCGGTCATCGAAACCCAGTTTTTTCCTTCAGGAGCCAGTAAAGCCGAACAGGCCTACTGTTTCTCCGTAGCCCGAGAACTCAATCTCAACCCGATAACAAAAGAGATCTTCTTTGTGAACCGTCGTCAGAAATTCGGTGACAAATGGGTAACCAAAGTGGAACCGATGGTCGGTCGTGACGGTTGCCTCTCTATAGCCCACCGTACAAAACAGTTTGCGGGCATTGAGACAACCACAGGTATCAGGGAAGTACCGCAGTTAGAAAATGGCCAGTGGGGATTCAAGCATCAGCTTGTGGCTGAGTGCACTGTCTGGAGAAAAGACAGCCCCAAACCATTTACCGTTCAGGTTGCGTACAACGAATATTGTCAGAAAACCGCCGAAGGCAATCCGACCAAGTTCTGGGCCGAAAAGCCTGAAACGATGCTGAAAAAAGTGGCCGAGTCTCAGGCACTGCGCAAGGCCTTCAATATTCATGGCGTCTACAGTCCTGAAGAGATGGGCACCGGCTTTGAAATGGCAAATGGCGAGATAATCACCCAAACCATTGAAGCTGACTGCACCAGGATCGAGACAGATAAATCTCATCTCTCGATAGTCAAGCCGCAGCAGATTGAACCACCAATTGTTCCTGCAGCTCGTTCATCACAACCCGTATCACATGTACCACAACATTCATCTCAACCCGTACCACCCTTTGACCCGTCAATGTCTGATTTTGTTGATGAGGACGACGATTACGGGTGGGCCGATCCACCACCAAAGCATGCTCAGGTCATTGATGATGTGGCTCTGCAGGTAATCGACATTTTAGAGGGCAAGAATATCTCCTACGACATCATCCTGGATGGTGTTGACGGCATTATTTCTGCCAATTCATTTGACTACAAAGATCTGCTGAAGTCGTCGGGATTTCGTTGGTCTTCAGATCGGAAACGCTGGATTTACAAGTTTACGAACGAATCCTATTAAGGGAGGAACACACCATGACCAGATACATTAACGGACAGGGAAGAAGCATCATTCTCTGCGACCAGTGTCGTAAAGACGTTTTGCTGGGTGATAACGTCTACGCACTCACCATCAACAAGGTAGCCGATGGATACACCACCAGGGACTTCGATAAGGGCGAAACCGTACTCTGCCTCGAATGTGCCCACACCATCCATCAGGTACTCTCACTGATTGGAACCCGCTACGCAGACAGCTTGGCTCTGCATCAAGACGCCGAAAGGAATTCACCATGAATCTGACACCATTTTTTGAGAATGCAGTCCTCGCCTTGAATCGCCACAAAAGCGCAGAACTAGGCGACAGAACCCAGTACATCGGCTCAAGTGATGTTGCCGGGTGTCCCAGAAAGATTTACTTATCGAGAAAGAACCCGACAACGCCGAGCGTCAGTACATTACTTAAATTCAGCCGTGGTCATGTTGCCGAAACCCTGATCGAAAACATCTTTGTGGCTGGCGGCGTGCAGAAACTCTTCGATACGCAGGTGGAGTTGCGCCACCCTCTGTATCCACTCAAGGCCCACGTTGACTTTTTGTTCTATTCCGATTTGGACGGAACGCCAGAGTTGCACGTTATTGAGGTTAAGTCCGTCAGCGGCATTCCTGATGAACCGTATCCGCAATGGGCCGACCAACTCGCCTTTCAGCTCGGGTTGTTACGCATGCAGTACCCTGATGGAAAGATCAGTGGATCAATCCTCGCCATTGATCTGAATGCTGGTCAGGTTCATCAGTTCAACGGCTTTGAGTATGACGAAGCGATATTCAATTACCTCTTCTGTCGGGCATTACGCCTTCTGGACTGCCTGGAAGATAAAGATGAAGCCTATCCTTCGGTCTCACATCTCTGCGGCTACTGTTCATATCGGTCGGACTGTCCTGCCATGTCGGTACCGAAAGTGAAACTGCCAGAGGAAATCGAGGCGCTGGCTCTTAAGTATACCGATCTGAGCAGAACCAAAAATCATGCAGATAAGGAGATGAAAACCATTCGACAGGAGCTGCTTGATTTCACGGGACCCATTTTCAGAGGGAGATCTGATGCCGTTGAACTGCTGGTTTCATCTATAGCCCCTGGGATGGTCGTAGATGGAGAGCTCCTGAAGAAACAGTATCCTGATATCTACCCTGAAGTATTGAAGGAACGGGCAGGATATACAAAGCTGGAATGCAAGATGAGCAAAACTGCAGCTTCTTGAACCCGTAACACACATTACAGCTAAACGCCCTTGAGTCATATCGGTTCAAGGGCGTTTCTATTGGAGGTCATTATGTCGAAATACAATTCAGGACTCATTGGATTGGATGCAAAACCACGCAGAAAGATTACCCAGAGAAACCGCTTCAAATCACAACATCCCGCATGGCTCCTGCCAGTGATGATTGCGCTGGTAGCGCTGGTACTTTTAGTTGTTGCGATAACTCGGTAAGGGGGCGTTATGGGAAAACTGAAAGCACTGTTTCAGGAGTACGGCCAGGATTGTCTCACCAAAACGCTGCGGATGCGGGTTATGAGGCCCGTCTTCAGCAGGGAGATTATCAGGGAAAACATGTCGGTCTATATAGCAACGGAACGGTTTACCTCGCCTCAACAGGTATTCGAGATGTTTCGGGATCTGATATTTGAGACGAAGGAACATTTTCTGGCGCTGCACCTGGATGGCAAGAACAAGATTATCTGTCTCGACCGTGTATCAGTCGGCAGTCTCAATCAGAGCATCGTGAATGTCAGAGAGGTCATGAAATCAGCACTCCTCAGTTCTGCCGCCGCTGTCCTGTTGATACACAATCACCCCAGTGGTGACCCGTCACCAAGTGATGAAGATGTAACTATTACCAAACGCCTCAAAGAGGCTGGTGATCTGATCGGCATTCCTGTTCTCGACCACATCATCATTGGCGATAACAGGTATGTCTCTTTCGTAGAGAGGGGCCTGTTATGACAGCTCACCATCAAAATAATACGGGACACGACATGGAGAGCGTGTCTCACGAAGCAGATAGAACGGGAATGGAACTTATTCCCGCAACCTACACTGTTCAAGAGGTATTCGGTTTCCCGTCGCAACTGCCGCTGGCGGGGTTTGTTCCAGGCCACCCGCTGGTTCCAAAGGCAACTATGGGCTACGTCTGGGACGTCAAGATAGCAAAGGACTTTATCGAGTGGCTGACCGAGCAGAATCCTGATCCGCTCTGGATAGCAGGACCAACAGGGTGCGGTAAGACCGATGCGTTAAAAAACGTCTTTGCGGCCCTGCATATTCCAACCGTAGTTGTTTCGGCCAAATCTTCAACAGAACCGGACGACATTCTGGGAAGAGTTCAGTTGCGCGATGGCAACACCATCTTTGTTCCCGGCAATCTGTTACAGGCGTACGAGAAAGGGTACTCCATCATCTTTGATGAAATCGACGGGTACAATCCCGAAGTTCTCATGGCCTGTCATCGTCTGTTGGAACGAGCGGTAGTCACCCTGGACGACGGTACTATCATCAGACCTGCCGCCCGCATCTATATGGCTGCAACGGCAAATACACGCGGGGATGGACAGGGTGGTGATCTTTATACCGCAACCAACATCTTCAACCTGGCGTCATTAAACGATGGTGAAAACTGCCGCTGATATCAGACGGGCATATCAGGATGGTAACTGTCCCGGTCCGATTTCTGTTCGTGATTTACACCGTTGGGGAAGAAAGCTGATCCAGGCGTGGCATCGCAAGGATGTTGCTCCCCTGTATCATTCTTTCGATAAAGCATTCGGCAACGGAGTTGATCCTCATGTCAGGGCAATGCTGCATACCCTGATCCAGACCAACTTTGGCGTACCCGCCCCGCAGATTGAAGGGGTAACGCCATGATTCCGAATCTGCAACACGACACCATATACGCTGTTCATCTGCGGGCTTCATCATCGTCAGGCAGTAAAGACTGGATTGGCTCTACAACAATGCAGGGTGAAATCCATACCTATTGGGGCAAGACCGGGCAGGTTGTGCAGCATGCAGGCAAACTTGGTGACACGACTGCTCTCAACAAAATCATAACGCAGAAGATGCAGGGCAGAGACAAATATTTTCTGGTTGATGAATACACCCCGCAACAGGGTTGGCAAAGTCAGAGAAAAAAGAGTTCTGCTCCAACTCCATCGCAACCTGAATCGAAACAGCCACAAGCAACGCCAATTGTAGACTTTAACCATGCAGCACCCAGCGTTTCAATCCAATGGGACTTTTAAACACACTATTTCAAACCAAAAGGAGAACTATCTTATGAAAACGGAAGCCATTTTAGATCAGCTGATTCTCGTTGTATTAAACATTTCCCTCTGGGAGGGTCGTAAAGCACTCAAGATGGGTGATCTTGCCCTTAACGGTATCGACGTTGATAAACTGCCCCCAGGAACACTCGCAACGCTCGGAAGCAAACGGATTATCTCGCCTGATGCCGTTAAGACCTTCAGTTCGTTACGGCGCTTGGCAAAACAGTTGTGTCAGCAAAACGGCGTACGCTTTGGTGGGAAAGGTTATGCGATTCCCCGAGCAAAGGTGGCAGTATTAAGTCGGGAGCTGAATAGAATAAAAGGTGAATTCTCAGTCGCTAAAAATGATTTTCTGTCGGTCTATGAGGCAGAAACAGAGAAATGGATTGATTCAAATCCGCCTGAATGGGCGCCGATTATTCGTGCCGCAGTTGATTCACCGCAACATATACAGAAAGCCATCTCCTTTAACTTTGCGGTTCTTGACATAAAAGTACCCACGGATATCGAGGAAAATGGTCTCGATGATGAAATCGATAGCCTGTACGGTAAACTTTGCTACGAAGTCAGGGTGACTGCCCGACGCGCCTTTGAAAACAATTTTGTCGGCAAGCAAGAGATAACCCATAAAAAGCTCAGGCCCATAAAATCCATCCGTGAAAAACTGGTTGGGTTGTCGTTTCTTGATCCAACTATCCCGGAGATCATCCATATTATCGACGATACTCTGAGCAAGTTACCTGAAAAGGGGAATATTACAGGAACTGACCTGAACATGGTCGCTGGATTGCTTGGCAGGCAGCTGGCTAATATGGGGCGTACAGTCAAGCTTGAGCAGGTTGATGCCGAAGGTAATGACGATGCAGCTGACGAGACTGATATTGTCGAGGTGATTACCATAGATGATGCTGGCATAGTTGAACCGATAACCTGGGATTTTTAAGCCACATAGACCGAAGGATTGCAGTGCAGATATCAGGTGAGCATTGACTACAACGAAAGGGATTCTAAGCGGAATCCCTTTCGTTGTTCATTGTGATCCGTATTTGATGAAGGTCATCACGTAATCGTACCGCTAAATTACTTGATTATATTTTCGATGACAGCAAAGGGCAAAATGCCATAACCACCATTCCAGGCACCAGCAGGTTGCCTTTCAGTAGGTTTAATTCATCGAAAATTGTGGACCATTTTGCCTTCATAACAAAGCGCCCGAGAACAACATCGAACATCAGCATAAATAATGACAGAGAGATGCCAAGCATTATGAGTCCACGGTCGCTATGAATATTCAAAGTCGGGATGTAGAAATAGCAGATCGTTAAGCATAGAGATAAAGCAGATACCATGGAAAGTCTTTTAGCATTTGGTATTCCCATTCGTTTATTCAGGAAAACTGTCCTGGCAATCCCGTTCAAAGTTTCTCCAGCGGCAACGAGAATATAAAAACATGCAATCTTGAGAATATCGAAATAGTCCACGTTAGTTCGCACCGTTGGCAGTGTCGTTAATGACTGAAATCCGTTCCTTCAGTTCCTTGCCGACCTTGAAGAATGGCAGCTTCTTGGGCTTGACGACAATTTCAAGACCGGTTTTCGGATTCCGTCCAGAATAACCTTCATACTCACGGATTTCAAAGCTGCCGAAGCCTCTGATTTCGATTCTGTTACTGGCAATCAGAGTTTCCGACATACTGGCAAATATTGCATGGACAACTTTTTCAGCAACATTGAGGTTGATTCCACGACGTTCTGCCAACTGTGCAACCAAGTCTGATCTGGTCATTTTGTTTTCTCCTCATTCTCTCAACACCATAGCCAACTCTCACAAGTTGGCTATTTTTCTATCATAACCGACCATTTTCAGTCCACGACTATATTAGATAAGGAGCAGGCAAATGATAAGAGATCAGGAACTTGCAGGTCTGGCAATGACGCTTGGCCGAGACGCAAAGATAAAAATAACGGTAAGTGGCGATGGCTCGTTCTGCAAGCCTGATGGCTCCCACATCAACATCGCCCGCATGCCGTCAACTCCGCTTGGAAGGATGCTGATGACTGGACTGGTTTTTCACGAAATCGGCCAGAAAAATTACACTAAAGGAGGCCGTGCAGGCGGGTTTCTTGGCGATATGATGAACGTTATTGAGGATATCAGAGTTGATATGGAAACGATAAAGGCAAGGCCAGGAACCTGTTTCAACCTCGAAGCGGTCACCACACACTATATAAATAAAGGCAGTCTCGTACCTGCAAACCTTGGTCAGGCTTTGCTCGGCAAGGTCATGGCATACGGATTTGGCAGGGTATTACAACAGGCTGCTGCTATTCCGCTCGAAACACAATGTAATGAGATGATGGATGATGCATTCGGGCAGGATTTTATTGATGACGTGGATGCAATCATTAAAGACATTCGTACACTCCGCAGCACCAAAGACAGCATTGTTATGGCTCAAAAGCTTGTCGCACTGATCGTCCAACAACAGAAGGCACAACATAAATCACCTTCATCACCTTCATCAGGGTCTCCGAATTCGTCTAATTCGTCAGGTTCGGCACCGTGTACGCAGTTCCCCCAAGATGGGGCCGAGGATCATTCGCAGAATGGTGTTCAGAGTACGAGTAATGCTGTTAATTCTTCGCATGACGATGAGACGGTAGAGGATCAATATCAGACATTGTCACGCCATGACAAAGCGCAGCAGGCTCAAGCTGAGGCGGTGCAAACATCAGGTGCAGGCGGTAACGGTGCAGGCACGGGTGGCGGGAACCGTCCGACTCCTGATGAAATCGCAGAGATGCTGATAAACAGTACGGGATATGGTGACCTGTCGGCTCTGATTCAGGCGGAGTTGGATGACATGGCAGGAAATACTCCCTGTGACGTAAAAGCAGGAATACCCTTGTTGCCAGAAATCGGGGTATTGAAGCCAACGTATGGAAAGTTGAACGAAGTGGAAGCCATATCAGCCTCATCAAAGATGCGGGCTAAAATGATGGGGATGCTGCAATCTATCAAGATGAAACCAAAGTCATACGGGCTGAATGGCAGAAAACTGGCATCGTCCCGATTGATAAAACTGGCAACAGGTGACCCTCGGATTTTTAGAAAGAAGATTGAAACTATTGAAGCCAATACCGCTGTCGTAGTCCTTTTGGATTTATCTGGCAGCATGAGCAGCAGATATCAGGTTGCCAATGCTGCCGCCTTCGCTCTCCACTCGACACTGTTCGGTTTGAAGGACGTGGCCGTATGTTCCCTAGAATTCAGTGGTAAGAATAAGGAGCCTGAAGTCAATGTCCTCGTTGGTTTTGGAAAGAAGCCGTTGTCTGAGAACTTCAATCATCATCCTTTTGACGGGACTCCTACCGATACTGCCATCTGGGTTGGACGGGCCATGTTGTTGCAGAGACCCGAACCCAGAAAAATGATGTTGATCCTCACTGATGGGTGTCCAGACGATGATTCTGATACACAAGCAGCGACGAAAAGAACTATGAGGGACGGAATCGAGATTGCGGCTGTCGGCATCATGAATAACAGCGTCAAATATTTTTGGGATAATCACCGAATTATCAATTCAATTAACGAGTTACCTGCAGCTATGTTTGGAATCATGGAAGAATTATTGACGAAGCGCCAGGACTGTAACAGAGACTCATGAAAACTCGGAGGAACAACGGAATACGGGTTCCGTCACCGCAGAAAAAGGCATCTTCAAGCAGGGATCATGATTTTAGCGGAACATTTTGGATCTCAAACAGGAAGGATGGACAAAGTCAGACCACTTTCCGCGTGATGAAGCGGATTATGTAAAGATGGGGTTGTTTCGAAAGTACGGGTACATATTGGATCTGGCTGGTTTCGGATAAAAATGGTATTGTTAAAAGCGAGGAGTACATATTATGGGAATCAAGCAAGATTCAAGCTGTCTCTTAATGGGACTGGATGGAGTTACGTATCAAGCGCTGCTGGGAGATATTTCAGACAAGGGAGCGATGATAACAATGGGTAAGGATGTTCCTCATGGCTTACACGTAGGTGAAATGTGTGGTTTCATGTTACGTGACAAACTTAATGCCCCTTCTATAAAGCATACGGGGAAGATAATGACCCTTGATTCAGGCAATGTGGAGATTTGTTTTAATCATCAGGAGCATCAGCACCAGCGGAAGAAATTCGTTACTTCTTCCTGACCGCTGTGCACTGAACCTGCTTTGAGAACAGCTCGAAGCTCCTTTCTGGTTTCATTTTTTATATGAACAATTGGTTTATTTTCGAAGAGTACTATTTGTAAGAAACTATCAGCCAGTCAATACGTCCAAAAACCAGAGGCGTTGATAAACTTACCAGTTATGAAAGGGGCAGAAAATGCCTGTAGAAGACATCAAACAGACTGACGACGCTGAAGAAAAGCAGGAACTCAATGAATCAGAATTGGAAGCAGTCGACGGTGGGGCGTACACGTTTTACATTCCTATTAAAGGTACAAAGCAAACCCCGGTTAATCCTCCAACAACAGGCTCATCTGGTTCTTGGTAAACAGCTGATCAAAAGAAGCTACTGACTGTTTTCATCGCGGGGCACTTCCACTTTGGGAACGGAGTGGGAAATTACGAAGACGGGGGGCTCAACCTGAGTCCCCCGTGTGTGTTACAACTTCTTTTTTTTCGCTGGCGTTTTGGATTTGGGCGCTGCCTTCGTTGCCTTTGCAGTCTTGGCGGCCAGATCTTTCAAAGCCTTGCCAGGAGTGAACTTGCCGTTCGTCTTGGCGGCGATCTTGAGTGGTTTCCCGGTTTGCGGGTTTCTGCCCGTACGGGCGGCACGGGTTACAGCACTGAAGGTACCAAATCCCACCAAGGTGATTTTATCACCCGCTTTGAGCGCAGCAGTCGTTGCAGCAATGAAACAACCGAGTGCTTTTTCAGCCTGAGCCTTTGTCAATTCTGCACCTTCTGCAATCTTTGCCACGAGTTCTGCTTTGTTCATACGCCCCCCTTGATGGAATTTTGCACGTATATATACTCTGTATTAATAAATGTCCACTATTCATATGCAGCCCACTATAGTCCGCTTCAGATACCAACTCGCCATTGAACAGCCACCACTTCTCCCAACTTGAAAATCAGTAGCATATCAACCGTCAATCGTCTGGCGACCTATTCCCCGAAACTTCAAGATTACTGATCCTCAGGTATCGTTATGAAAGTGATATACACATCCGATTTACCTACTCTAAGCGTAACACCATAATATAACGCAACTAATTTAGTTGTAGATGCTTATTACGTATAAATAATTCATACAGCAGGCGAAGGTAACGGAACAGATAACCGACATAGTCAGAACGATGATAACAGCAAACACCCATAATATAAGGTGTTTAGACATTATTTGAACATCGGTATTCAACTTGGCACCATCCGTGTAATAACAAATACATACGCAATTCAAATTCAACAACGCCAGATAAAGAGGAGGATGTCATGAGAGTAATTATTACCACTATCGTAGGATCTTTGGCACCGGTAACAGCATTTGCAGCATCAGGTTTGAGTGAAGATAACAGTGGGATTTTTGTTTGGGTATTTCTTGGATTTTGCGCGATGATAGTTGTAGCACAGGTAATCCCGGCAGTATTGCTGATGACCGGCATGGTAAAAGGGATGGTCGCTGTAGTAAAAGACGAAACTGCTGCAGTTACTTCTAAAAACTAGTAAAGGAGGAATACATGAAGTTCGAGGCATTATGATAGGCCACCTGATGAAGGTGGCCTATCATTATTCAATCATGTCGTTCAGATTTTCAAAACGGGTGAACCCACCCTTGAATGCCAGATCGACGCTAGAGTATAAATTGGAGATTGTTGTTACGAAGTGCCTCATATCGTCGGTACTATTAAGTTCTGTTATTCTGATACTTGAAGAAGGATGATTACAAACAATTTCCACTTTGTTGAAGAATTGATTCAGCAGTTTGCCGATTTCACGAGTCAAGGTTTTCAGCTCAACAACCCAGGTATCAGTTCTTGGAGTATAGCGGACACGAATCCAGCCGTTGTTTCTTATTATGTCCATCATTATAGCTTGACGGGCTTTGCCCTCATGTCCTAATGGTTCATTGAAGGATGCATATTCATCTTTTATGCACTCACGTGTGTAAACAACTGTTATCAAGACTTCTACGAGAAAACTTCGGTAAAATATTCGAGGTCACATAAAAAAACGCCCGGCTTGATGAAACAAGAAGGGCGTTTGACGTATGCGCCCTCTTTTTGGCAACCCGGCTGTCCTCGCTGTTGAGGATCCGTGGCTTTGCGTCGCTGGGTTACCCCAGGTTTGCGATTTACAGAAGAGGTATGTGGTGGAACGTGATTGTTTAAGCAAACATACGGTGGACCAATTAAAAGAAAACGTCAATAAAAATTTTCACATAAATTTTTTATTTTTACGTTTACTATAAAGCCCAGAGAGCACGTTGTACACCGGCAGCCTTACGTGCTTCATCACCTCACTTTCAATGAATTTACTATCAGAATGAAATTGGTACTTCCTGCATGTTGCTCACAAACACCATGTGTAGTGTGATGATTTATATATGTACCCGTGAGATGTCAAATCTGGACACTCTCGAAAAAAATATTTTCAGGAGTGAACAATTAAAAACATGATGCTGATACCGGATTCAGAGCAGACAATAATTCATTTTTTCGCCATTCGCCAAAAGCTCCTTTTCAGCCAAGCAGTATCTTCAGTTGGACGCAGTCCTGCTGGGTTTCATCTGCACTTACACCAATCAAAATCGAAGTGTCGTCAGATAGTTTGCCAAAGATATTTTTTACGATCACATCATACTCTTCCATGCCCGTTTCCGTTGCGCAGATATTGACAAGGGCAGAAGTCGTACTGCTCCGCTTCAATCAATGCCGGATAGAGCCGTGTATTACGCTCTCCTATGGACGAACCAGCATTGTAACATCAGCCTTCAGTTGTTCGACTGAGGCGGACTCTTGCTCTGTTAATGGAGGCAACGCTCCTTGAAATGATTTGCCTGGAATAATCATCTGTTCAACTCGTCTTATTCTGTAATGTGAGATATTCAGCCGGAACATGGTCTGTTAGCCAGACGCCATTTTGTGATAGAAAAAAATCAAAGCCGTCCATGTACATCCTACCCGCGTCGATCAATAACACAACAGGCTTCCCGTGCCGCATGCCAACGTCAATGGCACATTCCAAATCCAGTGATAAGTGGACATGTTGGCGATTTCCCTTCAAGAGACCTTGATGTCGAATCGCAGGTATATTGTTAACTGCAGTACCATGGTAAAGCCGTTGTGGCGGTTCAGTTGCATCAAAGCTAAGATCAACAGTGATGGAATGCCCCTGGTTGGCGCGGATTCTGAGGCCGTCTGCACTGATAGCGAAGCGCTGTTTATCACTTGCAGCAACTATCTTCTGTATTTGATCTGACGTTAGAACCACGCCAACTTTACGGCTCTTCTCTACAAGTTCAGCTATGACAGCCCAGCCAGATTCATCAAGCGAAATGCCGATTGTTTCTGGTCTATGCCATAATACGAGGCTGATGAATTTGCTGATTTTTGTTGTGCCGTTCATTTTAGTTCTGCCTTTATTGGGTTAAGAGTAATAACGATCACCTGTGTCATGTACGCCACTTCACTAGCCCAGTCCTTATTAAATATTTTATAGGGTTGACTCTTGGCAGTAATCTGTACAGGTACTTGTTCGTCACACAGGGTATCAAGTACAAATACGGAGTATTTCTCCGGATCCTCCAGAGCGAATGAATATGCATGAAGCCAGATATTTTTTTCGTACAACGTCAGACGCGTGTTAGATCCAATTGCGTGATAAGAAGGTAGCAGATACGTAAAGAAGAGATTCTTTGCCATGTTGACTGTATAGAACGAGTTACCAAGCCGATAAAATTCAACCTGCGGGATCATTCTGTCCGGAAATAGCTTCTGTTTTGAAAGCGCCCTGCATTTGAGATAAAACTCAATTGCATCATCTTTGATGAATAAATAGAGCGCCTCGCTGTCATCGTTTGATTTGAATAAACCTTCTATATCCAGTTCAAGAAATCTCTGTCTGTTTTGTTGAAAATATTCTTGGTGATGTGCGGCAACATCTGATGCGACCGATTGTTCCGCTATTTTTTGTGCCGACATAATTTTGTAACGCTGCGAAGATTCGATTGCGTTTCTTTTCTCTATTGCTTCTTGTTCCCAGAATACGTGAGCATTGTTAATCGCCTGCTCCATGCGTTCTCTGCCGACAGGATTGGCGCTGTGAATCAGAACTTCGATTGGTGCAAGTATTCTATGGAACGCTCTAAATTCAATAAAACGCGCAACGTTATATCCGGTGCCGTTCTCTGTTTCTCCGAGGTCATGATCAAGAGAAATGAGAGTAACCCCACCGGACTTTAAGAGAGCAATGGCTTCGTCAGCAGTTTTTACCTGTCTGTCGAACCCTTGGGGCATCGGTCTTTCGTCATCCAACCAGATTTTCATATGAGTTTTCCCCCTTCATACACCCGTACCGGATTTCCTCTTACCAATTCGTTATGGCTGTCCCACCGTTTTTTCTGTGCTTTTGCCAACAGATGTTGTTCGTGTCGTGCCACAAGAATGGCAAGCCGCTCCAGTGCTCGCTTGCGATTGGCTGTTTGCGAACGTTCATCACGGGCAACGGTGGATATTCCATTTGGGATACTGCCGTGGGAATCATTGTGGTCACGGTCATCACCAATGCCCCAGTAGTCCGGATCCTGAAAACTATTTAGCCAAGTAGGTGCGCAGATGGATTTCATGATGCACATGAGCGATACCTCTGAATCCCAGTCATTGCAATCGGCATCATCGTTGTCATTCAACAGATCGTTTTCATGTAGAAAAAAACTGATTACCAGATCAATCTCGTAATCCACAAGAAACGGCTCAGCCACTCGCAAGTCGTTTCGTAATCCTTCTTCAATCTCATTATGTTTGGCTATCAGGATCTTTTCGTAACACCTCAACCACTCATTCAAATTAAGGGCAGCTCGCGCCTCTTCCGCTGTAAGCTCACACCACTTATCCTGCCGGTAGGCAGATATGGCTCGTAGTCCACACCGTACCAGTTCGGCATCGACCACTTTTTCGAGTTTCAGGTCTTTGTAAAAGATCGTGATAGTGTGCAGTTTATCCGGTATCATTCCGTGCCTGAGGTCAATTTCACCTTCAATTTCAAAGTCTGCCTGTCGATAGGACAACATATCAAGCGCACAGATATCGACCGGAAACAGTTTCCCCTTGTCTTCGGGGGTAAGGTAGTATTTGTGGATATAGTGCCAGGAATCAAAAATGTCTGAAGCCCTGTATGAAACACAAATACGTTTCACATTGTCATTGCCGGAAACTATCCTGGCTCGTCCCATCTGGCCTCCCTTGGCTGCTGTCAACTCCTCCTGCTCAAGGGGAGATTACTCACGAACCGAATACCTTGACAGCGCATCGCTTCTGACAATTTTGACTGTGTTGGTGTTCCCGTCCGGATATATCTTTTTAGCAAGAAAACTCAGTTCTTTTGCCTCCCTGCTCTGGGGAACCAGCTTATTCCATGCTTTATAGCTGCTGGTTTCACCATCACTCCAACGGTATTTATGTGCTTTCAAGAGTTCTCTTGTGGCATAGGGCGCATTGACAGCCCATATTCGGGAAAATATTTCAGCTGATGAATCCAGCAGCGTCTTGAATACTGGTGCTTTACTCTCCGGAAGGTGCCCGAGCAGCAGTGACAGAACTGCCTCGGCATCATCCAGTGCTCTGTGCGGCGTGAAAAAACAGTCACAGCACGAAAAAAGTAGATACTCAAGTGACCGGTATTTCACATCCTCCTCATCCCAGTTAATCTGGTAGAGCGAGCATGCCCAGGGGATGGTGGCAAAAACCGGGAAACGATTCTCGACAAACTTTCGGTCGAAGTTGGCATTATGGGCTATTACAAGGCTCGCACGTGTGGCCAGCGCAGTAATCTGCTCATCATCAAAGTGTTTTCCGACAAGCATGTCATCGGCAATGCCATGAATTGCAGACACCTCGTCCGAAAGCGGAAAACCGGGATCTTCAAGCCCTGAGTACCGTCCGCAGATTCGGAGTATCTCACCAGATGCCGGGTCATATTCAAAGGCGACGATGCCTATTTCAACGGCTTTGTCCTGCTGGTAGTCCAGTCCGGTCGTTTCGGTGTCCAGGCAGAGGCCGATCAGTGGCTTGTTGACAGGGCGCTGAGTAAAACGCGGATCATGTTCCATGTCGAGCTTTCGAAGCACATTGAATTTTCCAGTGGCTTCAAGTTCTGCTATGGCCTGTTCTGTTTCAAGGGGTGTCATGATTGATTCCTTTTTATTCCGGCTATTTCTCGTACTGACTCAGGCCACGCTTCATATCAGCAATGATCTCATCCCGCATCCATTGCGGTTCCAGCAGTTCGGCGTCTGCACCGTAGGATAAAATCCACTTCTTGATGTCGTAGCCGCCGGAGGTGTGCATCGTCAGGATTATCGAGCCGTCTTTTTTGGTCTCTATCTTCTGATTAACCGCCCAGATCCGCTCTGCAATATAACGTGCCTGGTCTTTGGGAAAGCGGATTCTGAATGTTTCCGGTTCATCAAAGTAGAGCGTAAACGCTGATGAGAGATAGTTCTCGGCATCAAATCCTGCAGGATAGTCGAAACGATCATCCGTCTCTTCCACTTTTTTAAACCGCTCTACCGCGAGGGTACGCAGATCGCCATAACTCGTCATAACGGCAATCAGGTAGAGTCCGCCATCATGTTCGAAGAAGTGCAGCGGGTTGATGTTATAAGTTTTGATTGTATCGTTTCCCAGTGAATGATAGGTGACCCGGCATGTTTTCTGCCCAATCATAGCGTAGGACAGCTCTTCAATCACATCTTCAGAAGCGGAGTAGTTCTTGGCGGATTTCGGGGCCACGACGAACAGCCGTGAATACTTTTCTAGTATTTTACGGGATTCCCGCGATATCGCATCGCCAATTTTGGCAAATGCTCCATCGATATCGGTCATGATCGAACTGCCCTTGTATACTCCGGCAAAACCACGCAGTACATAGAGCGCCAGCAGTTCAGGTGTGCTCAGTCCGATTTCGCTAATGTTGGGCAACACAATGGTCGCGCTCTCCGGAATTCGCCAGCGCATGCATCGATCATCAGTTTCCAGCTCAATCATCGGCAGATGAAACTTCTCATCCATGGTCTTTTTCATGCGCTGAACAGAGCGTTTCTGGACTCCCAACTCCTCCACAAGTTCTTCAATGCTGGCTCCTTGCGGGCGGGAGAGGAGTTTAATTGCTCTGACCACATCGACAAGCTGGTTTGCCCACTGATTCTTTTCTCGTTTCGGCATAACTGATTTCCTCCACTCCTATAATTTTAACGGCACCTGTCTGATTCTGTCACTCCTGTGCGGTACATCATAACCAGTACCTACACAAAGGAGTCGATATGGACATTACTTCTACAAACAATACAGCGGCACATCTTTACCGTGCCATGGCAGCACTTGTGGATATCTGGGGTTCCTCTGGTTCGCTGACCGTTTCGCAGGAAGAAGTTCGAAGTTTTCTCTCAATGCCTTCCGGTAAATTATCAATAGCATCGTTTGTGACCAGTGGAGCAGACCGTGCAACCAGACTTGCCGCCGGGTTGCAGGATAATCTTTTCCCGGCGCTGCCAACAGATGGAATCATTACCGGTGTCATCCTTGTAATCTACAACGGTGGTGATATGACCACCGAAGAATATCTAGTTATCTGTAACAGGCTGCTGGAGCCATTACCGGATGAAATCCCAACGATCGTCACCCTTTCCCATAATGATGATGCTGATAATTCTCTTAAAGGAACATTACTCATTTCATGGATGACGTCGCCATAGATTACTAATGCACCCGATGGGTGTCATTTTTGGACATGGGGATTTGGACAGTTGAGAGTGGATACTGTGACTATCCCGGTTAGTGAAAAGAGTCTTCCGGCATCAACACGATCTCTCTCATCCTTTCCAGGATTTTCACCATCGCCAGCGTATCCTGATGACAGTATGTAAGGAGCTGCTCGCTGATGATCTGGCGCTCCTCCGCAGACGTTGAATGAACCATACGCATCCAACAATCAGAAGCCATCTGCCCGTCACAGATATCAAGCGCGTCGTAATCCATATCAGGGATCAGCACCGGTAATACCGATTTGAGGGAATATTTACCGCTGAAATGCCTGTGGTAGATATGCTTTTGTCTGAAGGGGATCATCAGATCGCGGATGTTATCTCTCATCATGTTTATTTCTTGTGCGTAGTCAGGAAATTTCAGAGAAAGGTTGCGGAGAATCATTTTTTCAAAGACCTGGTTCCAGGTCAGGATGCAAGCGTTTTCGGGGATTGCGGTCAGCAGGGTAGACAGAAACGACTCGTGAGGGTCTTCATCTGGGTTTCCGAGAAACTCAGCGTGCTGCAACGGCGCCTCGGCTGATTCCTGCCAGTGCAGTGAAAACTGAAACGGGGCCTGTTGATACGGGCGGACTCCGTCGTAGGGGGGTAAAGGCAGCAGGCAGGTCGTTTCAAAATCCATGAAGTACAGTGGGTAGCTGAGAGATTCGAGGAACTTCCGGATTGCATCTTGATTGACATGGTTCTTCTGCTGCAGCGTTCCGTCGAGCTGCAGTTGTTGCCGCCATCCAAGTGAAGCACGCGGGACATCTTCCATCTTTATGATGCCCTGGCGGTAGTGCTCAAAGGAGTTCGGACGACCGCAGTCACCAAAATCGAATACCGAGTTGTGCGGGATATGCTGCCAGCAGTGGTAGGCATAATCACATTCATACGGACTACTGCAGTGCGGGCCGATCTCTATGAGCGGTTCTCCGCCGCAGAGCATGGTGCGTTGGGCTTGAGCTTCCGCAATAATTGCTTCCTGGCGTGCCACAACCTCGTTAGTCACCTCAATCCATTTGAATAGTTTGTGTGGTTCAATTGCGCCGTTTTTTACATAACTGGTGTTGATCAGCACCAGTCCGGCAGTTGAAACCGGAATTCCGCACCCGCTAATGACGTGGTACTGGACAGCAACATCATTGATATAGACATCCTTGGCTTTGGTCGAGGACTTGACTTCAGCCAGTTTCCAGCCGTTGGTCGTCCGGTGCAGAATGTCAGCTTTGACAAAGATATTGTCATGCGAGAACGCGGCTTCGTAGATGGTCTCTGTTCCTGACTCGATAAGATTCCGCGTCTGTTCAATCTGATCCGAAAGCGTAACTCCATCAAACGGGATTTCAACGCCGCCCGGAAACAGCTGCTGAGCCAACGTGCCGATCTCATGCCCGGTATCGAATATCGCCTGGATATTCGGCGGAGTCTCCTGTTTAAGTTCCGGGCGATGGGTTTGGAACCAGAGAGCTTTGTGGCATTGCATCCCTTTTATGAAGCGGGATTTGCTGAGGAAGGGAGTGAAGTTAGTCATTGCTTATGCTTCCTGCTTTTACATCATTCCAGCGTCTCAAATATGCGGCAAAATGGCATTCAACAGCTCCACCTGTTTTCTCAAGAATTTCGGCAGCCATTTGAAAGTCAATAATGTTGTCGTGTTCACTTTCCTCTTTCTTGACTACTTTTAGAACCACATCACGCTTGGCGTCATCCAGTCGGGGTGAAAGATACAACAACTCAATTTTTGGAGATTCTATTTTTACTTTTTCTAATAGATCGAATAAGCAAGCATATTTTTTGTCCTGCTTTGTATTTTTCTGAACGTCCCGTATACCTTCCAGAAGTTCTGCAAATTGTACCTGAGAAGCATCTTTGAGATTTTCGAGTTGATCGTGATCGACAGAATTTGCATCGGTCTTCAGTTCCAGGATATACACACACGTGCCTTTTTCTGAAAAGAGAACGTAATCAAAGTTCACGGTATGGTTTGTGGTCTTCTTATGCTTGAATGGGAACTCCGGAATAATGATGGGATGAATGGGATCTCCTGAATATTCTGATACTATTTGTCGTACAAAAAGTCCAAAAAACATATCAGCCCGCCGCTCTAGCTGGTACTTTGGAAGATGTCGCCAGGTATCGAGATTCTGCAACATCTGTTCAACGGCCTCAGTGTGATTCATATGTGAAACTCCTTTCTGTTTAAGTGTGGGCAGTGCTGCTAAAGCATTTCATTAATTCTTGTGAGAACCCATGGTAAATATACATTGCCATCCGGGAGCGTCAAAATTAGACGCAGCACAATCATTAGCTCACTTTTTCACACATCGAAACTCATTACCCTCATACACCCGCACCGGATTCCCTCGTACCAACTCATTATGGGCATCCCACCTCTGCTTCTGGGCCTTGGCCCGTTGACGCTGCTCATGCCGGGCAATCAGAATGGAAAGCCGCACCAAAGCACGTTTTTTGTTTGCACCCTGGGAACGTTCATCGCTGGCCATTGCGGTAAGTCCGGTCGGGATGTGCACAGCTCGGACAGCTGATTCGGTGGTGTTGACATGCTGGCCACCAGGACCGCTCGCTTTCAAAGTTTCAATCCGGACATCTTTTTCAGAGAAACTGACCGACTGAGGCACTGGGACGCGTTGAACACCGACAAACCAGTTTTTGCGCTTGTGGCCGGGACGGAAGGTGGAATAGCCGATCCACTGGATGGTTCCTTCATATCCTGCGGCAAACTGCCCAGCAACTTCTCCATCCAGATGTATCAGTGCTGAGAGCAATGTTCCGTCTTCCGGGCCGGTTTCTTCCTCGATGATTTCGGCATTAAGGCCATTAATTCGAGCATCGGCGATTATTGATTCCGCCAGACGTGACACCACCCAGCAGCACTCAACTGGCCCGCGACCGGAGGTTATTTGGAGAAGGAATGACATTATCTCTGCCTCACCTTGTATGTCAGCACCGGCTCAAACACCGCAACCACAGAGATCAGCCCGAACGAAACCATGTCACTGATAACCGAATCAATATCCTTGTACGCCTGTGGTGCTTCCTCGTAGAGCAGTTCCTTGTCTTCACAGATGACGTAACTGCCAAGCCTGGTTTTCTTCATTGAGTCGACCGAATATTTCTCCCGCAAGCGACCTTCACATTCGTTGCGGCTCCACTTGCGCCCGGCACCGTGTGCTATTGACCAGAGATTGGCTTCCTGATCACCGGTTGGTTTGACTAGATAGCTGCATGCGCCTCGGGAACCGGGGATAACTACAAGGTCCTGATCAGACGGCGCTGCCCCTTTACGGTGTAAGAACCGGGCATCACCTGCCGATCCTATCGGAGTAATGGAATTATGGCTGAGATCCACAACCTGCCGATAGCCGCTGCCAAGCTGTTCCAGAAAACGATGGGCTATCAGCTCTCGACTGGCTTGTGCCCATGTAAGGCAGTTGTCATGTTCTTTTAGATAGTGCCTGGCTTCCTCGCTGCCGGCTTGCAGGCTGCCATCACGGTAAACATCCACGTGAGAGCGCAGCAGTTTCTCTCCCAAACCACGGGAACCGGAATGCACCAACAGAAAAAGTGTATCCTCATGTAGTTTATTGCTGCCAAAACATGCCGGATCAGCCACCTCTTTTACCTTCAGCAATTCAGCAAAATGATTCCCCATGCCGATAGTACCGGCCGTTACCCATTTCCAAACCCTGTCGGCAACAGCTCCCCGTTCCTGCAACCATGCGGGAATATCCCCGTCCCACTCTTCTTCCAGGCCGGAGAGTTTTTTCGCCCATTTTTCCGGTTTTGCCTTGGTTGCGCTCAACTCCGTAGCAAACAGCGCCATGCCGCAGCCGACATCTGAGCCGACCAGGTAGGGGTAGAACATCCCTTCGGACAGCATGGCAGCACCAACCGGCCCGCCTTTGCCGGGGTGGAGGTCAGGAAATCCGGCGACCTTGAGCATGCCGGGGAGAGACGCCACACGTTCAAGTTGGCGTATGGATTCGCCTTCGATCCAGGAGGATGGGGTGGTGAAGAGAGTAATGGCGTCGTTCATTCATCTCACCTGGAAACTGCTTCGGCAAACTGTGCAATGGCGTTTACAATCCTGTTCAGTTCAGTTAATTGCTCTGCTTTAGACATTAATTGGCCTTCTGATCCATTTGTGAAAAAATGAGGTTCAATATGGATAAAGACATCAAGCGCTGCAAATAGCTGCCATGTTTTGTGTTTTGTTGTCATTGATTCTGGCAGTTCTTTTTCGTCTGGAAGTCTCATCTTAAAAATATCCTGTTTGATTATAAGCGCTTCACTGGAAACCACCTCTTTGCCGCGACGACTATGATAGCTCATCAGCAAATCCACTTCCTTTTTCCAGAAATCTTCCAGAGCGGCGTTAAGATTATCTATCTCCCAGATACGCATGGAAGAGCCATCAAACCAAGTGCCATCCATTGCATTTGCATATTGGAATCGTTGAACGGCCCTTATTTCGATCCATAGACCTTGGTGATTAGGAGTAGATTTGAGAGCTGTCGCCAAATTGCCGCATGCAGTTTTTCCCCTCTGTACAAGATCAGAATGCTTCATGATTTCATCCATTTCCCAGGCATGGTATCCTACACACCATTTTACGGACAATCTGCTACCGCCCCAATATCCGATACCTGTGTTGCCAATAAGATTAACGTTTTTGGGGGTAAAATCCCAGTCGTAGCCCCTTTTTGCTTGAACCGTATAATCGAACTTTGAACACAAATCTTCCATTGATTGCCAGTAATGGGATTGCAACCTGTTTTGGAGTGCCGGTTCTGGTTCTAAACTTCCGGCATTCATTTCAAAAGCTCTCATATCGATTGCATCATAACCATTCCAGTGAACCAGTTGTGGGAACTCGGCGAGATACTCAGCAAAATGGGAAATAATTGTATCGTCATGATAGTTAACAGCAATATCGTAAACACTCTGCCATGACACCGGATAGTTGGTAACTTGGGTGATACCGAAAAATTCTTGAGAATGATTGCGTGCCTGTATTTCATAGACACTTCCCCAGATCTTGCTCTCGATTAGACAAATTGCAGAGCTATTTTGAATTAGTGCATCTACTCTCGATCCGGCGTATTGCAACCGCCATATATCCCACCATGCAGCGTTCAATATTGTTTCGGATTCAACTTCATTTTTATTCGCCAACAAATCTGAAATTCCGGGAAAGTCTTCAGTCAGTATTTTTTTCAACTTGTCTCTATCTGGTTGTTCAGCATCACGTCGAACTATGTGTTTGTATTTATTTGATGCATCGTCAGACGAATACAGTCCTGCCAATATGTCATCGTGGGCAATCTTGTCATTAGGAGAAATACAGAGCACTGCCTTTTTTCGATTATCCGACACCTTAATTTTGCCACCTACCACTTCAAGGCCAAACTTGGGATTGTCCTGTGAAAATGACACGTCAAGGCCTGCTTTGTTCAATACTTCTTGAAGAAACGCATTTCCTTTGGATGATTTCGCGCATGCAATCATGAAAGCACGAGTTACAGACATTTCGTTCCTGCAATTGTGACTATACGGACGAAAAAAATTCAAATGGTAATCGTTCATTTTTTTGTTCTCCTTGTGTGATTATTGTTTCACGTTCAATATCATGAAAAGCCTATGTTCAGTACCTGTTCCGCCTCAGTCGGAATTGAACTTTCAGGCCGCTTGATCTAATGGTAAGTCAGCTTTCCCTGAACGCCTGATTTCAGGATAAGCTTGTTGTCGTTTTTGCTTTATTACTTCTCTGGCTTCTTCAAGTTTTCTATAACGCTCTTTGAATATTTCTTTGTCTCTGCCATTCAGTTTGTCAGATGGTGTCACGTAACCAATGGCGCTGTGCAGTCTGACAGTGTTGTAGTGTTCGATGTACTTTTTCTACTATCCGGCGGGCATCGTCAAGTGAAAGCGGAGTGCCGGGGCGGATGCCCACCCAGCGGGAGTTCAACGTTGCAGCGATCGGAAATAATCACGGTATTAGCGAGTGCTTCGGGGCAATCGCCGAACATCTCCTGCATCGTTTCCGATGAGTGAAACAAAGGTGCAGCCGGCGGAGGCGGACTTTCGGTATTCAACTTGTCCAGCGTGGTACCAGTCCTGATGCACTGCAGTACCCGGTATGCTGCATAGTCCTCATCAGCAATGCAGCGGCAGTCACAAGCGGCTACCAGCGGAATATCAAGGTTTCGTGAAATAGACATCATGGTTGCCAGGGCGTGGGTAGGCTCCGGGAATAGTTCGATGTAGTAGCGTTCGGGAAAATGCTCGTCATACCAGGCAGCGACACTGGTGGCATTATCGCTGTCACCTTTTGCCAGCACAGCCAACTCACCGTTGCTCCCGCCGGAAAGACACAAGAGCCCTTCACTGTGAGTAGCGAGTATGCCGGGTGTAACAGGTGTCGCTTCTTGCAAACCCTTTGCACAAGCAGCAGAAACGATGCGGCAGAGGTTGCGGTACCCGATAAGATTCAAGCAAAGCAGCACCAGCTTATAAATTGGCATGGTGTGATTCTCTTCTGATTCAGGCAGCACTGATGTAACGCTGATTTCTGAACCGATGATCGGCTTGATACCGGCCTTTCTACATTTAAGATAGAACTCGATGGCCCCGTGCATGTTGTTGCTGTCAGTTATGGCAACAGCGGGCATATTGTATTCCTTGGCTTTTGCAATCAGGCCATCGATTCGTATGGTGCTGTCGAGCAGGGAGTAATCTGAGTGGACGTGTAAGTGGACAAAAGCGGGCTTGCTCATGGCAATTATCTCCTGCATTGGTGATAATGTATGAATACTATGAAGGAGTGTCAGAATTGGACACGTGCTTTTTATCCTCCCAATATTTTTTTGCATGACTGATCGCCTGATCCATCCTGCTCCGACCTACCGGATTGGCGCTATGGATATGTACAGCCATCGGTGATAGTGTCCCCCGGAAGGCTCCTTCCTCAATAAAGCATGCCACCTCATATCCCGTTCCTCCTGTAGGCGAATCTTACATTCAGGTCGCGCTGAACAGTACGTAAGTTGACGCCAAACTCATCTGCAAGTGCCAAAGGATCTAGTTTTTCCCCCTGGTTCAGCTTGATCAGAATCTGTGCGAGTCGATATACGAGAGTGTCATGATTGCCGGTTGTCATATCATTACCTATAGTGTGTTTGTATTCTGATTATTTATCGGGGTAGGTCCTACTACAATCACCCCAGTAATACGTAGTACTTGAACTACCGTGAGATATGTTTGTAGATGCTTGACTTGTATCAACACCTTCACATGAATTGCCACTTCCACATCCTGATATCATTGCAACCACTAATATCACAATTAAATATTTCATAATCTGCTCCTTGGACGAACAACACACAAATTTTCCTATATGGGTAATCAGTATTCACTAGGCGCCTGACAGGTGGTGTCGTATTAATGATGGAAATGAATGGTAATGAATTAATTGACGCTCGTTTCAGTGACGCGCTTAAATTCAGTATGGTTTATCGTGGGGGCCCTTGATTGAAACTCTTGTCCGGGATGGGCAACAACATCCATAACCAATTGCGAAGGAGGAGTAAACCAAGGGTTCTTCCTCATTAATTATACTCATCCCGCTCGCTCAGATTTTCAAAACGGGTGAACTCTCCTCTGAATGCCAGGTCAACACTGCCGGTGGGGCCGTTACGCTGTTTGACAACAATCACCTCTGCCTTACCTTTGAGTTCCGGGTTTTCCTTGTCGTAGACCTCCTCACGGTAAACAAACATAATCACGTCGGCATCCTGCTCTATCGCTCCTGATTCACGCAGGTCGCTCATCAGCGGACGCCGTTCATTCTTTGCCCTGTTCTCAATGCTGCGGTTCAACTGTGAAAGAGCGATAACCGGAATCTTCAGCTCTTTTGCCAGCGCCTTGAGTGATCTCGTTATGTCAGAAATTTCCTGCTGTCGATTCTCAAGGCGACTATTACCTTTCATCAGTTGCAGATAATCAACAATCACCATACCTAGGCCGGTCTCAGCTTTCTGGCGTCTGGCTTTTGAGCGCATATCCAGTACGGTGAGGTTTGACGAATCGTCAATGTACATCCTGGACTGAGCAAGAGAATTGCTTCCCCTCGTCAGACGCGGCCAGTCCTCGTCTTTGAAGAATCCTGTTTTCATCCGCCCGGCATTCACACGCGCTTCAGATGCCAGCAGGCGCAGTGCGAGTTCCTCCTTACCCATTTCAAGTGAGAATACCAGCACCGGCACCGGATCTTTTGCCAGACCGGCAGCATGCTGGGCGATATTCATGGCCAGTGCGGTCTTTCCCATGGACGGTCTTCCGGCGATTATGACCAGATTGCCGGGGTGGAAACCTGCTGTCATTTCATCCAGTTTTTCGAAACCGCTGGGAACTCCGGTGATATGCTCCTTCCGGTTATACAGCGCTTTCAGAGTCTTGTAAGTCGCCAGCATCAGCTCTTTGAGATGGACACTGCCGCTGACGGTGTTGCGATCGGCAATTTCCATTATCGTTTTCTGGGCATAGTCCATCAGCTCAGTAACATCCTCTTCCGGATCGGTACCTCGTGTAGCGATCTCGGTACCGGCGCTCACAAGCTTTCTGGCGACGGCGGTTCTATGTACTATTTTGCAGTAGTAGGTGATGTTTGCCGCTGTCGGTACATAATCCACCAGCGTGAGAAGGTATGCCGCTCCACCGACCGCTTCAAAGTCCCCTCTCTTCTGCAGAGCCGCTGACAGGGTCACGAGGTCGCACGGCTCTTTATCATTTTCCAGCTCTAGCATTGCTAGCATAATTTTGCGGTGCGATTCCCGATAGAAATCCTCCGGTGCGAGCAGTTCGCTTACCTTCCATAGCGCATCATTGTCGAGCAGAATGCCGCCAAGTACGGACATTTCTGCTTCTAGATTTTGCGGCGGCATTCTTTTTGATATGGCGTTGCTCATTACGGTTCCCTTCTGCGCTTATGATGCTGTCATTATACCGACTGACCTCCCCCATTCAGGGCCCTATGTTTCCGGTTTTTGTATTTCCTGTGTTGCAGAAACCCCGTCGGTTTTTACTCCATGACTGGTCTCCATCTGTTCCGTCATAGGTTCCCAGGAATGTCGGATCAGCAATTCCTGCCGCGATTGGAACAAGTCCGGCTCTTTGCATAATTTACAGAAATATGTGACATCCGGTCGTCTGGCATAATAGGCATCAAATTCGATCAGGCCGTCCCACATCTGGCCATTTCGACTCACTTGAACAAAATTACCGCCACTCTTGCTGACTACGGTATAAACACGCGGGGATATTCGGTTAAATTGCAACCCAAACTGATACTGGGTGAAAAAATATACATAGGGTGAGTGATGAAATCGCTTTTTGTTATCCTTTGCCCATTGCCTGAAGTTATTGAATACTCTGTTGGTTGGCATACCCCGTCTCCTTCAGTCTTGTTTGCCATTTTTCGATGTCGGAGGTAAAATTTAGCGTCAATAGCTTCCTTCCTACTCAGCTAGACTAACGTATCAAGATGTCGCAGTCCTGAGAGAGCGCCGCTTGGCATCGATATGTGTGGCGCTCTGATAGTTGGCTCACGGGGATTGATGCGTATAACAGTAGCCTGTTCTTTTCGCCCGATTCGTTCAGATAAAGAGCGAATAGTGGGAATAGCCTTGCCAGTCCCCATCTCAATAACTGCAATGCGGCGGTCAGAATTGTTTTTCAGGAATCGGTCAAAAGCAAGGTTCTGAGAGCGCATTCGCTCTTGCAGCCAGGACCAGTCGCCAAACATTAAAATATTCGGGCGACAAACCTTGCCACAGACGATACATCGAGGGAGTGAATCACAAGCACGCATGGTGGTCTCATCAATCTGGAAGACTTCGTCATTACGCCATATTTTATCATTGCAGCGTGCCTGACACTGTAACCAGTGAATCGAGCCATGAACCTCATACACACGTTCTTCGTCGTATCCGGCTTTCTGGAACTGTCCATCAACATTGGATGTGACCACAAAGTAATCAGCGTTGTTCCTCTCTATCCACTTTTTGATGATATTGAACCCGTCGTGCGGAATGGTGTCCCGATACAGATTGGTGCAGTGTCCATAGAAGCCCCAGGCAAAGTGTGGATCTTTGATGAAATGTTGCGGGTTAGCACAATCGACAAAGGAAAGTCCCAATTGGTTGTAAGCAGGATATGCGTTCCAGAAACCGCGATCACCCCGAAAATCCGGCAGTCCAGAATCCACCCCCATCCCCGCTCCAGCAGTAATGACAAAAACTTCTGCCTCTCTGATTATTGATGCGGCTCGTTCATACATAATATTTTCTCCGCTTCTTGAACACTTGTACAACAACGAATAGTTGATCCAAATCCACTAGCGACAAAGCGTTTCCCGTAGCATGAAAAAATTACATCGTTAATCATTTTATGTGTTAGATGTGTACCCGCTTTTCCCGCTTTTTCGATCAGTCGAGCTATATTTGCAAACCCGTCTTCATCAAGAGTAAGCCCAATACTTTCTGGGTTTAGAAAAATATGCCGCAGAAAATCGTAATTTTTCTGAGTCAGATCGTCGCACAAAACACATTCTTTCCGAATTCTCTCTTCATCACGCACGGCAACCGCCCACTCGCCCTTCAAGTCAATCCGAATACCGTTCTGATGCCGGACGATAATATCAGTGTGAATTTGACCAATGCGTCCGGCATGCTTTATCGGCATATGCATATGGCTGAACAACTCATGAAAGGTGGCGCAGTGACTTGTGTTGTATATTTCCTCATTCCGCGACCCACGTGGTCGATCGTTATGGTTCTGGCCGTCACCTATGTACCAGTGTCCATCGTCTTCTGGTTTTCTAAACAGTGGCAAGTTTTCCAGGTTTTTTATAGTGCACAGCAAACCGATATGGCAATCAATGTCGTCTCGCGATCCGTCAGGCATATTGTCATCGGAGCACGCATCGTCATCCCGCACATAAAATTGCGTCTCCATATCGATCTCGTAATCTGACAACCAATTATCTCCGGCACGCACCTGCCGTTCCATATCAATAGACACGTGCATACAGCGGTTGAGGAGATCTTTCTCCCATTCGGCAAGCCAGGTATTCAGATTCATGGCCGTCTGATTTTCCTCCGGTGTCAGCACAGCCCTGTCATCGGCATGGTATGCCGCTATCGCCTGCAACACACACCGCACTGTCTCACCATCGATATGTTTATCGGCCCCAACGTCCCTATAGTGGATTACACAATCAGGGACCTGTTCAAGAATTCCACCCGACATCATGGCAAAATCACAATCCTGATAAAAAATGCTAAATATTCCGCTGATGTCGACAGGGGAGATGCTGGCTCTCAACTCCTGGGGGATATAGTATTTATGGATATAGCGGGCCTTGTGTTCATACTGGGAACCAGAAAAATTGACTTCTGCGTATCTTGCGATGGATGGTTCCTGTGCAAAATCCGGAGTACACTCAACGCCCAATCCGGAATTAACGGGACAGTCCGTCCGGTTTTGATATGACTCATAGGGTTTATGAGGATCGGGCCAGACAAATAGGGAAACACAGCCGGAATCAGCGCAGTAACCTGGGTGGTCGTCAACAAGTACGTTTATGCCATGCTCTTTGATAAGTATGGACTTGCGGCGCTCACCATATTTTTCAAAATCCGCGCAAAGGATCTTCTCCGGCAAAAAGTTGTATCCGTACTTATTGAGCTGTTCTTGCGTTACCTTTATGTCTGGGATGTCAGTTAGCACAAAGACCTCCGCTCCTCCTTTTTGGAGGGCTGAGATCATCGGGAGAAAGACGTCAGGATATTTCCCGAGAACGCCTCCAATATCGAATGCCAGTTTCATGGTGCCATCTGAATCAGGATTGGAGAAGCGCCCATATTCAATTACGTTTCTGTTCACAAGCATTCTCCTCGAAGAGGGTTTGTGTCATATCAATACATCATTGGTGCGTCATTATTGGACGCTTCGGGAATTGTTTTTTCGGATAGGCTAATTGACATAGTAACTATCATAGTCTATGGTATAGCCAGAATCAGGAAGAGGAGGTACCACATGCAGACAATGACAACTATGGATTTGAGAAAAAACCTGGGACAAATCCTCGATATGGTGGCGGAAAAGAACGAGTCCGTGACCATCTCTCGCGCCAACAAACCGCTGGCGGTAATTCTTTCCATTGCCGAATACGAGGAGAAGGTTCAGAAGAAAAACCGGGGGCAGAGGCTTGAGGCACTGTCTGGAGCCATGGATGCCTGGCGAGAGCGTAACCGGATGTCTACAGCAAAAGTTGATGCCGTACAGGCGGTGCGCGAAAGCAGGGATTCCCGATGATAGTGCTTGATTCCTCAGTTGCGCTGAAATGGATCTTTGCCGATGAAGAGGGAGCGGAGCACGCAGAGCGTATACGCGATGAGCATATCTCGGGTAAGAATGAAATTGCTGTTCCAAGTCTGTTTTTCTACGAAATCGCCAACGTCCTTGCTACCAAGGTCAAGCTTTCCGCAGAAGAGGCGCTGGAAGCGTTTGAGCTTATCAGCGCCTTTGAATTCAACGTTCACGAGCTCGATAGCACTGAGTTGATTGAGACCATGGCCCTCGCCATGAAGCACAAGGTCAGCGTCTATGATGCCAGTTATCATCTGCTTGCCAGCCGACTCGGGTGCCAATTTCTTACCGCTGACCGGAAGTTTTGGGAAAAGGTGAAAGGACTGGGAGTGGCTGAGTTGTTGGTCTTCTGATAATATCCCGATAAAGTCACGGAATAATCCGTATTATGTCCCCCGAATACTCTCCCAGGTATGTCTTCTGTCGATTCAGATGCTTCAGAACTGCCGATTCAGCGCTGGTAACTTGCCGTAGCTTAACGCATACTTCACAAGCAAATATTTTTCCACAAGTTCCGGCAACAATCTTTTTTGTTCATCATCCAGATCAATCTCTGATGAAATACTAAGTGTGATAATTTCGACATCCCCACGAGTTAATACATCATTAACTTCACCACCAATATATTGTAGCTTTGCCCACTCATGATCTGGAAATCCGCAATCCTTTTGGTTTCCAAAATGACTTTTTATTCGATCGGAAATACTGCTATGGGATTTTCCAATATACCAAACAGCAGACTCATCTGATTTTGCTGGCTCGACCAATAGGTAAATATGTCGCCGCCATCGGCGCAGAATTTCCTCCCTGCCGTCTCGTAATCGAACAGGTCGATCATCGAAGTCAAAGTTGAGAGGACCGAAAGACGATGGAATCCGCTTTAATTCATCCAAGTTTTCCTTAATGTAAACTACCGACATTATTTCACCTTCCTTCCTTTGCAATATTCCCTGTTCGCTTGCGGCGGGGGAGTTGATTTCTTAACCTCGAAATCGAAATTTGAACTTCTCTGTTACATATTAACAATATCTACTTGTAATAACATGCGTATTCAGTCGCTTAAACCTTCAACTCTCTTGAGAATTTTGGCGGTAAGTAGACGAACATACTTTTGAGAGCTTTTTGTAGCTGTTTGGAATACTTCGGTATATTTCGGCCCAAAATGTTCATACAAAAAAACCAGAGCATTATTCTGATATTTATCTGATTCGTCCCGCGCAATTTTTACATACGCTTCAACTATTTTATGGTTTGTTTCAAGCTGAAATCCTAACTCACGAGATGAGTCTAAAGAAAGTTTTGAAAATAGTCTGTATCGACAATGATGTTTTTTATTTAACATGATGCTTACCAATTCATCACTAGAAACAATACCTCCCAAGCAATAAAGTGCGAAAGCCACATAAATCCTGAAATTAAAGTCACTATCGTGTGAATATCGTCGCAATGCTTCTATAACATCGGAGTCCTCACGATTAGCAATATTTATGGCTAACTGGTAAGCAGCCATTGATCTCACGTCAAATACTGGATCGCTCAAAGCTGCAATGCTCTCTTCCTTTACGCCGGTATTTGAATGAGATTCAAGTGCTTGAAGTGCTTTGATTCGTATAGAAGGGTCACTATCCTTTATAAGTTCAATAATCGTCTCGTATGCAGCGTCATCATGAAATGTACTTATCAATATTCTTGCCGCAGCAAGACGTCTCTTTTTAGAACCAGAATTCACGTTATTTTTCATTGCTGCACGTATTTTATCTTTTATCTCCTGGCACCTTCCTCCAAAAAAAGGCAGGTCCTCATCGACAAAATCAGGGACAACTCTTAATAAAACATACGGATTTTTAAGCAACTGAACCCTAATGTTCAAAGGGAAAAATTTTTGCAGCAAATAACGCCAAAGAAATTGTTCAGTTATGATGTAAAGATTAAAATAAAAGTACAAAACCTCGTATATAGACCTGCTATTACAGATTGCCCTCCAATGCTCCTTATCATCATCAAAAATTTGAGGGTATTTATCTCCCATAGTCACATCCTCCGTTAAGCCAAACTTATATGCCTTTATTAAAAACGGCAGAGCAACAGCGATGTCTCTGTGAAAGACGTTTCAGCTCAAACATCTTGGCAGCTATCGTTATTTTCGCCTCAAACTTAAACTCCTGGCGGGATTCTTACAGGACATCTGGGAGGTTTTCCAGGTATTCTACCTGCATCAGCATTGGCATGAACATTCTCCTTGCGAAAATTGGAAAAGCTATTTTGGTTTTCAGCAATCTACCATTTTTCCAGTTGATTGCAACCGGTAATCACCTGCGGAGTGTCATAAGCACGAGCTAATCACACCCGCTCCACATAACCCTTTCCGGCCTCTTCACAGAAACTGTGATACTCCCACCCTTCGTTTACATGAACAGGGCAGGTAAAATGTTCGAAAATAGTCTCAAAGCGATGACAAGACTCAGGATGGCAGCATAAACCCCAGTCTGAATTGAATGGTGCGTAGAACGAACAACCACCACATTGCAGACCGGTTTCGTGTTTTCTGCGTGCGCAGGTGTCCGCAGGCCAGTTCTCTCGATACATAGCCTCTGAATCGGGGTTGGAGAAGCGCCCATATTCAATTACATTTTTGTTCACAGACATTCTCCCGGAAGTAGTGTGGTATCAATACATCATTGGTGCTTCATTATTGGACTCTTCAGGGGTACATTTTTTCAGGAGGGTTGATTACTCGGGTCTGTTATCGCCCCAATCTCATCCAACTCTACCTTGTCCTCACTGTTTAGAACCCAAGACCATGTTCCACTATTCATATAGGTTCGAGCCGCAGCATTTCCGGTAGCGTCATCTGCCTGCACCACAAGCCCCCTGTGATAACCCTGAGCTGTCCATTTATAGATACGGCATATATGCCCATAAACCGTTATGCCATGAATACCATCGATCACTTTCTTTGGGTCGGCATCAATAAAAACATGCATCATCTTGTGAAGTTCGACATGAAATCGCTTTTTGGCAATCTCCCTGACAATGTCAGTTAGACGGCCAAAGAACCAGACACCATAAATGTCGTGGAAACCTGCTGTTGTAACAATAACTTCCTGTTCCTGTTCATCCACTTCCTGGATGGCATCCTTGGGTTCATTGATTTTCTTCTTTGCAGGAAGTCCCTTCGCCTCAGAGCGCCGTCTTTGACGTTCCGCGTCATCCGCCTCTTTTTTACGCCTTTCCTTCTCCTTCTCTGCACGCTTGATTATTTCGACTCGCTGGTCATAGTCTGGCTTGCAGATCGCTTCCATGGTTTTCTGGTGATTGTCATCTGCCATGACGCTCCCCTCCAAACAAAACCGGCGCCTCCACTTTCTTTCGATACCCGGAAAGAACCCCCATAAGACATTTCATATCCGGCGTTGTGCAACTGCTCCGTACGATCGATCTGATCGTTGTCTGGCGGGCGATGTACTTGATCTCTTCAATATGCAGCGGATACTGCTGCACTACTTTGGCAAGGGCCTGGTCGCTGAAGGTGCCTTTCCCCAGGTGCTTCTCCCAGCACTTCAGTTGCAGCTCTTCAGGTGGATACGACAAGTGCACCATCTGGTGAAACTCGATAGGATGGGCTGAGCTTTTCAATTCCGTGGTAACCAGACAGAACAAACCCTTCTGCTGGCGCAACTGCGAGAGCATCTCCAGATACATACTGTCGATAACTTTATTTTCAACGTCAACAGAGCCTAGAATTCTCGCGATATCCCCGCAATAATCGACAAACAGGATCAACGACCGGTCGGATGCCGCCGCTGAAAACGCCGCAGTCATAGGGTGAACTTTACGCTGTGTGACCGGATCAATAACTTTGGCATCTTCGGCATGTGATGCAACTTTGGCGAAGTCAAAGATCCTTAGCGACATGTCGCAGGCAGCTGCAAGCCCGGAGACGGTCTGTACACCGGTTTCGATGTTACTGCAGTTGAAGAGCAGGTTGAATCCCATCTCCTGCGTATGTAGCCACTCCCAGGCTTTTGCCAGATTGTGCATTTCAGTACGCTGTGCCCGGCTGAGCGGCAGTTCATCAATCCGTGTTGCCGGTGTCTGCACCGTGCAGATCCGATTCAGATCGCTGAGCGAGGCGGTCTGCAGATTGGCAGCCTGTTCCAGCTCAGCCCGGCTGATGCGGGGTTCTGACTGTCCGCTCTGGCGCAGTGATGCCAGAGCCATGAAGACGCTGTTTTTGATCAGGCCGCCGCTGAAGCGGTAACGCTCGGCAAACTGCGTTAGATCGATATCGTCTGCCAGTTTTACCGTCTTCGGGATCAGCGCCTGCCACATCTGCAGACGCAGTCCGACTTCCGGCAGCTCAAAGGGGACTTTCATGGCGATACGGCGATCCATGGCCGGATCGAGATCTACCGGTTTGTTGGTGGCCAGAATGATTACGCAGCGGGCCTTCTCGATTTCGATCAGTAGCGCCCGGCTGATGCGGGAGTCATTCTCGAACAGGTCATCGCATTCATCCAGAAACACAATGGCGCTATGCATGGAGGCTTCGTGGAAGACCGCCTCCAGCATATCCTCGGGCGAACCGCGCCGATCGGAGACATCTACAAGGTTGAGAGAGATCGTCTCACGGCCAAAGCGGTTGGCAATCCCCTGTGCCAGCATGGTCTTACCGGTACCGGAAGGACCATGGAACAGCAGTGTCAAGGCGGTTCCGTAGCCGAAGAATTCATCGATCTTATCCAAACTGCCATCTTTGCGCCCCTGCAGATAATTACCGACCCGCGTTTCAATCTCCTCCTTCAGGTTGTCCGGCAGGATGACCTGATCAAGGCTCACGGCGCTCCGTTCGCGCTTGATGCCGGTGAAGAGGGAATTATAGAGATTATGATCGCCAAGGATAAAGCGGACTACCCGCTCATGCAGACAGACCGTGACATCAAGGATGTTGGTGCTGTCGTCAACATGGTTGCGGAACAGGACGATTGAATTCAGCGTCAGGCTTGCATCCACGCTGAAGTAGCGCCGGCATTCCAGTTGATCCCTCAGAGTATCGGCGATGATCGTCAGCAGCGTGCCGATTTCCATCCCTTCATAGCTCTCCTCAAACTGGCACTTCTTGAAGATATCGATAAAATGCGGGGCGGTCGCTTTCATAAACAGCAGCAGGAGCACCGCCCGCTCGAACGGCTCCAGCTCCCAGTTCGTGCAGAACGCGGGATAGAGCAGCTTGACTCCCTGACGGAAGGCCTCAGCCTCCCGGTGACGGTTGCTTTCGACCGTCTTGCGCAGCGTCACCTGTACCTGTTCAAGCGTGATATCCGGCGGCAGAAAGGGGAAATACATACGGAACTCGCCCCACTGATCGTCGGACTGGTCATTTTTCTGCTGACAGCGACGCATGGAGGCAACCGCCAGCATCAGTTTGGCCTCGTACTCCAGCGCCTGCAGATGATCGAGGTTGTCAGTGAAGGGGCCGAGGAGCGGCGTAAACTCGCGCTGTGGAGCGAAAGCGAGTACCTGGGCGGCCTGATCGGATGGTGAATATGTCGATTGCATGGATGCAGTTATCATGGCAGCCCCCTATCTCCGTTTCCTGATCGGTTCAATAATATCGGCCAGACCATGCGAAAGCGCCTCTTCCGGTGAAAGCCAGGTATCGACATCCCGCAACAGGTATTTCTCCAGTTCGGCCTTGTCTTTGATGTTGGAGTAGGTCAGGTAATGTTCCAGGATGCGTTCGTGCTCCAGATCCTCTTCTTTGCGCCCGGCTATCAGCTGGCTGTGATTGCCGAAGTTGAAAGCGGAAAAACGGTGCGAGAGGATTGAGGTGCGCGGGGTGATGACGCGATGTCCCTTTTCTCCGGTCATGAATACCAGCAGTCCCATGCTGGCGATCATACCGATGCCGGTGGTGTAGATCGGGATGCGTGACCACTCCATGATGTCAATGATGGAGAAACCTGACGGGCAGGAGCCGCCGGGGGAATTGATGATCATCTGGATCTGGTTGATTTCTGCCTTGATGTTGTAGCCGATGATCTCTTTGCAGACCGATTCGGCGGTGCCGCTGTTAATTGCCCCGGAGATGTAGATGATACCGTAGTCGTCCAGTCCGTTTTCTTTTTTCTGCTTGTCGTTGTCAGCCATGATAGTGCCTCCTGTAGTGTGGTTATGATTTAAAGCTACAGGGCGGCAGTGACAGAATTGGACATGGTGATTTGAAATAAAATTATGGCGTGTAAAACCAAGCTATGATGAAAAATTAAAGTTCACAAAATCAAAACCGGTCGCATTTCGTTTTATTGTCACCTGACTGTCCTTCTGAACTGCAGGGGATGTTTTCGCTTCAGCAATGAGTTCCTCGTCTGACAAATCCGCCACATCCCCCGAATCGAAAATAAAACTCTCGGCAGTAACACCTTCCCAGCGCCATTTTTGATAAAGGATCTCATAAGAACCTAATCTGGCTTCATGGCTGAACATGATTTTGGTATCTTCTTCTGTCGGAACGTTTTTGAACTTGTCGCTCATGGTGTAACTGCTATGTCGCGCAGTGTAATGATCTACAGGTACTCCGGGGGAATGCCATGATTTGACGCTGGAATTATTTTTGCTCTCGCCCGTGGGAGAGGTGGACAATAGATAGAGGGAGGGTAATAAAGAATAAAATACAATGCATTTAATACTTGAATCAATATTTTGATAACTATACAATGCAAATATGCTCTTCTCAATAGGTGAACATATCCGGCGGGAACGCAAAAAGCGTAAATTGTCACAGGCAGATCTGGCCGGGATTCTCGGCATGAGCCGTACCACTATCGGCCAGATTGAAAATGGTACAGTGCAGGAGATCGGCGTGCGGAAACTGATCCGCATACTTGAACTCCTAGGATTGGAGTTGCGGGTCCGTCCGCTGGGCGCTCCACCTACGCTTGAGGAATTGCGCGAGGAGGATCACCAGCTATGACAACGACGAACACGCTTGCCGTCTGGTCAGGCTGCGAAAAAGCCGGTCTGCTCGCCCGAGAGAGGCGGCAGGAATATGTCTTTGCCTATGCTGCTGATGCCGCGCAGGGAGCGCAGGTCTCCCTGACTATGCCGGTGCGCCTGGAGAGTTGGCTCAGTCGCGAGCTGCACCCGGTTTTTCAGATGAACCTGCCGGAAGGATCTCTGCTGGAGGAGGTGCGCCGGGCGATTGCCAAAGTTGTGGGGGATGATGATCTCTCTATCCTGAAGGTAACCGGTGGGAATCAGATCGGCAGGAACCGCTTTACGTTGCCGGATTCAGAAACACCGAATCCTGAAGCAACTCCCGAATCTCTGGATGAACTGCTGACTTTTCCCGACACGCGAGAGCTGTTTCACGAACTGGTTGCGCGATACTCACTTCGTTCCGGTATATCCGGCGTACAGCCCAAGGTGCTGCTGGAGGCTACAGAACGGGGAACCGTTGCGGCGAGCGGATATATCGTCAAGAGTTGGGGCGATGATTATCCGCACCTGGCGGCCAATGAGTTCTTCTGTATGACAGCCGCCAAACGGGCCGGTCTGGCTGTACCGGAATTTCATCTTTCGGACAACGGCGGACTGTTTGTCATGAAGCGTTTTGATATTACTGCTGATGGTGAAGCGATCGGATTTGAGGATCTGTGTAGTCTGCAGGCTCTCGGTACGGCGCAGAAATATTCAAGCTCGTACGAAAGGGTGGCCAGGACGTTGAAGAGCTTCATCTCGCCGGAGTATCTGACTGCAGCCAGAGAGCAGTTCTTTGCCACGCTGGTGTTGTCGATCATGCTGCGCAACGGCGATGCCCACCTGAAGAATTTCGGTGTACTGTATCAATCGCCCGCTGCACATATCTCCCTGGCGCCGGTCTATGATCTGGTGACCACAACCGCCTACATCAGCAAGGATGTTCCGGCGCTCACTCTGGACGGCAGGAAAATCTGGTGGCCGCGCCGGATGCTGGAGCGTTTTGCCGTGGCGCACCTTTTGCTGCCGGTCGGCACGGTATCCCTAATTATAGAACAGATGGCCGAAGCGGTTATGGATACCAGGGGGACGATTCCCGGCTACATCAGGGAGCATCCCGAGTTTAAGGAGATTGGGGAGAGGATGATGGCGGTGTGGGAGGAGGGGGTAAGCGGAACGGAAAAGTAACCTCACTGGATATGCCGAAAATGCCACCCGCCAGCATCGGGGCCGTAGCAGATATGATCTGCTTGCTATTGACAGTAAAACTTGGTTGTGGCATAAAAAGCCATAATCAAATTGAGAGGGAAACGTGGGAGACGCACAACCGGTTTTGAGTTTTCGGCGTGACCTGCCGAATGGCGACATCATACAAGTGGTGGTCTGGCTCTTATCGGAACCACTGCCGGGATCAACGCATACCTACAAATACCGGCTGCACTACCAGAAAGCCGATGCCAGCGATTACATTCGTTATGATAACGAGCGGGGCAAAGGAGATCATCGGCATATTGGCGGCACAGAAGAACCGTATAATTTTGAATCGGTAAAGAAGCTGGCACAGGATTTCTACGCAGCAATCAAGCAAGCCCGCACAACAGGAGGTATCGAATGAATAGAGATTTTAAGGTGAAGATTGAGACGGAAGAAGAGTTTTTTACCGACCTTATTGCACAGGCTGAAAAAATAGATCAGGGGGTTATCCCCGAAAAAACCGTTGAACGGGTGTCCTTCCCCGATCTGGAAACATTTTACCGCTACTGTACGCCCAAGCGCCTCCAACTATTGCAGGAGTTGCACAAGATCGGCAGCATCAGCATCAATGCTCTTGCCAAACATCTGCACCGGCATTACAAGAATGTATTCCGGGATGTTAAAACACTGGAAACTGCCGGACTGGTGGAAAAGACAGAAGCGGGGAAATACTGTGTTCCGTGGGATGAATTTACGGCAACGGTGCGCCTGGCTTTGTAGATTTGCCCCCATATAAAGGGATCCCAAAAAGGTACGGAAACGCTCTCCGTGCCTTTTCTGTTTCTGTTGGTCAAATGATCTCCTTGCAAACTGATTCGGCATTGCCGCCGTTGATCGCCCCGGAGATGTAGAAGATGCCGTAGTCGTCGAGTCCGCTGTCTTTTTGCTGCTTGTCAGTGTCCGTTGCCCTGGTGGCGCCTCCTGTAGTTTGGTTGTGATCTACAGGTAACACCGGGGAGGGCCAGAATTGGACTCAGAGAGATTCTAAGGGTATCAATTTTCTACCCATTAGTCGGAAAAACGTGGAACGCGATATTGTTCTGGCGGTAGAGCGAGCAGATAGAGCACTCCACCAGGCCTTTTTGAAAGTAATGTACCTATCGGCGCAATTGATTGCTGGTTCATGTCGAACAGTTCCACGGAACTGCCGATTCTCGGAAGCATGACTACTTCTGTTCCATCGATTTCAACCGTAGAGACGCTGCACTCATCCTGATTTGCCTCCAGCTTAATTACCTGCCATTGGTTCAACTCCTTTAGAGATGTGGCTGGATATATTGCCTTCAAATGCTTGGCTCGCGCATGTTGGTTTCCGCTGTCAATCTAACCAGATCAGATTTTAGGTCAGAACACATTTTCATGTGATCATCGAGTTCGGTAATAGTGCTGTTGATTTTATCCTTCATATCTTCAAGCACCCCTTCATATTCATCATGGGCTTTATCGACCAACGTGTGGTTATCTTCGTCATCAATGTCTTGAGAGTGATTCACATTCTCTGCAGCTTCTTTGAGGTCAGAGATTCTGCCATAAAGGTCGTCAAGTGCAGTGGATAAGGCCTTGAAAGTGGCTTCAAGTTCTGTTTGCAATGATGATAATTGATCTTCGAAATTCGAGAATCTGAATTGATTCATAACTGACTGGTCCTCATTTTAGAGAATAAGCTCGGCGAAAATCCGGGCGATTGATGAGTGGTTAAAGCGACTTTAAAAAGTCATAAGCCTTTTTATACAGATATTTATGCCTGGCCACTACCTCATTAAAGAATAGACTAATGTCGTCGTTCTGCCAGTTATTCTCCTTGGGCGGCAATTTACCCCAAGCTACTTTATGCTCACTAGGAATAGAACACCACTCCCACAGCTTATCATCGGTCTCATTTTTGAATTTGTCCGTCAACTTGTTTCCAGTCAATTCGCTCTTTATCCAGTTTATTTTCATTTTATCATTTACAGGTTTATCTTGGTCACAGCGGTTCAGTTTTCTTGGCCAGTAACGGTAATTGGCAATACTATAGGGCAACCATTTCCTGAAGTTCTCCGCTGTTAGCTTGAAATATTTAGCGTCAGCACGTGGGTCAAGAAGCTTGAGAGCGCTTGTTATAGATTCAGCCACCATTTTATCATCGATAGCAGTTTTATAAAGGAAGCAGTTTCGGGCTACAATATGGTCAAGGTCAAATGGTCGACCTTTACTGTATAATGCCGGCACGTAAGAAATATCGTCGTATAAATGGGAGACCAATTCGCGTTGATTCCATAAAAGAATAAACCAATTTATTCGATCAGCTACGGTATTTTGTAATATTACATCTGCAACAAATGCCTCCGTAGCAACCTGAGGTTCAACCAGGTCATCGTTACCTACTGGTTTAAGAGTGATTTCATTCTTTTCGTGATCAATAACAGGCATATTCCTGATTAGGCCGATGTCACTACGAAGTTGTTTATTGGTCTCATCGTAAATTTTAGAGTATATTTCCTTAAAATCTAGGCGATTATTCTTTACGACTGAAGCAAATACCAGTCTATTTAACTTAAGGTGTTTGGGCTTTTTGACAAATCCGTTCACAAACAGCAACCACTTGATCATGTCATTCGAGTGGTTGTCTGTAGGAGTGGCATCTGGATTACCGATGAACCAGTATAATAGGGGGTGTAATGATATTGGAACGATGCCGTCATCATCAGCGTTATTATCCGGTTGGGCTAGTTGTGCTTTTGAAAAACCGTTACTGTTGTTCTTGTAGCTTATGCAACTGAACATTTTTTCAAACGCTGTCTGTAGAGCGCTTATTCCGGGGCCGGCGCAATAACTATTCAGAAGTTCATTGAATTTTGACCATTTATCCTTATCTTTTTCTAGGACGTTCAACCGCTGTGGTGTCAACTCAATCATATCCTTGCTAAAAATGTCGCCGTTATCGTCCTCGTAGTTATCTTTATCGTGAATATGTAATTTTGCATAAGCGATACGTACAAGTGCATGTATAACATCTTCTGTCTCAAGCATACTTTGAAGGATGGTACTTTGATTGAATTTGGCAATTGAGTCGGTTCCTGCTTTGCCAAGTGATAACATGATCTTTGAAACTGCAAGCTGACGCTGAGTAATTTGAACCCCGCCTCGGCCGATTCTTTCAAAGAGATTATATTCATCGTCGTCAATTCCAAGATCAATCCTTTGAAACCCCAGTCGGTAATCCATGAGGGAATGTAATGATTTTGCAAGAGCATCAACTATATTCTCATCAGGTGTTTGAATTTCGAAACCAAGCTGTTTTATCATGGCAGTTGTTTCATCAACAAGTGCATGAATAACTGCCTTGATGATGTGTTGCTCACAATTATTTAACTTTAGGGTGCGGCTCAGAAGTTCATCTAGAGGAATTGGGCATTTCGCCGCTTGTGGAAAAGTTGCAGAAAGAGGGTAGTCGAAAAATTCATCTTTTGAAAAATGCCCATGCACTTTATTCCAAATATCATCCAGTTCCTTATCATGCATGACTGAAAAATCAAACTCTCCGTTTTGTTGTGTGCTGAACCCAAACGGGAAAATTTTTGTACATACATGTATCCAAAATTTGTTTTTATGAGGATGTTCTTTTTTTTCGGCTAAATCAACCCATAGCCTAATAGTGGATCCATCTCCAAAAGAAAAAACCGAGTCAATAGCAGATAATCTCTGCTGACCATCTAAAAGATCATAGTATTCATTGGACGAATCATCTTCGATTGAAGCCCCAATGGCGTCATATTTTGTTTTCTGAAATTCCCTGCTTAATCCACTACCGGGTTTACCGGGTGTAACAAGGAACGATGGTAAAGGGTATCCTCGAAGTAGTGAATCCCATAGGGTACATATTCTTCCTTCCGACCATACGGCATTGCGTTGATATATAGGTAGTCGCAGGTATTTTTTATTTTTTGCTTCTATCAGTTCCAATAAAGAAATTTCTTTAAACCTGATTTTATCATTTGCAAACCAATTCATAGTGCTCTCCTCATAATGGGTTTTGCTCGAAGTTACTTTTCACCACACCTTCTCCACATACCCCTTCTCCATTTGCCCGATCATGCCGTACAGCAACAGCTCCATATCAACACCATTCCCCTGCAACCTGGCATAATTCTTCGGCGCGATATAATCAAGCAGCGCCGGTTTGAAGCGAACTTCATCGGCATACAGAACCAAGTCCCTGTATCCGGCAGAGCGATACGCAAATGCCCGCTGCATCAGCAAACTGTAGAGCAGGCCATTCATTCGCCCGATCGAACTTTGCCATACGTTCTGATTTTATAAATCTTCATCCGAACTCACTGGAGCAGTTTTTCCAATACCTTCTCCAGTTGGCAATCTACTTTATTGATCCATTCAATGCTATGTGAGGGTTCAAACAGATCGATGACGCAGTGAAACACCTTGCCAGTGTGCAGTGCGCTGCTGAACGTACTCACTTAAAAGCTTGTCATCATAGATTTGGAATTCTTCCATCTTCACGGGATACTCACAATTTTTTTGTGAAAAACTTTTTAAGTGTATCCAGTTGTTTTCTATAGCCGTCAACCTCTCCGCCAATCATCTCTTCCAATAGCGGTTCTAGAAAGTAGAGCCAGAGATGATCCAAATGGAGAGAATCAATATCGCCGTTTGAAGTTGGGAACATGGTCAACACCCCTGCTACTTCGGCAAAATAGGTATGCCCTATCTCTGTCCCTTGGAGTGGAATCCGGTTGTCGTAATCTTCAAGTTTTCCGGTTGCATTCCCCATTTTTATCAGCTTGTTTAACTCCTGAACACGCAGTATAAATTGCGGGAGATTGGCAGGGATAACGGGTTTTATTTTCTCCTCCAGAATACTTCTCAGGGCAGTTGGACAGAAGTCAAGCCGACTCCAGGCAAAACGGCGGCGTAACGCCTTATCGAACCCGGATATGCTCCGGTCTGCATCATTCATTGTCCCAATGATGTAGAGGTTTTCTGGTAGATAAAACTCAGCGCCACCATTAAAAGGGTCAGATATGGTTTTTCCTGACTCAAAGACAGATCTTACTGTAGCTCCGGCAGAAAATTGCTGCGGTAGAGGTAATGGTTTCCATTTTGGGTGATTAGGACGGTATTCTATGCAGTACATTATTTCACCCAGAACTTTAGCCAGATCGGCGCGGTTGATCTCGTCAATAACAAGGACAAAGCGCTGTGGTTTATCCTTGTCGATTTCTGCTGCATCAGTATCATTTTCATCCGGTTCTTTAACAACGGATTCGCAATCACAAGATTTCGCTGCGTTTGACAGGTTCGCCACTGCAGCCTCTGCTGCTGCTCGATAGAGAATGCCTGGTTCGACGGTGTAGGTGACTTTCCCGGAAGCAGTAAGGTTCGGTCGTATACCAATAATGAAATCTTGATAAGAATAATTGGGATGAAACTGAATAAGGTGGAGATGTGTCTTATCAGCTAATTCTTCTGCCAAATCGAGTGCAAAGTGTGTTTTTCCTGTACCTGGCACTCCGTAAAGAACCAATGCCTTTTTCTGAAGAAGCAATTTTGCCACATTTGATTTGGAACTCAAATCTGCAAGGAACTTTGTGAAATAATCAAAATGTGGGGTGGTTGTATCGTTGTTTTGGGTGACCCATTTGTCGTAGAGTGCAAGAAGCAAACGATATGTAGTAGAATAATCCGCATAATTGTCCAGATTAATATATTTTCTTGAAACACCCGTCAAAGCCGAGAGGGTATCCAAAAGCCTGAGTATTCCATCTTCTTGAGAGTAGCCATCTTTAGTTTTTATGTAATGGACTGGAAAAAACTGTGGAAGAACCAAATGAAATAATACGCTCAGATCTTTATAATCATCCCAGGAACCACCACCAGTTTTTGTCATGCTCTGGTAAAAGTTGTCAGCATTTACACCTGCCGGCAACTGGCTGGCTCCAGGTGGTATGAATGACATAACGGTTTTAATTGCTGCATCAAGGGAATACCAGCAACCAGGAACATCACAGATTGGCAGAGTAGAACCAATTGCGGAAGGACTTCCAATTACGCTACGGATGCCATAACCACCTCTAGCGGCATTCCAGTGTCCATAAGTATTGCTAAAAAAATAGAGGAATGGTGATACATCGCCTGGTACTTTTGTCTGATCGGCTTCAATTATAATATGATCAAGATCCAAAACAGTACGAGGAACTGAACCCTTAGGAATATTAACTACGTAATTGTATTTCTCAGACATTCTCCAGTTTTCATTGATCCAATCTGGTGAAGAATTCAAAAGATGATGATATGGAGAAAATAGAGAGTCTGCTATTTTTAGCATTTCCGACCATAATTGACTCGGATTGGCAGCGTTGAAAAGTTTCGGAAGATCGTATTTTACTACCTGATCATGTAATGCGTTGCGTAATGCCATGATATTCCTCCTTAAATATTACTGTGCTAAGACTTCTTATAACTTGTTATCGAACTCTCTCCACAAACCCACCCCGACACTGCCCCAACAATCCATAAATAAAATGTTCCACATCCACCCCATTCCCCTGCAACTTCCGGAAATCACCCGGCGCCATGTAGTCCAACAATGCTGGTTTGAATCGGATATCATCCGCATACAGCACCCAATCCCGGTAACCGGCTGAACGAAAGGCAAACGCCCGCTTCATCAACTGACTATAGAAAAGCCCGTTCATCCGACCGATCTGCGATTGCCATTTGCCACGCTCCTCCTGAATCTGAAACCGTGACCAGGCAACGGCCAACGCCTCTTCAGTCAAATAGGTATAACTGCCGCCAAAGAGGCCATGCAGAACATCGCAGTAATAGTGGAACATTTCGTGGGTGTGGGTCTTCATCCGCGCAAGAGTCCATGCAGCGTTGAGGTCAAGCTTGGTCAGGTACGGAATACCCGGCTGGATTGCCCTTACCAGTGACTTGTAAAACCGCATCAGGTTGTCGCAAAACAGAATCACCTGACCGGGGCTGCTCATCGGGATATACATGCCTAGCAGGGCGCGATTGCGTCGGCGAAAATCATCCCACCAATCTTCATCAGCATCTTTCGGTATATCACTAATAACATCCGGTGTCGGATCCAGAAACATATCCGGCTCTGGCACATCCCTGAAAAACTCGTCATCAAAGATCACTCCACCAAACTCATCTTCCGGCAGTCGGTTGATCTCCGAAGTAATCATCTTGTTCAGTTGTTCTATGGTCATGGCTCCTCCGGAATTAATGGAATGGCTGTCGTTTCTATAATTTTCCTGAACTCTTCACTCGTGCCCGCCCACTCCACCAGATCAACCTGAAACGGTAGATCACTGTCGTCAAAAGCATCGCGCAGGATTCTCATGGTTGTGATCGGGAGCTGTTCAACCCCCATTATTACAAGGTCTACATCTGAATGTGGCTTGGCTGTGCCTGTGGCGCGGGAACCGAAGATGCGGACTTCATGTCCGGGCAGGTGGGCGGCAAGAATGTCGCAAAGGATTCTGTGGTGTTCCGGCTGCAGATCCATTAGCTTTTTCCGGAACGTTCTTTCAAACGGGCAAGCAGTTCTTCAGCATGTTTGGTAAAGGAGGGTAATGCCGCAAACACTTTGGCGGCCTTCTCTTCATCGTATGTATGAGATGTAATATTACGGCGTTCACGATAATCAAACCAGGCTTCCACATCCTTAACCACTCCCCGCTCAGCACCTATCCGGAAAAGCTGCCGGTAACTGTACCCGTCAACCTCGGTCGGATTGGGCAGTTCCAACTCCAGTTGGCGCTTGAGCATCTTCCAGCAGAGCTCAAACGTGTATTCAAACCGCTGAATGCAGGCATCACGAAGCTCTTCGTCATCAGGTGCAGCAACTGCCCTGACAAGAGCGCGGTTCAGGCTGTTGAGGGCTTTCTCCAACGGCGAAAAATCAAGTGACATATATGCTCCAAATCTGGTGGATATTATACCGCGTCAATCTACCATTATTCCGGCGGATTGCAACCGGCAATCACCTCCGGAACAAATCCACCGGCCTCCATCTCCGGTGTTTCTTCATCACTCAAAAATATCCAGATGCATCGCGATCCGATCTGTCGGAAACGAGACTGTTCTGCCTCGCTTTTACAAACACCTCTCTGCTACGGCAAAACATGCCTAGCAGGGTGCGATTGCGTCGGCGGAAACAATCCCACCAATCTTCATCAGCATCTAATCTATCCAAGCAGAGCGTTGTCAATGTTTCGCAACTTTTTGCAGTAGACAAGTCGCAATTGGATGAATATGTCGCGACGCTTTCGGCCAAGCGGGTTTCTGAAATACTCTCCGGTATCAAGTTGGTTTTAGAGCCATGCGAACCTGATTGATCTAATCTGTGATTGCAACCGGCAATCAACAGACATTCTTCGCATACAGCAACTCATCAATAGTGCGCAACCCCTCCAAAGCCCCGCATGCTAACGAAATATGTGGCTTTTGTATCTTTGGTTCGCGAGGATTAATGCGAATGACGGTGGCATGTGTAAGGTTGCGTCCGATTCGTTCGGATGTTGCCCGAATCGTGGGGATGGCGCTCCCAGCCCCCATTTCGATAACAACGATGCGTCGGTCGGCATTGTCTTTCAAGAATCGATCAAAAGCTTTGCTCTGAAGGTGAGTGCGGTCTGCTATCCAGGCATAGTCACCGAACATAAAAATGTTTGGGCGACAAATTCTGCCGCAGCGGGGACACAGGGGCAGTGGTAGACTGGCACGCATGGTGTTCTCATCAATCCGGAATTGTTGATCGTTCCGCCAGATTGCATCATTGCAGCGAGCCTGACACTGCAACCAGTGAATCGACCCATGGACCTCATACATCCGTTCCTCATCATAACCGGCTTTCTGAAACTGTCCGTCAACATTGGAGGTAACGACAAAGTAATCGGCGTTGTTCCGTTCGATCCACGTTTTTATGATATGAAAGCCTTCATGCGGAATCGTATCCCGATACAGATTAGTGCGGTGTCCGTAAAAACCCCAGGCAAATTCGGGATCATTGACGAAATGCATCGGAGTAGCACATTCAACAAAGGACAGGCCGAGTCGGTCGTATGCTGGATAGGCATTCCAGAAGCCATGATCTCCACGAAAATCCGGCAGACCGGAATCCACTCCCATCCCCGCTCCGGCAGTAATGACAAACACCTCAGCTTCACTGACAACTTCATCGGCACGCTTGATCATATCGGTTCTCCTTTTTTCATCAGTCTTGAAATGAAAAATATACTCCCTGAGTGTCATTTTTGGACGCGAAAGTGAAATTGTATATGCAGTGAAGCCAGACAGAAAATATCAGCAGAATTCTATTGTCGTGCGGGTGATCGTTATTGAGACAGACACCGTACCACTCGCTTGATGCCTTCCGTGACTCTTGCCATATGATCATAATCCAGTGTCTTCAGGGTGTCAGATGACTGGTGGTAATGAGGATTCCGAAGGAAAGCTGTATCCGTAATCATGATGGCCGGATAACCTGCCTTCCAGAACGCCCAATGATCGGACCATCCGATGGCGGCAAGCTTTTCAGGAGCAATAAGGCCTTCGGACGGGAATTGAGTGGTTGTGCGGAAATGTTTGATACATCGGCTCAGTAACGCTGAGGAAGCGATGTTCCCGCAAAACGCTATGAAATCTCCGGTATCCGGATACAGCTTCTCCAAGGGAGGTGGATAGTCCTGACTTCCGGTCTGGGAAGAATAATACCCCAAACTTTCAAGGCACAGCATGCCGGTTATATTTTCGTTACGTTGCCGGCACCCGCACGCATAGACGTGGCTACCCATCCGGTCCGTCTGGAAATAGGGTGGTTCTTCGTTTACGAAAGAGACGAAACGGATGGTGCGATGTGGACTGGTGTTCTTGAAATGCCCGGCTATCTCCAGTATCACAGCGACACCGGATGCGTTGTCATCCGCTCCGGGGGAGCCGTGGGCGGAGTCGTAATGAGCGCCGATCACGATTATTTCGTCTGGTTTGGTACGACCGGTCAGGGTTGCTTCGATATTCGAGACATTCACACCGTCAGCCGAAAATGTCTCCAGACGGGTGGAATACCCCAGTTGGGAGAAACGGTCTGAAATATACTCCTGGGCCTGGGCTAGCTCTGCCGGCTGGCAGGTGTTACGCTCACCGATTATGCCCGCAAGATACGTTACGTCCTTTTGTATTCGAGCCGAGCAGGCCTGTTCCGCGTCTGTAATCGCGGGAAGTGGGCTTCGATATGAATAGCCGGGAAGTTTCATCCTTGTTCAGATCTGGTTTCTATAACAATGACTTCATGGTTCGGGACGAAAGAATTATGCTGCGCACCCGGATTGATAATCTCAACTCCAAATAAGCTGTCCCGTTTTGCTACCGGATTTTCCACGTGTCCACACAGAATGTACCGGGGAGTTACAATCCGGTGCTTTACCGCATAATACAATTCCCGCTCGCCCCAGTCTTTCAGTATTCCGGCATCCATAGACTGTGATGTTGCGGTTTTTAGCGGGGGGACATGTGTCAGAAGCACATCACAGTCATGAAAATCAGAAAGATCTGCTCCAAGAAAGGGTATGCAGCCGAACAAGATCCCTTGAAAGCGTTTTTTCTGGTTGTCAGTACATATTTTGGGGTTTCTGATATCTGTTATCCAGTCGCACTCGGCAAACTCATCAAGATCATGATTGCCACTGCAGATGAACAGTTGTGTATCGAGTTCCTTCATCCAGCGCAAAACCCACTCACTCTGCTGTTTGAATTCGCCAGAATTGCCTCCCAGGAAATCTCCCGCCAAACAGATACAATCATATGATTCTTGCTGATCTTTCAGCCATTGGAATTGAGACGTATTGAAATGCACGTCGCCAGTTAGCAAGATCTTCATACATTCCTCTCGTTGAGCAAAATGACATCATATTCCGCGACCGTCTGTGGTGTGTAGTCGCCCTGAAACTGGTATGGGGTGTTCACTCCAGGTAATGCCTGTTGCACCTGGCGCACTTGTAGTGTTCATCTTTTTCAATTTCAACCCGATAGGCCACGTTTTCAAAGAAAGCCAGGGTTGTGTTGATTGCGTCATCATCCATGCAACGGTCAACATACAGTCTGACCGTCTGCCGCTTGGCAAACAGAACCATTCTGCCACGCGGATAATAATCGTAGGCATGTGACTTGAACGTACGCTCTTGAACGGTACCGGGTACCAACCCTTCCCAGAAATCATAATGCCCACCGTACTGCAGAGCATCACCATACGGCTCAGCCTCTTCCTGGGGAACAGTGTCGCCGATGACAACACCATCGACATACCAGAAGATGCCGACCTTCGTATGCGGCGTTAGCGTACCTGCGATTGTTGGAGGAGGGCTACCCTGCTTTTTCACACGTTTCATGTTGACTCCTCACATCGTCGGTTCCCAGACGGTCCCGCCATGTTTGTTGATATAGCCGAGTTTCTGACCCTGCCAAACCGGCGCCAGTCCGGCCATGAAATTTCCGACACGAGTATAGTCGCTGACATCGATAGCGTGCTCGCATTTTTTGTTGATGAACGCTTTTCTCCCGTCCAGGAATTGCACCTGGCAGAGATCATCTTCAAATGGTTCAGCAAAAACATACTGCGGATCGTACTGTCGCCCATCCCTGTCGATAAATCCAACATTGATAGCATCTCCCGGTGTAGCCACAAAGCAGGCCATCCCCTCACTATACGGCAGCACGCCATATGGAAAGATCAGGTCATCAAAAAGCGGTTCTCCGTTCAGGTTCATAAAAAATTCACCCTGTAACGAGCGCGCGACAACAACACCTTCAGAAAGGCCGGTCAGCCTCAGATCTTGTCCGGGGAAAAGTATGTCGTTGCCCTGTGTATCGATAATCCCTGTCGTTCTGCCTCCGGGTTCCGACACCAGAGCAAAGCCGTCCGAAAATTGAGCCGGTTTCCCAAATCGGGGAGCAATTACTATTTCACCATTGACATCGATGAAACCATATCGCTCACCAACTCGTACACAGGCACGACCGTCATAGAAGCTGTCAAGATACGCAAATTGCCCCTCAAAATGCCTGTGTCCGGATTTATCCAGAAGGAAGGTACTTCCTGTATCGCACAGCACAAGTAACCTGCCATCAGTGAAGCCATGCGGACTGACCGGCACTCCGCGAACCGGAGGGATTAGCATTTCTCCCGATTCATTGATGATCGCATAGAGTGGCTGACGGTTGTTCAGCTGATCCCTTGCTTCCAGGCAGACAGCGGCGCACCCCTCGCTGAATTCCTTTACAGATTCGAATACAGCATCAATGACCAGACCATCACCAACCCTGAAATAGCCCCATGTATCATTCACCTTTACCGGACGGAGTGTCTGTTCATAGGGATCATGTGCTGTGAGTTCCACTCAGCCTCCTATTGCAATTAAAGAGTTTGCCGGCTATCATTCTTCGGTGTGCAGACGGCAATAAGTGCGGCACGTATTATAATTACATATCTGAGTGTCATAATTGGACATGTGGTAGATGAAAATTTATTTCCTACTACTACTCCGACACTTGTCTTGACTTAGGCCTTAGTATGTAATATTCTCAATGCATGACAACAGAAATCGTTTTTCCCGGTATCGAAGAATACATGACTCCCTACTATGGATACTTCCATCGGTCAG
>Ga0194037_1000050_pt1 | contig 78252 bp, 63 predicted proteins | sample JunL306m_MetaG_FD_148653 | JGI IMG/M metagenome (GOLD analysis project Ga0194037, IMG submission 148653) | Anoxic zone freshwater microbial communities from boreal shield lake in IISD Experimental Lakes Area, Ontario, Canada - Jun2016-L304-6m | ecosystem: Environmental > Aquatic > Freshwater >...
AGAATTAGGGGTTTGCTTAATTGATATAGGTGGCGGCACTACGGATATCGCTATTTTTGTAGAGGGCGCCATTAAGCATACTGCTGTGATCCCGATAGCAGGTGATCAAGTGACTAATGATATTGCAGTTGCATTACGCACACCAACTATCAATGCAGAAGAGATCAAGCGTAAATATGCCTGTGCATTGACACAATTGGCTAGTGTAGACGGAAGCATAGAAGTGCCAAGTATTGGTGATAGAGCTCCGCGTAATATTTCTATGCAAAATTTAGCTGAAATTATTGAGCCTCGTTATGAAGAGCTTATGTTATTGGTTCAATCTGAACTGAGACGTAGTGGTAATGAAGAATTAATTGCTGCAGGTATTGTATTAACAGGTGGTAGTTCAAAAGTTATGGGCTTAATAGAATTGGCTGAAGAAATATTTCATATGCCCGTCCGAATGGGATGGCCACAAAATGTTACAGGTTTAACAGAAGTTGTAAAAAATCCTATACATTCAACGGGAGTGGGCTTGTTAATGTATGGAAGAGAACATCAAAGTTTAGGTCGAAGCAACGAAAGTGAAGGTTTGGGTTGGTTTTCTAAGATGACAAATTGGTTTCAAGGTAATTTTTAATAGCATTTATTTTTGAGTTAAGGGGTGGTGTCGTGAAATATGAATTAGTAGATAGTTATAGTGAATCAGCAGTCATTAAAGTAATTGGTGTCGGTGGTGGTGGTGGCAATGCAGTTAATCATATGGCAGGCTGTAATCTTGAGGGTGTAGAGTTTATTTGTGCTAACACAGATGCTCAAGCATTAAGAAAATTGTCAGTTGATACGATTATTCAGTTAGGCGTGGATTTAACTAAAGGTTTGGGTGCGGGTACTGATCCAGAAATTGGACGTCATGCGGCTGAAGAAAATAAAGATCGTATTAAAGAAGTATTGCAAGGTGCAGATATGATTTTCCTGACTGCTGGAATGGGTGGTGGTACAGGAACAGGTGCAATTCCTGTGATAGCTCAGATTGCAAAAGAAATGGGCATTTTGACGGTAGCTGTAGTGACTAAGCCTTTTCTATTTGAAGGTAAAAAGAAACAAATCGCTGCAGAACAGGGTATTTTGGAATTAGAAAAATATGTAGATTCTTTGATAACAATCCCTAATCAAAAATTATTACCAGTATTAGGTAGTAATGTATCGTTAATCAATGCCTTTAAAGCAGCTAATGATGTGTTGCTAGATGCAGTGCAAGGTATTACTGAGTTAATTATTCATCCAGGCATGATTAACGTCGATTTTGCGGATGTTAGAACAGTGATGTCAGGTATGGGCGCAGCCATTATGGGTGTTGGTACAGCATCAGGTGAGCACCGCGCACGTGAAGCGGCTGAAAAAGCGATTGCTTGTCCATTGCTTGAAGATATCAATTTGCAAGGTGCAAGAGGCATACTTGTTAATATATGTGCAGCTGATATGGGCGTAGCCGAGTTTAATGAGGTCGGTGATATCGTTCATGAATTTGCTTCAGAAGATGCGGTTATCAAAATCGGTATGGCTATTGATGAAAGCCTAGGTGATGAAATTAAAGTGACTGTTGTTGCGACGGGTATGGGATTACCAGCAATACAGCATAAAGCACCTGTTAAATTAATGCCTAAGTCTATGGCTAATCAAACAAACTACGATGAGTTAGAAAAACCAGCGGGCATACGTCAAAGTGCTAAAGCCGAAGGTAGAGAAACTCGTTTCGGGGCACAAGCTAAAAAAGATATTGACTTAGATTATCTAGATATTCCTGCTTTTTTAAGAAGACAAGCGGATTAATAGAGCTGCATAAGAGTTGCGTGATAAGAAGTTATTCTTGTTACGCAACACGTGTTTTTTAGATTATAGGATTCATTTCAAAAATTAAATAGGCGAAATAAAAGATGAGTCGATGGCTTTCAGTTTTATCGTCTGATAAGTTTTCGCTAGTTTAATCGATCCTACACCACTGGATATGATAACCCTCTTCCGAGCTCCCCTTGTTAAGGGGAGACTGGGGTCACTGCCCACAGTTAAGGAATATTTAAACGTATTGTAGGTCGGAATAAGTCTTTTTAAGCGTAAGCGAGTGAAGCGTTTCCGGCATTGGAACTACTTCTGTGCCGGAAACGCCACCACGCGCTACGCTTGGGTGGTCTTATTCCGGCCTACAAAAGTTTAAATGTGGGCAAGTGAAGGCTGGGTGGGGTTTAAATAAAGGCAATTATATGTTGTGCCTTAGCATTAAACTTCGAAGTCAGTGCTCAATTGAAAAGTTGACTATCAGCTCAAAAGATAATCACAACAAATTTGCAATGATTAGTATTTAAGGTAAGAAACAATGGTTGCTAGGTTTAAATCAAGTGTAAATTAAAAACACTAACTACCTTTTGGCTCTTGAGTTAATAAGGGCTTAAATTAAGCCAACTTCCGCGTTCATCTTTCCTAAGCTGAACAACACTGTGCAATAATCGAAGGTTGTTTTACCGCTAGGTTTAAGTGTTTTCATATAATCTACTTCAAAAATAATTTAATAGTTTTTAATAACAACTCACTGTTCAGTTTATATGTTTACAACATTGGGCTAGGTAATGTAGTTATGAACCTTTAAACTAGTCAAATATTTTGTAACGCAATACATCCTTAATGAAAAATAAACTACTTCCTTTTTTTAATGCTTTATCGAAAGATGAACAGAGTATTATGTTGGCGCTGGCTGTTATATATGCGCCGATTGGTCAGTCTAGTTTTGCAAAATTATTAGAAAAATCAGCTTGTTTTGATCGACAAACCTTAGGTTTAATCAATAAGCCCCTACGGGATAAGTTGCAACATAGCAAATTGATAATTATGTCGACAGATGGGTGGCGATGTAATGAAGAAATTGCTGAACAACTGATGCGTATTGCTATAGATCAAACTTGGTTTAGCAAATTGACTCAACAAATAATTGCTGAGCCTAATTATTTTTATTCTACTAAGGTCAATGCTTATCACGCTTTAAAGCAATTACGAATATTTTTATATCAAGGTAATGAGACTGCATTTGCAGCTAATATTGAGCGTTTTTATACGGATTATAGAAAAAGTTTTACCGAAGCTATTAATAAGATATTCTTCAAAAATTATGATGCGGCGTGGTTTTCGTCGTTATCAGATCAAATTAAGTTTCAAGTATTAGACTACTTACTACGTGATGGCCGTATGGACTTTATCGATAGTTCAAGGTCTTATCTATTAATGGAACAATTCTTTGGCAAGGAAAAATCAAGTAATCCTATTATCGTTCATGGTCTTATTGAAGAACGATTATTACGAGGCAACTTGCAAGATGCCGAGCGCTGGTTAGTAGTTGATAATTCATACAATGGCTTAAAATTGCTGGCAACTTTATATTTTTTGGAAAACAAAAATGAAGCGGCTATTTCGTCATTCGAACTAGCATTAAAGGTGCTTAAAAAAGAAACAGGCAAACGAAATGTCAGTATTGAAGGCATACATGGCTTCTTTTTTAATTTAGCGTTAATGAAGACTCGGGTATCTCAAAATATAGTCCTCTTAAAGCAACAAACGCAGATTACCCTTAAAAAGTCCTGGCATAACGAGGGCTTTTATATACTTAATTTAATCCTCTTAGATGCGGTTGATATTTATCAAGGTAAATCAACAAGTGAGCAGAGTCAGCATTTATTAAGAGCCAATAAATTACCTTATGAGCGTTTGTTTCATGTTCTGCTTTTGTATTGGATTGGAGAACTTGACGGCATCACTAAGCATGTTAGAAATAAAGATTTTCTGGCTGATTTAGCAAACTTCTGTTTGCAAGCACAGTCATTGGGTTATGAATGGTATGCTGCCGTAAGTTCATTGTTGTTACAGAGACTTAATTATAAAAATCAAGCCTGCGAAAAATTAGCTCAGCACTATTCACAATCAGCCTTTAAAGATATTATTGATTTATTGCCACAAGTTTCTGCATGGGAAAGAGCATTAGATGCTTTAACTCAATTGACGACTGAGGTTGAAGCTACTGTTCAAACAGAATTGCGTTTAATTTGGTCATTAATTTTACTCAATAATGCCATATTATTAGAACCAAAAGAGCAGCGCTTAGGCAAAAATGGTCGATGGACTAAAGGTCGACCGATTGCATTAAAAAGATTGCATCAAGACATTGTTGACTTTGATTATTTATCCGAACAAGATCGACGAATTTGTAAGCATATACAAGTTGAAAAAGAAGAGTCTTTTTATGGTTATTCCAGCAAAGAATATTATGCGCTGCCAAGTTTTGCCATTGTTGAGGCGGTAGGACATCCACATGTTTATTGGCTAAATCAAGAATCTACAACACCTCCCGTTGACATCACTTTAGCAGAGCCACAGTTACTGGTTAAGGAACAACAAGAAAATTTACATATATCCTTGCTACCACCGATAGGTGCACAGCACATCATTGCTCAAAAAACCGCAAGCCATGGCCTCATTGTTTATGTCATTAATGATGCGCATAGACAAGTGGCCAATATTTTAGGTAAAAATGGTTTAACGGTACCCGCGACAGCCCGTCAACAAGTGATCGATTCAATATCTTCTATTGCATCGATGTTAACGGTTCAGTCTGATATCGGTGGCACGTCTAGTTATGCTGAAACTGTAGAGGCCGATAGTCGCTTACATATACATCTACAACCGGTCGGACAAGGAATACAAATAGAAGCATTCATACAGCCTTTTAATGAAGGTGGCCCGCTTTATAAGCCGGGAGTGGGAGGCAATACCGTATTAGCTGAGATAGATGGCAAACAATTGCAAACCACTCGTGACTTTGATTTAGAAGCCGGCTATTTACAGCAAGTATTGAATGAATGTCCTGAATTATATGTTGTTAAAGATGCTAAATGGTTATTGGATGATGCTGAATCTGCCCTAGAAGCTTTGTTACATTTACAGGAATTAGGTGAATTTGCAGTTCTGGAATGGCCTAAAGGTAAAAAAATTCGTCTCAGTCGTGAAGCAGGTTTGTCACAAGTTCGATTTTCTGTGCGCAAAGAAAAAGATTGGTTTAGTGTTGAAGGCTCTGTGCAAATTGATGATCAGCAAGTGCTGGATATGCAGCAATTAATGAGCCTGTTAAACGCTTCATCAGGGCGTTTTCTTAAACTAGATGATGGTCAAATCATCACTTTAACTCAGGAATTACGCCAGCGCTTAGATGATTTTGCAGGTCTGGGTGATGTGCATAAAGACAAAGTACGCTTTCATCCTTTAGCCGCACAAGCCTTAGATGAAATCACCACAGGCATGGATATTACTGCGAGTAAGCCTTGGCAAGATCAATTAGTGCGCCTTAATGAAATGGGAGATTTAAACCCGCAGCCACCCTCAACCTTACAGGGTGAATTGCGTGATTATCAACGCGAAGGTTTTCAATGGATGATGCGCTTGGCACATTGGGGCGCAGGTGCTTGTTTAGCGGATGACATGGGTTTAGGTAAAACAGTACAAGCCTTGGCATTAATATTGTCCCGTGCGCCGCAAGGACCCTCGCTGATTTTAGCACCGACTTCGGTCTGTATTAATTGGCTAGAAGAATGTCAGCGTTTTGCACCTACTCTCAATGCCTATCAATTTGGCGTAGGTGATCGGCAAGAGATGCTCGATAATGCGGGCCCTTTTGATTTAATTGTTTGCAGTTACGGCTTGTTGCAGACAGAGGGCGAGCGCTTAGCAGAAAAAACTTGGCACACCTTGGTTGCTGATGAAGCGCAAGCTATTAAGAATGCTTTAACTAAACGATCTAAGGCTGCAATGGCCTTGCAGGCTGATTTTAAATTGATTACCACGGGTACGCCCATAGAAAATCATTTAGGTGAACTTTGGAATTTGTTTAATTTTATCAATCCTGGTTTATTGGGAACATTACAAAAATTTAATGAACGTTACGCACAGGCGATAGAAAATCAAAAGGATCAGAGCGCTCAACATCGATTACGTAAATTATTACGCCCGTTTATTTTAAGACGCTTGAAAAATGACGTATTAACCGAATTGCCTTCACGAACTGAAGTTACTTTGCATATCGAATTAAGTCCTGAAGAGCGTGCGCTTTATGAAGCCTTACGTCGTAATGCTATGCAAACAATGCTCAGTAACACAGAACAAGCTGGGCATAAGCAACTGAAAGTGTTGGCAGAAATTATGAAGTTGCGCCGTGCTTGTTGTCACCCTCAATTAGTGATGGATGAAAGTACGCTCAGTAGTTCTAAGCTACAAGCTTTCGAAGAGTTGGTCGATGAGTTATTGGAAAATCGACATAAAGCCTTAGTGTTTAGTCAATTTGTCGGACATTTAACGCTCATTCGAGAATTGTTAGATAAAAAAGGTATTCCATATCATTATTTAGATGGCTCAACCTCTGTACCGCATAGAAAAAAAGCCGTTAATTTATTCCAAGCCGGTGAAGGTGATTTGTTCTTAATTAGCTTGAAAGCAGGAGGCACCGGTCTAAATCTAACCGCTGCTGATTATGTGATACACATGGATCCTTGGTGGAATCCTGCCGTAGAAGATCAAGCATCTGATAGAGCTCATCGTATGGGCCAAAAGCGCCCTGTAACTATTTATAGACTCGTTGCAAAAGACACTATAGAAGACAAAATTGTCGAGCTACATAAGCATAAGCGTGATTTAGCTAACAGCTTATTAGAAGGTGGTGAAGTAAGCGGAAAAATGTCTGTGGAAGACATGATGGCTTTGATTAAGGATATAGATTAGTTGGTAGAGTGGGCACGTTTTTTCCCCCACCCCTTATAACGACCAGTAGTGGGCAAACGATACAGTAGTTTGCTCGCCGTACTACTCTGTTAATTCCCAAATCAGTTGTTCATTTATTAATGTTGGAGTCAAAACTCATGAGTTTTGCTGAAGATATTAATGTGTAACTAGCAATCTTTAGGGCGTTAATAGGCGATAGCGGTATTAAGCTGAATGCTACGCATAGCATAGCATAAGGTGCAATACGCTAGCGCTATTGCACCTTATAAACCTTAACAGCTTTACTTCAGTGTAGATTCGGTGTTTTTTAGCTTAGATCCGATCATCTTTAAAGCATTGCAAATCTTCTTTAGGCTAAAGAAGGTTTGCGAAAGTGCATAGATGGTCTTCTTTAGTCTAAAGAAGACCTGCATTAGAGTATTTCTAGTTTTCTTTAGCCTAAAGCAGGTTTGCATTAGAGTATTTCTAGTTTTTTTTAGCCTAAAGAAGGTTTGCTTTACTCTAAAGAAGACCTACATTAAGGTATTTTTATGTGACTCTGCTTTAAAGTAGGTTGTCTTCTTTTTAAAGAAGATCTTCTCTAGTCCAAATAACATCAACTCTATAATAAAGAAGACTAAGTCTCGAATCTGTATTGTTTTAATTTGCAGCTATCAAAACTCGTGAGTTTTAACTCCTTTAATTCCCAAATCAGTTAGGTAGGGTGGGCAACGAATTTTTGCCCACCACTTTTAACGACCAGTGGTAGGCAAACGATAACGCAGTTTGCTTGCCCTACTACTCTGTTAATATCCAAATCAACTGTTCTTTATTAATGTTGGAGTCAAAACTCATCAGTTTTGCCGCTGTTATTTTTCAGTTGTAAACCCGTAGCACGCAATAGGTAGTGCATTAATAGGCGATAGCTGTTTCACGCCACATGATAGGCCTTGCATAAGGTGCAATACGCTAACGTTATTGCACCCTACGAATTACTCAAGAGTTATGACAACTAGATGACTGTTGTTTTAAAGAACTAAGCTAAATAGCTTTAAAACCAATATCGGTACGATAATAAACGCCATCCCAATGTAAGCTATTGGCAAGCTTATAAGCATTAGTTTGTGCGCTTTTAATATCTTCTCCTAGTGCACACGCTGATAATACACGACCGCCGGCAGTCACTATGTTGTCATCGACCTTTTTTGTACCCGCATGAAATACTTTGCACTCAGGGTGATCTTGTTCGGGTAAGCCAGAGATAATTGCTCCTTGTTGATAGCTGTCAGGATAACCGCCAGCAGCCAAGACTACCGCTAAGGCGGCTCGCTCATCCCATTCACTATGAGTTTTATCCAGCTCACCTGCCAAAGCGGCTTCACAGAGTTCAACTAGATCACTCTTCATCCTCATCATGATGGGCTGTGTTTCAGGATCGCCAAAACGACAGTTATATTCCAAAACCTTGATCGCACCCTCAGGACTAATCATTAAGCCGGCATACAGAAAGCCAGTGTAAGGTAGACCATCGTCAGCCATGCCTTTTAAAGTAGGTGCGATGACATCATGCATCACGCGTTCATGAATTTCTGGCGTAACAACAGGGGCGGGTGAATAGGCACCCATGCCGCCAGTGTTGGGACCTAAATCATTATTATCACGCGCCTTGTGATCTTGTGAGGTAGCCATTGCTAGGGCATTTTTTCCGTCTGCAATAACAATAAAGCTGGCTTCTTCGCCGACTAAAAATTCTTCAATAACCACTCGATTACCAGCGCTACCAAAGACATTGCCTGAAAGCATGTCTATGACAGCATCTATGGCATCTTGTTCGCTTAGTGCAACTATAACGCCTTTACCCGCAGCTAAGCCGTCGGCTTTAACAACTATCGGCGCACCTTGTTCTTTAATATAAGCAATAGCAAGTTCAGTATCAGTAAAGCTTTGATAAGCTGCTGTGGGAATATGGTGGCGGATCATGAAATCTTTGCAAAAAGACTTGGAGCCTTCTAGTTGTGCTGCGAGTGCGCTGGGACCAAAGCATTTTAGGCCAGCCGCCTGAAAGCGATCAACGATACCTAAGACCAAAGGAATTTCTGGGCCAATAATGGTTAAATCAATCTGTTCTTGTTGGGCAAAAGCCAGTAATCCAGAAATGTCATCAACAGCCAATGCGATGTTTTCGACGCCAGCTTCTAAGGCTGTGCCTGGATTGCCTGGGGCTACAAAGACTTGGGTGACTTTTGGGGATTGTTTAGCTTTCCAAGCGAGGGCGTGTTCACGACCACCGCTACCGACGATGAGGATTTTCATAAGGGATAGTCTCAGCAAGACGGCGTAACAGAGTGTTACGCCGTGTTTAAATTAATGTCGAAAATGGCGCATGCCAGTGAAGACCATAGCAATGTTGTGTTCGTTTGCTGCATCGATCACTTCGTTATCACGCATAGAACCGCCTGGTTGAATAATGGCAGTTATGCCAGCTTCTGCCGCTGCATCTATGCCATCTCTAAAGGGGAAGAAAGCGTCAGAGGCTAAGGCTGAGCCTGGCACAACTAAGCCTTCATCAGCGGCTTTAATGCCAGCAATTTTAGCAGAGTAAACACGACTCATTTGTCCTGCGCCCACACCAATGGTCTGGCCATTTTTGCAATATACAATGGCATTAGATTTTACAAATTTAGCGACTTTCCATGCGAATAATAGATCAGCTAATTCTTGTTCAGTAGGTTGGCGTTGACTGACAATTTTAAGATCGTCTAACGATATTTCGCCGAAATCTTTGTCTTGAACTAAAAGTCCACCCGCAACCCGTTTGTAATCCAAGCTGGGTGTATTAAAAGTTGCCCATACACCGCAAGCCAATACGCGAATATTTTGTTTGGCTTCTAATGCGGCTAAGGCTGCTGGTGTTATCATGGGTGCAATGATGACTTCAACAAATTGACGATTGATAATTTCAGTCGCAGTTTGTTCATCGAGTTCTTGATTAAAGGCGATAATGCCTCCGAAGGCCGAGGTCGGATCAGTCGCATATGCTTTATCATAAGCGTCTAAAAGACTGTCAGCCTGAGCGACACCGCAAGGATTAGCATGTTTAACGATTACGCAAGTCGGCTTGTCGTTAAAGGTTTTTACACATTCTAGTGCGGCATCGGCATCAACAATATTATTGTAGGATAATTCTTTACCTTGATGCTGTTGAGCGGCAGCAATCGTACCCGCAGCAGCGGCTTTTTCTCTATAAAAAGCCGCACTTTGATGAGGGTTCTCGCCATAACGCAGCGCTTGATTATGATAAAACTGTAAGTTTAGGGTATCAGGAAAGACGACCTCATTTAACTTACCTAGATAAGTAGCAATGGCGGTGTCATAGCGAGCGGTGTGTTCAAAGCTTTTGAGAGCCAGATTAAAACGGGTCTTTGCAGACAGTTTGTTATCAGCTTGTTTTAGTTCAGCTAAAATACTAGCGTAATCATCAGGATTAACAATGATAGCAACATCGGCATGATTTTTAGCAGCGGCACGTATCATAGTGGGCCCACCGATATCGATATTTTCAATAGCGGTTTCGAAATTACACTCGGGATTGGCAATGGTTTGTTCAAAGGGGTATAGATTAACTACCACCATATCAATAGGTTTAATGGCGTTTGCCGCCATAATGGCATCATCGATACCTCTACGACCTAAAATTCCACCATGTACTTTAGGATGTAAGGTTTTAACTCGGCCATCCATCATCTCAGGAAAACCTGTGTAATCTGAGACTTCAGTGACAGGAATGTGAGCTTCCATTAACGCTTTAGCCGTGCCACCGGTAGATAAAAGCTCGATACCTAATTGATGTAATTCTCGGCAAAAATCGACGATACCAGATTTATCAGAAACGCTGATCAGTGCGCGAGTCATTAGTTTGTTCATGCAGACCTTATATGTGGAGTTGTGATAATCAATTTGTAAGTTGAATTGACGTGCAGTTAAGAGATGCCGTATTGATCCAATTTCTTTCTTAATGTACTGCGACTTAAGCCCAATGCTTTGGCAGCTTTAGTTTGGTTATAGCCAGAATGTTCTAAAGCGGTTTCTAACAAAGGTTTTTCAACTTCGCTAATAACCATGGCATGTAAGCCAACGGCATCATGACCACTCAGTTGAGAAAGATAAAGTTCGACTGTTTGTTTGACGTAAAGAGATAGCGGTAAAAGTAGAGCCTTTGTACTATCACTATTAATAATTTCATCATTATTTGATGATGCATTCATAGGCAAGCTGTTTTAGTGTAAGTGATTAAAGGCCGAATTAATCAGCGCCAATTGTTTTGTTGGCGTGATTGCTTGATTTAATTGGTTTCGAGTTTCTACGCTGATAGTATCAAAATGTTTAAAATACCAGCCGATATGTTTTCGGGCTATTCTAACACCGCTGAGATCGCCATAGAAATTATATAGTTGCTCAAGGTGAATCAGCAAGGTGTTGTGTATGTCGCTAGTGCTTGGTTTATCGAGCTGTTTCCCCGTTTTAAGGAAATGATCTATTTGGCTAAATATCCACGGGTTTCCTTGAGCAGCACGACCGATCATGATGGCATCTGCGCCAGTGGTATCGAGTACATAACTTGCTTTTTGAGCGGAATCAATATCACCGTTGGCAATGATGGGAATGTTAACTGCTTGCTTAACCGCTTTTATGGTTTCATATTCAGCTTGCCCGTTAAATTTACAAGCTCTTGTACGTCCATGTAAGGTGAGTGCAGCTATACCTGAATTTTCTGCAATTTTGGCAATATCAACAGCGTTACGACTATGACTATCCCAGCCGGTGCGTATTTTTAAAGTAACCGGAATATCAACGGCATTGACGACAGCTTCTAATATTTCTCTTACTAGTGCTTCATCTCTTAATAAGGCTGAGCCTGCAGCAACTGAACAGACCTTTTTTGCTGGGCAGCCCATATTAATATCAATAATCTGTGCGCCACGCTCTGCGTTGTATCTTGCAGCATCAGCCATTTGCTCAGGGTTAGTGCCTAAAATTTGCACCGATCTCAGGCCCATTTCATCTTTGTGATCAGCTTTTAATAAAGTGCGTTTATGGTCTCGCAAAGCTGGATTAGAGGCGACCATTTCAGAGACTGCTAAACCTGCACCCTGTTGTTTACATAGTGATCTGAAAGGCAGATCACTAATCCCAGCCATGGGCGCTAGAATTAATTTATTTTCGAGTTGATAAGGACCAATTTTCATAAAAGACAAGGTTCTTTTTAAGAGCAGGCGAAAGGCAAAGGGCAAAAGGCGAAAGGCAAAGGGCAAAAGGCAAAAGGCGAATGGCGAATGGTTAAGCCTAGTATCTGCGCCGCCTTAAGTTGCTAACCTCCTAGACTTAATCTTTCGCCTTGAGCCTTTCGTCTGAGTTGAAACTGTCCCGCCTTAAGTTGCTAGCCGTAAAATGCACATTGTGTCTTATATCTAAATGTTATTTCTCGACGGATTCATTCCAAATGGGGTTGTCTCTGTCTTCCTCGTGTAATTTAACGGCATCTTCAGGATAAATATGCCAGAACGATTGGTCAATTTTGGCGTTACTGTAGCCTTCTTTCTTTTCATGAGTGAAAGGGCACCACCAGTTTTCAACAATTTTAACGAGATAAGCATGCCACTCAAACACAGCAACACTTACAGGGCAATACCAAGTGCAGTTCAATATCCAATACAATTTTGATTGAGACAAGCTCATTTTAAAAGAGCCATGCATGGTAATTTGATTTTTCAAATCATAGCGATGACTGCTTCTTTCAGGTAGAAAATCAGAGAAGGTTTTAATGTTCTTTCCACCAATCATGCGTAAGTGATAATACGTCATATAGGCACTTAGAAATACAAAAGGTAAAGTCAGAATGGGTAAATAAACAAGTACTAAGCCTATCGCTCTTTGATAAACAGGAACTTGTCTATGATTTTTACCGATTTCAGCTCGACCGTTACAGGAGTCACATGCTTTCATAGTTTTAATATATCCTTGATTTTAGTTAATTATTGTTATGATTTTAATAGTCTTTTATTAAGAGCAGGTTAAATACTAAGCTGAATTACACAACAGTTTTACATTGCTTCATTTATTTATTTTATATTGGCTGTATTGATAGCTCAATGCTTTTATAAGCTAGAAGAAACTGAGCAAAAGAACGTTTTTAGGTACTCTGTTTCAGGTGCTGCAGGATCTATAGGATGATCAGGACCCTGTCCACCGCTGGCAAAAAATACCAAATGTCGATCTATATGCTTGCCTGATGAACGTAAGATTTCATGTAAATTTTCACGGCTTAGATGAAAAGAACAAGAGGCCGAAACCAAAATACCGTTTTTGGATAAAACTTGTAGTGCTAAGTGGTTTAAGCGACGATAAGCCTCATATCCTTGTTTAAAATCTTTTTTGCGCTTAATCAGTGCGGGTGGATCGAGGACGATAATATCATAAAGCTGATTATCTAGGCGGGCTTGCTTTAGAAATTCGAAAACATCGCTACGCACAAAGTGCATTTTATCAGCCACCTGATTAAGTTCGGCATTTTCTTGAGCCAGAGTTAAAGCGCCTTCAGAGGCATCGACACAAGTTACATCAGTTGCACCCGCCATCGCAGCAGGAATGCCCCAAGCGCCTGTGTAAGAAAATAAATCTAATACCCGTTGATCTTTAGCAATGCCTGCCACCGAGGCACGGCTACTGCGGTGATCGTAAAACCAACCTGTTTTTTGGCCATTCAATATGTCAATTTTAAACAGTGTGCCATTTTCCTCGATAATAACGGTGTCAGGGAGTTGGCCATAGGCGATTTCAGACTCTAAACTTAAGCCTTCAAGCTGCCTTTGGCTGTTGTCATTTTTAAGTATGATAGCGGTGGGTTCAAATAACTCTATCAGCGCCGTCAGCAATGAATCTTTGCGTTGTTCTATGCCTGCCGTAGTTATTTGCACTGAAAATACTGAGCCAAAGCGGTCGATAACTAAGCCAGGCAAACCATCACTTTCACCAAAAACTAAACGATAATAGGGTTTAGTAAAAAGTTTTTCACGTAAGATCAATGCGGTCGTTAAGCGGTCTTTGAAAAAATTGCTGCCGCATTTAAGATTAGGTTTTCTTGATAGTAATCGCGCGCAAATCAGTGCTTGTGGATTGACGTAAGCAGTTCCTAATACTTTGCCATCATCACTTTTAACTTGAGCAAGGTCGCCTGCTGTAAATTGTTCCAGCGGTGAGCGCTGGGTATCAACTTCATTGCTAAAAACCCAAAGATGTCCTTTGCGTAAGCGCTTGTCTTCGTTCTTTTTTAAATAGATTTCTGGTAGGGACATAGGTGTTTGAGTTTATGTAGGGTTGATGGGGGAAGATTAAAGATTTAAGGCTCGAGGCTAAAGGCTAAAGGCTAAAGGCTGGTTTCATTATTTTCCTTCCTCTTTGTAGTGTAAGGATATATACAAATAAAAAATATCATTTCCACGCAAGAACGATAACATTGTGGTGATATCCGTAGGGGCGTATTGCATACGCCCTTATAAAATAAGCTCTTTAACTTTTATCGTTCCTACGCAGAGCGTCATTATCATTAAGTTAAAGTTTTTTGTAGTGTATGGGAGTGCTTTTAGTCATAAATTCGTGGCTAAAGCCACTCCCTCTAAATAGGGAATTCCTATTGCCTGGTGTTGTATTGTTAACGCTTGACACCCTCTAATCTGATCCAGTCTTCTTGTTGTACTAAAGGACTGAAGATGATTTGGTGTTGATAGGCATTGATAACGGATTCGGCTTGTTCGTGGAGGATACCTGATAAAACTAACTGACCACCTGAAACCACTAAGGCGCAAATCTGTTCAGCCATATCAATTAAGGGTTTAGCTAAGATATTGGCTAGGACGATGTCTGCTTGAAAAGCTGTGAATTGTTCTGGCAGATAGGTTTTAATTTTATCTTCAACTTTATTCTTTAAAGCATTGCTTATCGTGGCTGTGATCGCTTGCGGATCAATATCCACAGCATGTGCCACTTTAGCATCTAGTAATACTGCAGCAACAGCCAGTATGCCAGAACCACAACCGTAATCGATGACGGTTTTGTTGCTTAGCTCATGACTGGCTAGCCACTCTAAACATAATGCCGTGGTCGGATGCGTGCCAGTGCCGAAAGCAAGGCCTGGATCCAGCGTCAGGCAAACTGTACCCGACTCATGCTGCTCTTGATCGGTTGGGCACACCCAAAGTCTATCGGCAAATTTCATTGGCTTATAATATTCCATCCAAGCACGTTCCCATTCTTGATCGGCAATGGCTTCATACAGCCAGTTTTGCAAATCATCGTGATTAAAGTGCTTATAAACTTCAGACTTTATTAATTCGGGATCAGTATCTAATTCATAAAGAGCAATAACTTGGGTGTTGCTCCAAATTTTGGTTTCACCAATAGCTGGTTCATAGACGGGTTCGTCTTCGGCATCCATATAGGTAACGGATACGGCGCCTAGGTCGCTGAAAAAGTCTGCCAGTTGGGGAGCTATGTTTTCTTGGGTAATAACGGAAATTTGATGCCAGGCCATAGAGATGATTTGATTAAAAGTTAGGTATGTAGGGTGGATAAGCGCTAGCGCATCCACCTATTATTGTCGCAAGAACCATCATTCGCAATCCATACCAACAATGGTTGTTGGCTCATTAGCACCCCAAGTAACTTCATACCAGTCTTGGGTCACGGCGCGGCTGAATGATGACCATTTCCATTCGCTGGGATGGCTTACTAAGCCGTGCTTTACCGGATTGTAATGAATGTAATCCACATGCTTGCGCCAGTCTTCTTCATCACGAATGGTATGCTCCCAAAATCTACGTTGCCATATCATCCTCTCGTTGCGTTGGTTGGTGGCCGTACAGATTTGGCGAGAAACAGCCTTTTTTATTTCACGCCAGCGCGAGGAGTAATCGGTATCACCTTCAGGCAGTCGCCAGAGACAATGTAGGTGTTCAGGCAACACAACCATCGCATCGATCTGAAAGGGTCGGGTTGCCATCACTTTGCGAAATGCTTGCCTTAATAATTCGACGCGGTCTTCATTAATAAAAATCGGCGTTCGATCGAGTGTAACGACAGTAAAAAAATAGCAGCCACCTTGAATGAGAATTCGACGATAATCACTCACGATGCTTCCTTTTCAATAATGTATAGGTGGATGCGCTATCGCTTATCCACCCTACATAACTTACTTGGCTTGGGCTTTAAGAAGTTCCTCAACGGTTAAATTAATATCCTTTGAAATTTGCCTGAGTAAAATAGGAGAGATATCACGTCCAGCATGAAATGGCACTGTTGTACATCGACCATCAGGGTGGCGAAACTACTTGTGAGAACCTCGTTGCCGAAGTTCACTAAACCCCAATACTTCAAGTAATGCAATGACTTCGCGAGGTTTAAGAACAGGTAAATGACCCATATTTAAGCCACAATGACATTTTGGGTGCCAATAAACTCAGCTTCTAATATCGGTTCGCCATCCTCAAGCAACATTTCAACAACTTCCCGAAGATTTTTATTGAGTTCATCCAGCGTTTCCGCTTGCGTATGCGCTCCTTGGAATCCTGGAATAAAACCTACATAAAGCCCTGTATCCTGACATCGCTCAATAATTGCCGTGTAACTTTTCATACGAACCTTTTCCTAAAATAAGTAAATTAGGCCATTTGCCATTTCAGCAGCAGGATATACGAATGATGTTACCGTTAGCCTAATAAATCCCTAGCTTTTTTTCCAAATAATGAATGTTTTGCTGACCTATTCCAAAAGCGCTGTCATTCATAATATCTTGCTGTAGCGGGATATTGGTTTTAATGCCATCTATGATGATTTCACTCAGAGCTGTGTTCATACGGGCAATAGCGCTTTTTCTATCTTCACCGTGAGCAATCAATTTGCCTATCATAGAGTCATAATAGGGCGGTACTTTATAGCCGTTGTAGATATGAGTTTCACAACGAATACCAGGGCCACCTGGCATGTGGAATTGATCAATGGTGCCAGGGCAGGGCATGAAAGTCTTAGGGTCTTCAGCGTTTAAACGACATTCAATAGCATGGCCAGTAAAGGTTACTTGATCTTGAGTAATAGAAAGTGGTTCACCCGCAGCGATACGCAGTTGTTCTTTCACAATATCAAAGCCAGTAATCATTTCGGTGACTGGATGTTCAACTTGTACGCGGGTATTCATTTCTATGAAATAGAATTCGCCTTTTTCATATAAAAATTCAAAGGTACCTGCGCCTAAATAACCGATATCAACACAGGCTTTAGCACAACGTTCACCGATGAGTTTACGTTGTTCTGGAGTAATGCCAGGGGCTGGTGCTTCTTCTACAACTTTTTGATGGCGACGTTGCATAGAGCAATCACGTTCACCTAAGTGAATTGCATTGCCGTGAGAATCGGCCATGACTTGAAACTCAATGTGCCTAGGATCCTCCAGAAATTTTTCCATATATACGGTTGGATTACCAAAGGCGCTACCTGCTTCGGCTTTAGTCATTGCGATAGAATTGATGAGTGCAGATTCAGTATGCACAGTGCGCATGCCTCTACCACCGCCACCGCCAGCAGCCTTGATTATCACTGGGTAACCGATTTCTTTAGCCATCTGTAAGTTCTTTTGATCATCGTCTGACAAAGGATCATTATTGCCGGGGACGCAAGGTATACCTGCAGCCAGCATGGCATTTTTAGCAGAAATCTTGTCGCCCATCATGCGAATGGTCTCGGCATTGGGGCCAATAAAGACAAAACCACTTTGTTTTACTTTTTCAGAAAAATCAGCATTTTCGGATAAGAATCCATAACCAGGATGGATGGCTTCAGCATCAGTGACTTCAGCGGCACTGATAATGGCTGGAATATTCAGATAGCTATCCGCAGAAGATGCAGGGCCTATGCATACCGACTCATCAGCTAAGCGAACATGCTTAAGATCACGGTCTGCTTCTGAATGTACGGCGACGACTTTAATGCCAAGTTCTCTGCAGGCACGAAGGATACGTAAAGCTATTTCGCCGCGATTGGCAATAACAATTTTATTGAACATGGGAGCCCCTAGATTATTCAATGATGAATAAGGGTTGACCATATTCGACCGGTTCAGCGTTATCAGCTAATATTTTCGTAATTACGCCACTTTTATCCGCTTCAATTTGATTAAGAATTTTCATAGCTTCAATAATACATAAAGTATCACCGGTCATAACAGATTGACCTACTTCGACAAACACTTTGCTGCCGGGTGAAGCTGAACGATAAAAAGTACCTACCATTGGAGACTTAACCACATGTCCTGTGATTTTTTCTTCTTGTGAACTAGCTGCCGGCGCAGCACTTATTGCAGCGGGTGCTGCACTAATAGGTGCGGGTGCATAAGCTACTTGAGCAGGTGCAGCAGAATAGCGACTAATACGAATCGATTCTTCACCTTCTTTAATTTCTAGTTCAGCAATATCGGATTCTTCGATAATTTCGATGAGTTTTTTTATTTTTCTAATATCCATGGTTTATGGTCTCTCGGTTAATATCTGGTTGGCGGCGCTTAAGGCCAGTTCATATCCTATGGCCCCTAATCCACAAATAACGCCTTGAGCAATATCTGAGAAATAAGAGTGTTTTCTAAAAGGTTCACGTGCGTGGACGTTTGATAAATGAACCTCTATAAAGGGAATTTTGGTTGCGAGCAAGGCATCTCGTATAGCCACGCTGGTATGGGTAAACGCAGCGGGGTTGATAATGATGAAATCGATGTGTTTTTGGTAAGCTTGATGTATCAAGTCAATAATTTCATGCTCAGCATTGTTTTGATGAAAGTCGAGTTGATGATTTAATTCGGCTGCTTTATTTTCTAGCGAGCCGCGTATATCAGCGAGGGTTTTATGTCCATATAAGCTTGGTTCACGGAGTCCCAATAGATTTAAGTTTGGGCCATTTAAAACGGTAATCGACGCCATTTAGGTATTTAAGTCAGCTTATGGATGAAAACAGCCGATAATTTTACCTTTTTGTAGTATTTTGTCCAGACATTCTGTTTTTAACAAAAGATAGCGACAGATTGTCGGCTAATAGTGAGCTTATCTATCAATATGTAAGTGATGTGTTGATTGCCATAAATTAGCTTTATTAGAAACGCAGTGGATAAGATTATCCAGGTAGTGGCTGTAAATAAGAAGATGTCGATCGAAAACTAGAGGCCGATTGCATTGCAGGGACAGGTCGCGACCTGTCACTCCGGAGTGTATGTATCGATAATGCTAACTTCTAGTGTAGAAAACTGCATTGATAATTTCCGCTCTTAAGCTAACTGCTTCAAAGGTAGCCAAACGGTGAAAGTGGTGCCCACGCCTACTTCAGTCTGCAAGTCTAGGCGACCTTGATGCTTTTCAATGATCTTGCGGGAAATATCCAAACCGAGTCCGGTACCTTCACCGATAGGCTTCGTGGTAAAGAAGGGGTCGAAAATCCTGTTTTTGATATCCTCTGGGATACCAGGACCGTTGTCTGCAATAGCTACGGTGACGCCATCATCAAAAGCTGCCAATGTCACCGTCAGCTTGCCGTTGTTTTGCATGGCTTGTAGCGCGTTTTGGATTAAGTTAGTCCAAACCTGATTTAGTTCATCTTCTAGGCATTCAACGGTCGCAACATCAGCATAAATACGGTTAACTTCAATGCCTTGCTTGATTTGATTGTTGTAGAGGGTCAGAGCCGTCTCTAGGCCATTTCTGATATTGGCCTGCTGCATTTCTCCGGTATAGTTAGTATGTGAGAATGACTTCAGGGCAAAGGCGATTTTAGTTGCCCTCTCCACTGCTTGATTAATATTCCGAGTTCCGCTAATAATCGTGCCAATCTGGTTAGCCATATTAAGGATATCAATGGAGCGCTCATGACTAAGGATTTGGGCAAAGCGTAACGGCTGGTCTTTAACTCTCATTGCAATCAAGAAATCGGCTTTGATTTGTGCTTCGGTGATTCCAGCTTCAATCATGGCAGCGCTGAAAGCTCGGTTTAGCTGGCGTTCTTCTCGGGTGCTTAAAGCTTCAGAAGGTTGTCGCATTTCGTCTACTAATTCGAAGAAGATTTTGCGTGTAGTGTCATCAAGCCATAACAGTAGAGCAGGAAAGGTTGATAATACTTGGTCGAAAGCGCCAGAGATACTTTCTCCGCTAGATTTCACAGCACCCAAAGGCGTGTTGAGTTCGTGGGCAATATTGGCAACGAGCTGGCCGAGTGTAGCCATCTTCTCTGACTGGATGAGTTGGGATTGCGTTTTACGCAAATTAGCTAAAGTAGCTTCTAGCGCTATACTACTTTCTTTTAATTGAGCGGTTCGAAGCTCGATACTCACCTGATTAGCTTCTTCTAAGGCTTCGTTCATGGCTAGGTGATCTACTCTTCTCTCTTTCATGGTCTGCCGTTATTGCTATTTTTGTTTTTGTAATTCATTGACTAAATTTTCAGCATCTAGCATAAATTTTTCAATTGGGCGAAGATTGTTGAGGGTTGAATCATCTAGCTTAGATTCAAGTTCAATAATTCTTTGTTTGAGTGTGCTTATTTCATCGGTCAGTGTAGCAACAGTGGATTTTGCATTAATGGCTGTTTTCGTCGTAAGGACAAGGTCAGCATTCTTAAAAGGCTTATCGATAAAGCGATAAAGATTGGCTTCGTTGATGACTCTGATGATTGCAGAAATATCGCTTTGCCCAGTGAGCATGATCTTAGTCATATTCGGATAGAGAGCGTGCAGACGCACAAGCAATTCGTCGCCGCGCATGCCTGGCATGATGAAGTCAGAAATAACAACTTTAGGTTCATTGCCTTCAGCTGCAAATTCTTCGCAAATCTCCAGAGCTTCTAGGCCACTTTCAGCAATCTCGATTCGGTAGTTGTTACCAGTGATGGTGCTCAGCAGAGTTCTAAGGGCGGTTAAAATAGTTTTGTCGTCGTCGACGCAGAGTATGATGCTTTGCATAATGATTTTATCAGATGAGATGACTACAATTTACAAGTGGTAGAGCTAGAATGTCTATCATATTACCATTGTGTTTTTATTAACACATTATAATTCATCACTGATGTTACGCAGTCGTTCCTGCGGCTTACAAAACAAATAATGTGTTCGCTATCGCGACGGTTTTTTTTAATCTGGTAATCGAGCAGCCGAGAGCAAGATACTTTATTTGGCGCAGCCTTATAAAGTATTTAAAGAATAGGCGGCTCGATTGTCTCTTAATCTGCGCTCCTCGGTTTTATCTCTGGTCGTTAGAGAAGGGTGTCCTGCCCCTTAGGCGCCATCTTAAGGATTACAGCTAAACAAGGGACAAAACGCTTGCTTAGTTCGGGTTACGCTATCGCTAACCCGACCTACAAAAAACCTTAACTTAAAAGTTAAAACCTTAACTGGCTTTGTACATAAAAATATTGACTATCTATACCGGGTACGGTGTTAGTGCCATTTACAGTTGCTGCTCCTTGTTTAGCAAACTGACCTTTAAATAGATAAAACCAGCCTGCATCAAAATTTAAGCTACTATTAAAGTCATAACGTCCAGTGACACCGAGTTGCTCACCTACGTAACTACCGCTGTTTTTAGTGGGTTGTAAAACAAGGGTGCCGGCAGAACTACAAGCGGCAGCTCCCCAACAGTCACTAGCAGAAGCCAGCCAGACCCAGCGTTGTTGCAGGGTGAATTGCAAATCTGCACGCGGCGCTAGATTTAATTTATAGCCGGGAGAGCTAATATTACTGCGTTGGAATGGACCATAGAGCCCTGTAGGGCCAAAATCAATTACAGAAGTACCATCATATAAAGAATCAAAGCGTTGGTCGCTAAAAGCAGCACTTGTGCCCGGATTTTTACTGCCACTGGCATAATCATATTCCAACATTAAGCGAGGAGACCAAGGCATAGTAAAGCTATAGCCTATTTCGGCATGTTCAGCCCATGCTTGATGCATCTGGTCTTGAGTGGAGATGGTGTTGTAACGTACTGTTCCAAATTGACCCATGGTTTCGGTCTGAAAATCAAATTGTCCTTTAGTGGGTTTGCTATAAAAACGCATGCCGGGCGTATAGTATTGGCGTTTACGGGTAGGGTAATTCCAACTATCTGCTTCATTCAAATTATATAGATAAGCTTCGCCATTAACGCCCATCGCTAAATTGGTTTTCTCAAAAAGCGCTCCAGAAAATAGGCTGTGCGTGGCTTCTTGATCGAATTGATGGCTGTCGTTAACAAGCGCAAAGGCAGTTGTAGGGAAGCGAACTACGGGCATAGCTACAAAAGTATTTAACTGCCATTGATTAGCATCCAAAATCCGAATTTTAGCGCCAGTGAATGTATTAGTCGTGTTACGAAAATAGGGATTAGAGATTAATCGCCCACTTCCTAGAATAATTAATTGTCTGCCGGCTTTTATTTCCACACCTATATGATTCGCTAATGCCTGTTTGTCAGCCCATGAAATATAGCCTTGAATAAAGTCGGCGGTATCTACTTGATTATTACTAATGCCTGTCTTTGGACTTTTTCCTAAACGAGCATCCATAAGCTCCGTGGTAAATCGAAAAGCCCCTACTTGTGCTTGCAGCCAAAGATCAGTTTGTAAGGAAATAGCTTGATCACTGCCTGAAGTGTTAGCCTTAAAAGTAGCTGATAAGCTTTCGAATCGACTACGTTGACTGACTGATGCGGAAAGCCAATCTGGCAACCCTAAGCTATCATGCAGGTTCCAGACTGGTTTTGCATATTTATTGCCTAGTAAGGCATCATCCATTTGTGAGGCAAAAGCTGCCATGGGTGCTTTTGCATAGATTATCGGCTGCTGTTCAGCTTTTACAGCATTCCAGCTAATAATTAAAAAACCAATTACGCTAATTTTAAAGAATGATTGGCATGGTTTGTGATTCAAGTTAAGCATAAACGTCATTTACTCTTTTGCTAATGGCACTATTATATTGAGTTTAGTGTATAAGCCATATCAGGTTTGTGTGGTTATAGCCCCGTCTAAGGCCTGAGTTTCTTTGCGCACTGTGAAAAGACTAAGGCCTCGCCCAGTCCACTCATTGACTTCTGTTGCAGTCGATAGGCTATCCATGAATATAATCTCCAAGATATCAGGGTCTGGGATCAATGAGATATCGAGTCCCTGATAAAGGCTCTGTTCTTGAGCTTTGCTTCGCAGCGCCTCAATTCGAATGCCGCAATCATTATCGGTACTTGTAATCTATAAAGCATCAGCTATTTTTTTCTATGTGGCAGCTTATTACGCCGATTTCATTTTTACCTGCCTCGAACCAATCTCTGGATCTTCGATGCCATGACTTACGCAATTGCGAAAGAAGTGAATCAGAGATCGCAGCAAGGATCTTTAGATCTGAGGGTCGAGCATAATTCATCACCAGTCACTTTGAGTGGCGTTATTTCTCTCTAGTCGTTCTGCGACTTGCTGGATTCCGCCATTATAACTTTCAAGTTCGGCTTTCAGTGAGATAGTTCCGATTTTGTTGATATTATTAAGTAGGCTTTTGATTTGGAGCGGCGCAGTCTCTATGTTTAAAACTTGTATCATTTACTGGGCTGCGGTTTTGATCTCCGCAGCTTGCTATGTTGCTCGCCCTTAATAAATGCTTTATCTGTCAGTGCTTAGCTCTTCTCTCCCTTTATAAAACGTAATTAAAGGGGGTAAAATTCTGACAAGTAGAGGCTAGTGTGATGGTTTGGAAGCTGATATTAAACATTGAAAATAAAGCGTTCATCCTGCTATTGTTTGGACTAAAGGTAATGCTAGTGCTATAGAAATTTAGGTAGATAGGGGCGACGGTAATCATTTTGTGATGCTTACTATCAACACTGAGCCCAATACTACGGATAGTTCACCGTTGCCCGCTACTGGTAGTGGCGTCTTATGGAAATATAAGGCTATTTATCGCTTGCAAGACTAACCAGTCGGTCAGTGGAGTGATGTGATTAGTGTTTTGGTAGGTGGGTAGTAAGGGCAAGTAGTTGGCTGATATTTGGCTGGATCTGTGTGTCGAAAAAACAGCATGCCCAATATGCCCAATATTTAGGTGAGGTGTGCGCGCAATATGAGAGTTGTAAGATTGTTTTTTATTACAGATTTAATCTTATCTTGGGGGGGGGCAATGCTTATAAATGTATGGCCCGATAGCTGTAATATTTTTGCAATAAAAGTCGTGCAAAATTTCAACGCTTTAGTGTAATTCTGAGCTATTTGCAAAATAATTATTTCTATAATAACAACTAGGAAAATTCTAATGAAAAAAAATAAAAAAATTATTTCAATACTAAGTGGCGCGTTATTACTTGGCGCTAGTGCAAATGTATTCGCTACTTGTAATGATATTTTAAGTTCATGGCTTCCAGCCGATATAGCTGCGGTAGGCGCTAATGGTAATGGTGGTTATGGCCTTCCTATGTGGATAAGTGCTGTTGATGAAAACGGTATAGTTTGCGTTGTAGTTAATAGTGCTGGTTCTGGTGCAGGTATTGGTAATAAATCTTGGTTAGGCAGTCGTGTTATTTCAATGCAAAAAGCTAATACTGCAAATAATTTTAGTTTAGATGGTTTTTCAATATCTACAGCAAATTTATATGGTTTAACTCAACCAGGTGGAAGTTTGTTCGGTTTACAAGAAAGTAACCCTATTAATGACACTATTGCTTATAGTGGTAATCCATCTGCTTATGGTGCAGGTACTGCTGACCCTGCAGTCGGTCAACGAATTGGCGGCACAAACGTATTTGGTGGTGGTTTAGCCCTATATAAAGCGGGTAAAAAAGTCGGTGCTATCGGTGTTTCAGGAGATACCTCTTGTACTGATCATGCCACTGCTTGGAAATTACGTGCTTTGATGGGTTTAAACTCTGTACCAGCAGGTTTTATCAGTGGCTATAATGGCAAGCCTTCCTGGGCAATTGGCGATGAAATGATCATTCGCTTAGATGGTAATGTTACTAATTCTTATAAGCAAGTCAGTTGTGCTCACAACACGATACTTAATCCAAGTGTTGGTGCTGCGCAAGGTGTAATTATAGAATAATTTTAGACTTTTATATTGTTAAGGTGGTTTGCTAAGATTTGTAAAAAGAATTTCCCCAAACCACCTTGGTTATCTGCATTGATTATTAAATTTTCGTTAATTTATATCTCTTGCTTTATAAAATTCTAGCAATTAGCCTCGATGAAATGCTGTGTAGGCTGAGTTGTCAAAGTAGTGATCGGCTCTGTGTAGGATAGCTTCTTCCAGTTTAATTCTTATTCATCCCACAATAACTTAACTTTTGATGGTGCGCATAAGCCCATTCCTCATCTCTCCCTGCCGAAGTGTCGCTACTTTTACTTGTGTTGATAGCAAAGTTTGTCAGAAAAAGGAGTTACTGAGATATCATTATTCTAAGATTCTGATTTAAGTAGCCAAAACTAATGAGTTTTGATTGCAAAAACAAAGTGATCATAATAACTATGCTCAATAGTAACTCTATCAGCTTAAGAGGCTTTTCTGAGCTCACCCATGCCATTAGGTTTTTTGACGATTTGTAATTGAGCTTTTATGCGTTTTTGTACTGCTTCTACATGAGAAATGACGCCGACAGTTTTGCCATGAGTCTGCAAGCTTTCTAAAGTGCTGATAACGGTATAAAGCGCATCGGCATCCAGATTACCAAAGCCTTCGTCAAGAAATAAAGATTCGACTGAGCGGCCGTTATTGGCCAATTCAGAAAGTCCAAGAGCCAAAGCTAGACTAACAATAAAGCTTTCTCCACCCGATAAGGACTTAGGTAGTCGGCGATTATTGGCTTGATAAGTATCTTCAATTTCTAAGGCGAGTCCTTGTTCACTATGGCCTTTGCGTAAATAATATCGACCGCTGATTTTTTCTAAAAGTGCATTGGTTTGCGATAATAATTGATCAGCCATGCCTTGTTGAACGCGACGTCTAAAGGCCATGCCGTTACTTTCGGTAGCGAATAAAGCCACTTCCGCAAAATAGGGTTTAGAAAGGGCGGTTTGTTGTTGCAACTGCAAGGATAGCGATTGATAGTGTTGTTGCAAGCCTTGTTGATCATTCAGTTGTTTTTCTAAATGCTGGACTTCCATTTCAGCGATCGCTATTTTTTCATTAATGTTTTTTAGTTGAACGTCTAGGTCTGCTAAGCTAACTGATAAATCTATGTTAGCAAGGTCAGTTGCTAGTTGCTTTTGATTATCTGCTAGGCTTAGCTTAATAAGTTCAATATGCTGCATTAATGCTGTTTTGCTATGTTCAAGATCAGTTTGGTTAGCTAGTGTTATCAATAAATCACTGACTTCTTGTACGCTACTGAAAGATGTCTTGGCTAATTTTTCTTGTAGGTGTCGCTGTAAGTCTGAAATTTCTTGAGCAAGGTTTGCCAGTGCTTGTTCTTTATCTGCGATTAATTTTTGTTTTTCGATTAAGGCTAAATGTAGAGCGATATGCTCTTCTTTTTTCAGTTGCTCACTGTAGATAGTGACTAATTCATTACAGCGCAAAATTTCTGCTTGGCAGGCAGTTTGCTGAGTTTCTAATGTGGCTAATTCTTCAATTAAGCTTTTATGGCGGAAAGCATAGCCATGATAATCTTGTCTTCGGGCATTAAGTTTATCGAATAAGGCATCTTCTTGACCATAGTTAGGCATTTTTTCGCCGAGTAAGGTCAGTTGAGTGAGTATCTTGTCAGCTAGTTGTTTCTCTTGCTGCTCAAAAGCGCTGAGCTCTGTACTGATATCTATTTGTTCTTGAGTTAAGCCTTCATTACTTGAGCCGAGTTGCTCAATACTGATTTGTAATTGCTCAATAGTCGCTGTACATGTGACGAGTTGAGCCTTAGATTTTTTAAGTTCGGCTTGTTTGTTGCGATAGCGTTTAATAAAGAGAGCGGTGTTAGCAAGTTCGTCGTTTTCTTTTTGTATGAGCTCCTGCATTAAAGATAACTTAGTAATATCAAGATCAGGGCTTGCCACGTTAAGACGATTACATAAGTTTAACCATTCAGCTCTAATTTGTTGGCGTAGGGTATTTCGAGCAGAATTTCTTTCTATTTGTTTTTGGGCAATGTTGATACGGCTATCAGCAGTACTTATTTTTTCTGTTAAAGCCCGAACTTTAGCTTTTTGGTCAATTAAGGCTTGTTTAGAGCTGCTGGGTGTGGGTGGAAACTTGGCATAAGGATGTTGTAAACCGCCACAAAGCGCACAAGGTTTGCCATCAACTAAATGGACTCGTGAGGGAGCCATTTTCTTTAACAAGGCTTCATTGACTATCGCATCTTCAAGTACTTTTTTAATGTTATCTTCACGTAACATTTCGAGTCTTAAGCGTTCAAGTTCTATAGTTAAGACTTCAATGTCAAAATCGGGTTGTTCTCTGGCTTTGAATAACGAGAAAAACCCACCGCCTGCTGCTAGTTTTTGATGTCTTTGAGCTAATTTATAAAGTTGTTGTAAGTCTTTAACGCGCTCTTGTTGTTCTAAACGAACTGCATCAAGGTCATCGGTACTATGGCCTTGGGCTAGATCAAGCAATTCTTGCTCATCTAAGGGTATTTTTTCAGTGAGTTCGGCTTGTTTTTGAAGTTCGACGGCTAGAGAATTGGTGTTGTTTTTGTAAGTTGTTAGGGCTTTTTTAGAATGCTTACCAAATGACGTTTGTTTTTTGGTGGTTTGTTGTAAATCTGTGCGACACTTTTTTAATACACCTAGTTCAGGGAAGTCAGTCAACAAGCTTTCATCAAGGGCATGATCTTGTAGCCATTGTGCTAATTGGCTCAGTGTTGCCTGTTTATCGCCGTACTGTTCGGATAAAGATTGCCATTGCGTGGTTTCGGTTTGAATACTTAACTCGGTTTGGCTTAATTGAGCCTTAGCTTTAACTAAAGTCTGCTGTTGATCATTTAATGATCTTTGAGCTAATGCTTCAGGTACGGCCTGTTCAGAACCTAATTGGGTTTTAAGTTGGCTAAGTTCGACTTGAAAATCTTTTAACGTCGCTTGCTTTTCTTGTATGAACTGTTCTTTTTCGGCAATAGCATTAATGTCGTCTTTAAAGGCTAAGGCATCTTGACCCGCACTGAGTTTGCTAAGCTTGAGTTGTAGATTTTCAAGTTGTGTTTGAGCGGTTTTAAGTTCATTTTCTTGATCGCTAATGCTTGTTTGTAAGCTGGTGATGGCCTTCAATTGCGCACGCTGCTGCTTTGTATGCTGCTGATCTTCTCGTAATTCGTTTAACTGCTCATTAAAATCATTCAAATCCTGTTCACAAGCCTCTTGTTTCTCAGGATCCATAAAAGCGATGCTATCAAGCTCTTGTTTTAGATGGTCTAATATTTTTTGTGATTTTTCAGCCTTATTAAATAAGTCTTTTTTATAATCATCATAAATGTCGCTGCCGATGATTTTTTCTAATATATCCATGCGCTCATTGTCTAGCGCATTTAGAAAAGCGGAAAAATCACCTTGCGCCAATAAAATTGAACGCGTGAAGCTACGAAAATTCATGCCGGTGATTTCGGCTATTTGATTACAAACTTGTTGTGGGGATTGGGCTAATACTTCGCCATCAGAGCTTCGATATAAACGCATTTCAATGGGCAGCAAGGCCTGATTAGCTTCATCTGTTGCTCGCCTTGCAGACCAACTAGAGCGATATTTTTCACCATCCAGAGAAAACTCAATCGCTGCATAACAGTCATGGGTTTGTTGAGTCATCACATGATCGGCAGGGCGATTAAAGCGAAAGGTCTCACCATATAAACCCAAAGTAATCACATCTAAGATACTTGATTTTCCTGAGCCATTGGGCCCTGTAATCGCAAAAACACCGGTGTCGGTGAAAGGAGCAGCTTCAAAATCGACGCTATGCTCGCCTTCCAGTGAATTGATGTTTTTGAAATTGATGTTGAGTATCTTCATAAGTTAGGGGCTGTTTCGATGCTGTGACTTTGTGAACACTTTTCATGAGCTTACATAATACACTATGCGCTTGTTTGAGAAAACACACCGTAAAAAATCGATGTGTAGTAAAACAATTAGGTATCGATGCCATAATATTGAGTGAGTTATCAGCTTGTAAAATCGGTAGAGGTGGTGATTGAACAAACAGTGTAAAGGATTGCGCGAATAATTATAAAACGCCTGCTATGATTCTGATCTCTAAGACTTAAATGTCTCAGTTATTTTATTTAACAGCTTCCCTAATATTAAATCACACGATATGCTTTAATATTAATGTGTAAATTAAATAACAAGCTCACTTTATATAACATGAGAACTGCTTTACATCATGACTCGCAAATTTTAGCCTCTTACAAGCAATTACATGATGACTTGCTAGCTAGAGCTAAACTAAATCCATAACTCTCAAACAAACCTGAATTAAAAAACTATGCCTTCTTTTGATATTATTTCTGAATTTGATAACCACGAAGTAAAAAACGCAATTGACCAAGCCAGCAAAGAAGTAACAACTCGCTTTGACTTTAAAGGCACAAACTCGAGCTTTGAACTTACTGATGACAAACTAACCATGATTTCTGAATCAACATTTCAGCTACAACAAATGTTTAGCGTAGTTTGTTCAAAACTTAGTAGGCGTGGCATTGATGTCGGTTGCATGGAGGTTGGTGACGCTAAAGGTAGTGGTAAATTAATGCGTCAAGAAATTACTTTAAAACAAGGCTTAGATTCACAGCTCGCAAAAAAAATAGTTAAGCTGATCAAAGACAAAAAACTAAAAGTTCAAGCCGCTATACAAGGTGATAAAGTTCGTGTAACCGGTAAAAAGCGCGATGATCTGCAAGAAGTTATTCAAATGCTCAGAGATGAAAAGCTTGAGATGCCTTTGCAGTATGACAATTTTAGAGATTAAGTAACTCAGCCTTCAATACCCAGTCGGCATTGAAGGCAAAACCTGCCCACAGACCCTCACCTAAATACTCATTTGCTTATCTCAAAAAACCCAAAATAATCATTCCCTTAGAAATCTTTGTTCAGCTTTAACTTTCTTTGTTCATGTTTTGTTAAACTATATTTTGACAACACATTACTAAGTTGTTACATTATTGTTAACTTATTAATAAATAGATTGTTAATAAAAGCGACACAATACTACCAAAGCCTAGGCTTTAATTATTTGATGTTTACGGGAGTTTTGCCATGTCTTATTTCAATGAGCCGTTATTAAAACAAGATCTTAATGCCTTAGTACTTAACAATGGCATTGAAACCATAAAAACAGCCGATAACGATATTAAAGAATTTACAACTAAAGATAATACTAATTTTGAAATATCGCAGTTGTTAAGCATCGAAAAAGCAAACCTCATTGAGTCACTTGCTCAATTTCCTGCGACAGCGCTTTGGTTAATCAACAAATATAAAGAAACTGACTCATATATCGAGCAGGAAGATGACCTTAGCAGCGAACCTGCACTGTCATCAAATTTAACAGACATTAAAAAATTGTTTGTTGATTTAAGTAATAACACGTCAACTTACAGCAACGAAAAGCTAGGTAAAGAAAATCTAATTTTAGCGTTACAGGTTTTTCCCTTTTCTTTCCATGACTTGACTGAACTGATCAACATCTTTGCTTATAGCTATAAATATAGAGAAATTTATTGTCAGCCTTTTTCAAATGACTCTAAAAGCAAGAACAACATACTTCAAAAGAGACTAGAGACATCAAATCATCATAAGCCTATAAGCACTAACCAATGGCTAACAAGCGTTGCGAATTATGATGAAGATTTTTTATTTCTATCCAGTAGTGATATGCATAAACATTACACTAATGCCGTTTTTTATGAGCACAACTGGCTTAATTTAAGAAAAAAATTAGCGACAGCCAATACAAGGCTAGTGTTATTTATTGCCAATCAATACAAAGGTAGTTTTTTAGATTTTGATGACCTTGTCCAAGAAGGCCAAACAGGCTTATTAAAAGCTATCGACCGATACGACTATCGCTTAGGCTTTCAGTTTTCAACTTATGCAGGCTATTGGATTAGACAAGCTATTTCAAGAGCACTGTCACGAAGCGAAAGAGTCGTAAGAATTCCTTGCGGAAGAATTGGAACTATTAATAAAGTCTATCGTACCAAAGAACAATTCATTGCTCGCACAAGCAGAGAACCGACTACTAAAGAACTAGCCGAGGAAACTGCATTATCTGACAATGAAATTCACGCTGTTTTATCAATGTCCCAAACAGCGATGTCTATTGAAGGCTCAATTGAAGACGGGGAGACTTCATTTGCACCCATAGACTATTTAGAACAACAAATATTTACACCCGCTTTTACAGAAATAGCAAAAACAGACCTTGATAACATACTTGATAAGGCATTAAAAATACTTAATCCAAGAGAAGCTAGAGTTATCTGCTGTCATTTTGGTATTGAAGTAGATAAAGAAATGACTCTCCAAGAAATTGGTTTAGAACTGGATTTAACTCGCGAACGAGTTAGGCAAATTCAAGTCATCGCCTTAGATAAGATAAAACGCCATTTTGGCGATCAATTAATGAATTTTTTATAATGTACAAAAGCATTAAAGAAAGCTACTATGAAATCCTACAAAATCAGTAGGATTACTAAGTAAAACCCAGACTGATAACAAGATAGCATCGAAACATACCGTTTTGAATGCAGTTGTAGATAATAGAAAGACTACAGTTAACCCTTCGGGGATTTGGAGATTAGAACTATGAAAAAATACATACAAACCACTCTACTTTGGAGCGTGGTCTTAGTAGGTGCAATTCTTATCTATAACCGCATAAATACAACGCCGGCCATAGACGAATCGATCGCCTATTCTGACTTTATTTACAAAGTAAAAAATAAATTAGTAGATCGAGTAGAAATATCTGGACCTGCTATCAAGTTAAGAACTGCAGATGGTCAAAACTTAGAAACATTTAATCCTAATGATCCACATTTAATTGATGATCTATTGAGTGCCGGCGTACAAGTCAGAACCAAAGCGCCTGCACAACAATCGATTCTTATGCAAATGTTCATCTCTTGGTTTCCCATGCTACTTTTGGTAGCGGTATGGGTGATTTATCTAAGAAAAAATCAAGGCGGCGGTCTTGGCGGTAATGGTTTTGGAAAAAGCAAAGCCAAATTGCTTGAAGAAGATAAATTAACAGCCACTTTTGCAGATGTTGCTGGCTGCGAAGAAGCTAAAGAAGAAGTAACAGAGTTAGTTGATTTCTTAAGAGATCCACAAAAATTTCAAAAGCTAGGTGGAAAAATACCTCGCGGTATATTAATGGTGGGCCCTCCAGGAACAGGTAAAACCTTAATAGCTAGAGCTATTGCTGGGGAAGCAGGTGTTAAATTCTTTACGGTATCGGGTTCTGATTTCGTCGAAATGTTTGTGGGTGTGGGTGCGTCAAGAGTAAGAGACATGTTTGCCCAAGCTAAGGAACACGCTCCTTGTATCATATTCATTGATGAAATAGACGCTGTCGGTCGCCAAAGAGGCGGAGCTGGTATGGGCGGTGGTAATGACGAACGTGAACAAACATTGAACCAATTGTTGGTCGAAATGGATGGCTTCACTGGTAACGAAGGCGTTATTGTCATTGCAGCAACTAACCGTGCTGATGTTTTAGATAAAGCCTTATTAAGACCTGGTCGTTTTGACCGTGAGGTTAATGTAGGTTTACCAGATGTTCGTGGTCGTGAACAAATCTTGAATGTACATATCAAGAAAGTACCTGCTGCTGATGACGTTAAGTTAAAAGACATAGCTAGAGGTACACCTGGTTTTTCAGGTGCAGAATTAGCCAATGTTGTTAATGAAGCGGCTTTATTTGCAGCTAGATCAAACAAAGTGCAAGTCAGCATGAGTGATCTTGAAAAAGCAAAAGACAAAATACTCATGGGCGCTGAAAAACGCACTATGGTCATGAGCGAAGAAGACAAACTATTAACGGCTTATCATGAAGCAGGCCATTGTATCGTCGGTGAATCTTCTCCAGATCATGATCCTGTTTACAAAGTGAGCATTATGCCTAGAGGCAGAGCCTTAGGTATCACCATGTTCTTACCTGAGAGAGATCAATATAGTGCCAGCAAACGCAAGCTAGAAAGCCAAATAGCCAGTTTGTTTGGAGGCCGTATTGCTGAACTCATGATTTATGGTGGCGATCGTGTAACAACGGGTGCATCTAACGACATCGAACGTGCTACCGAACTGGCTCGTAACATGGTGACTCGTTGGGGATTTTCAGACAAATTAGGTCCCTTAGTTTATGGCGAACAAGGTGGACAATCATTTATGGGACACCCAGGAATCCAAGGCAGTAAAGTGTCTGGCATCGTTGCTGAACATATAGATGAAGAAATTCGTGCGGTCATAGATTGTAACTACCAACGTGCAGAAACCATTTTACAGGACAACATCAGCATCCTACATAAAATGGCTGATGCCTTGATGAAATGGGAAACCATAGATAAAGATCAAATAGATGACTTGATGGCGGGTAGAGATCCAAGACCACCACAAGACGTTGAAAGTCTGACTATTAATAAAGAAATTATCACTAAGCAGGAAAAAGTCGATGTTAAACCAATTATAACTAACATTGACAAGAATAAACCTGCTGGACAAGTTTGAGGTGCGTTCATTTTATAGGGGCTATTTTAGCCCCTTTTTTTTGCCGTAAAACTTAGACTAAAGCTTTTTTGAAGTCGTTAAAACTGCTTTATAACAAAATACTCAACTTATTTTGGCTGCGTTAAACAATCAGTACTGGGTGAATTTGTCGCCCCTACAGTTTTATCGTTTCCACGCTCCGCGTCACTGCCCACAGTTAAGGAATATTTGAACTTATTCCGAACTACAAAAGCTTAACTGTGGGAAGTGAGGCAGCGCTTAGGAACCATGGGTTAAGCAACGAATAATATTAACTCGACACCCACAGCGCAACGCATAATCTATAAAACATCCAACTTCGCATAAGCCAGCATTAGCCATTTAACGCCAACCTGCTTGAAATTAATTTCAACCCGCTCCTGAGCACCTTCACCTTCTATTTGTAAAATGACACCTTCACCAAATTTAGCATGATGAACACGCTGCCCCAGTTTGTAATTGCTCTGAGCCTGAAACATTGCAGGCTTAGCTTGGACTGCACTCACAGGCCGACTAACAGTCGCACGCATCCGAACTTCTTGTAATAATTCAGCAGGGATTTCACGTAAAAAACGAGAAGGCCTAGGATAGGTTTCGCGTCCATATAAACGTCTAGATTCTGCATAGGTCAAATATAGTTGCTGCATTGCTCTAGTCATACCTACGTAACATAAACGGCGTTCTTCTTCTAAGCGACCCGTATCAACGACAGACTGTTGCGATGGAAACAAACCTTCTTCCAAACCTACCAAAAAAACTTGCTTAAACTCTAGGCCTTTAGCGCTATGCAGAGTCATAAGCTGAACACAATCTTCTGACTCTTCTGATTGACTAACGCCTGCCTCCAGGGCAGCATAGCTCAGAAACATATCCACCTCGCCCAATTTTTCTTCGTTATCCTTATCAAATTCAAATAGCTTAGCGGCATTGACTAGCTCTTCTAAATTTTCTATTTTCTCCTCGCCTTTATCCATTTTTTCATTTTGATACAAGGCTATTAATCCACTTTTATGAACGATACGCTTGACCTTTTCATCCAAGGCTAGTTCTTCGACCTCTTTAGATAAAGACTTAATCAACTCCAAAAAGCCAATCAGCGCATTCGTCGCACGCGCAGACATACTTTGTTGATTAATTAATAAAATGGCAGCTGCCCATAAAGACACACTCTGATCACGAGCGATATTACGCATTTCATCCACGGCTTTAGCACCAATTCCTCGAGTCGGTGTATTAATGACACGTTCAAAAGAAGCGTCATCATCACGGTTGGCAATCAAGCGTAAATAAGCCAAGGCATTTTTAATTTCTGCGCGGTCAAAAAAGCGTAAACCACCATAGACGATATAAGGTGTACCTGTGGCCATCAATTTTTCTTCAAATTGGCGAGACTGAGCATTCGAACGGTACAAAATAGCGTTATCACTGCGTAAGCACCCTTCATTAATTGATGCTCGTATTCGATCAACTACAAAATAAGCCTCATCCTGCTCATTAAAGGCCGCATACAAAGAAATTAAATCGCCATCACCTGCATCCGTCCAAAGCTCTTTACCCATTCGTCCCGAATTATTGGTAATAACCTTGTTTGATGCCTTTAAAATAGTACCGGTAGAGCGGTAATTTTGCTCTAACTTGATGACTTGATGATTAGGATAATGCCGTTGAAAGCTATAGATGTTTTCAATTTTAGCGCCGCGCCAGCCATAAATAGATTGATCGTCATCACCGACGACAAACAGATTATCTTTGCCGTCAGTTAATAAACGTAACCAAGCATATTGGATGGTATTGGTATCTTGAAACTCATCAACATGCACCTGTTTGAAGCGTTGTTGATAAAACTCAAGCACGTCAGCGTTATCGCGTAATAATTCATGAGCCCGCAACAGCAGTTCTGCAAAATCGACCAATCCAGAACGATCGCAAAGCTCTTCATAGGCTTTATAGATGATTAATCTCTGCCGTTCATGAGTATCGCCCGTTTCGACACAATGCTTAGCTCGAATACCTTCATCTTTTTGGGCATTGATGTACCACTGGATTTCTTTAGGGGGCCATTGCTTTTCATCAATATTAAGCGTGTTTAACAAGCGCTTAATTACTCTTAATTGATCACTAGAATCCATTACCTGAAAAGTCTCAGGCAATCTTGCTTGCTGAGCATGCCGCCTTAATAGCCGATGAGCAATACCATGGAAAGTACCTATCCATAGATTATGTGCAGAAATACTCAGCAAATCTTCTATTCTGCCGCGCATTTCCTTGGCCGCTTTATTAGTAAAGGTCACCGCTAATATACTATGCGGCGACACTCCTTCAACCTTGATCTGCCAAGCAATACGATGTACTAATACACGCGTTTTACCACTACCCGCTCCCGCCAATACCAACATGGCCTGAGAAGGCGCAGTCACAGCTTGTCGTTGAGCATCATTTAAAGAATTTATTATTGACGTTACATCCATTATTGTTTTATCACTTGCACATTTTTTAGAGCTGTGTATATTGCCATTAGCTTTGCAATGTTCGAGTTCATTATTGTTTAGCTACCACAATAACGACTACACAGAAGGAGAATAAGATGAGTTTTGATTTTAAAAGCATGACTAAATTTGAGCACAATATAGGCGAAAAGGAAAAGCAATACCGTCTATACGCCGGCGCTGCCTCAATTGCAATTTCCATTTTCACAGCTTCCATCCCCCTATTACTTATAGGTATGGTTCTGGTTGGAACTGGATTTTCAGGCTGGTGTCCAGCTTATTCTGGAATGGGCAAAAACACCTGCGGCACTTCAGAAAACACCAGTACTCCTGAGTAAAACTAGAAGACTAAAGACTAAAGGCGAAAGACTAAAGGCGAAAGGTTCAAAAGCACACTGCTTTTACCTTTTACCAACTTTTGCCTTTGTTAGTCGTCTTTACGAAACTCGCCTTCCAAGACATTTTCTTTAGCCGTTTTTTGTTGAAAAATACTACTAGCTTGAATAAGATGATTTTCAAGCACATATTGTGCTATTTTTTTTCGTAAACTGGGCACCAAACAAGCAAAGCCAATAATATCGGTAATAAACCCCGGTGTTAATAATAAGGCTCCACCCAGCAAAATAATGGGTCCTTCAATCATTTCATAAGCAGGCACTCTGCCTTGAGCTATATTTTCTTGAAATTTCCTAAAAGTCGAAAAGCCTTGTTGCTTCAATAACCATGCCCCAAATGCAGCAGAAAATACGACCAGAAAAATAGTCGGGAAAGCGCCTATAACACCACCCACCTCAAGCAATAAATAAATTTCTGCAAAAGGGATAATCAATACTACCAGAAACAACATTTGAAAAACTTTCATCGGTAACGCTCTATTGCAAAAGGAAAGGCTAAATTCAGGCCGTGCCTGAACTCGTTTTTAATTGCCAACAATATAAAGGCAATTCGTTTTAAATTCTAGGATAATATGCCTTTTTAAATTGCTATTAACCAGAATGTCCACTCCCTATCAAATTATTCTCTGCACTTGTCCTGATAAAGACAGCGCTGAACAGCTTGCTCACTTATTGGTCAACGAGCAATTATGCGCATGTGTGAATATTTTACCTGGCATTAGTTCTATTTACTGGTGGCAAGGACAAGCAACTTCGGCTCAAGAATATTTATTACTGATTAAAGCTCATAAAGATCAATATCAGCCCATAGAAAGCCGTTTAAAAGCACAACACCCTTACGAAGTTCCTGAAATAATTGCCGTATCTATAGAAAACGGCTTACCCGAATATCTGAACTGGATAGATTTATGCCATTCTTTAACCTGATTTTTGTTTGTTTACTGCTGTTAACTCAGTCAGTTTCCGCTCTAACTAATGATGAACTATTGTCGCCCGAGCTAGCCTTTAAGATTTCCGCGAAAGCTGTCAGTGCTGATCAGCTAGAAATTACTTGGGATATCGCCGACGGATATTATCTTTATCGCGACAAGATGAAATTCATCTCTAAAACCGATGCCATTCAGTCAGTAACGCCTAACTTTCCTGAGGGAAAAACCAAGCATGATGAAAACTTTGGCGATATGGTTGTCTATCATAACAAGCTGACTATTCCACTATCATTAAGTCAGTCAGAAGCTTCGTCTATACAACTGCTGGTGCAATACCAAGGCTGCGCCGATAGAGGTGTTTGCTATCCACCCCAGAAAAAAACTTTTGAACTAGCTCTTCCAGTTGCAAATATCAATCCTGCTGAGCAAGTTGATGCCCTATTTAAACCCAAAACCACTCAAGCGGACTTATTGCCTGCAGAACAAGCCTTTCGTTTTTTTGCAGTTGTTAACGACACAGGAGCGCTAAAGGTTACTTGGGAAATTGCCCCAGGCTATTATTTATACCGTGAAAAAATTCGCCTAGAATTAAGCAGTATAGCTGGCAGTCGCTTAGGCGATTACACTATCCCCAGAGGCACAGCTATTCATGATGAAGCCTTTGGTCAAGTTGAAATATTCCACGAACAATTAAGTTTTGAGCTGCCGCTTCTACGAAGTCAAGCCACTGCACAAACCGTTACCTTATTAGCAAATTTCCAAGGTTGTGCTGATCGTGGTGTTTGCTATCCACCGATGAGCCAAAAAATTGATTTGGAGCTTCCCGCCGCACCCATTAACGATGCAGTCATAACACCTAAACTTTCTGAACAAGATCAAATTGTAAGTTCGCTTAAACAAGACAGCCTTGCCATGACCTTACTAAGCTTTTTCGGCTTCGGACTTTTGTTATCGTTGACACCCTGTATTTTCCCCATGATTCCGATTTTATCGGGCATTATTGTCGGGCATGGCAATCATATTACCACCAGTCGCGCCTTCTTATTGTCACTCTGTTATGTCATCGCTTCCGCTTTGACCTATACAGTGTTTGGTATCCTTGCCGCCTTATTCGGCGGCAACTTACAGGCAACTTTTCAGCAACCTTGGATCATTGGTCTGTTTAGCGGAATATTCGTTTTGCTGTCTTTATCCATGTTCGGTTTTTACGAACTAGAAATACCCAACTCACTCAAAACCAAATTACATAATTCCAGCGTAAGGCATCGTGATGGCTCACTATGGGGCGTAGCGATTATGGGTGCCTTATCATCGTTGATTGTAGGCCCTTGTGTCGCCGCACCCTTAGCAGGTGCATTGATTTATATCGGCCAAACCGGTAATGCGGTCTTGGGTGGCAGTGCTTTATTTGCAATGGGTATGGGTATGGGCATGCCCTTGTTGTTATTAGGCGCTTCTGCTGGAAAAATATTACCCAAAGCCGGATCTTGGTTATATGCCACTAAAGCCGTATTCGGCGTTATTATGCTGGCGGTAGCCGTATGGATGATGAGCCGTATCTTGCCAGCTACGATTATCATGTTACTCTGGGCTATGTTACTAATATTGCCAGCGATCTATCTCAAGGCCATTGATCCACTGCCTGAACAATGTTCAGGTTGGCAGAAATTATGGAAAGGCCTAGGCTTAATGATGCTCGCCTATGGCTTGTTGTTATTAATCGGTTTCAGCATGGGCAATAATAATCCCTTAAAACCACTGCAAGGTATGGGCGTCAACAATGTACAGGCCGCAGAACAAGGCCTTAATTTTAAACGAGTCGCCTCTTTAGCCGCTTTGGAAACTGAAATTCAGCAAGCTAATGCTCGTCATCAAATAGTCATGTTGGATTTTTATGCGGATTGGTGTATCTCTTGCAAAGAGATGGAAGCCTATACTTTTACGGATGCAAAAGTGAAGCAAGCCTTAGCCGGTGTCGTGCTTTTACAAGCAGATGTCACTAACAATAATGCCGACGACCAAGCATTGTTAGCAAAATTCAATCTTATCGGGCCGCCGGCCATTTTATTTTTTGGTGCCGATGGCAAAGAAAGTCCACAGCACCGAGTCATCGGCTTTCAAGATGCCGAAACCTTTACCCAAACCGTGCAACAGGTCAAATTATGAAACTATTTGGAATAATCATCTTTGCCGCTATCTTGGCATTAGGCGCCGGCATTTTCGCCAGAGGCTTATCAACTCCAACGCAACCTAGTGTTGTCGCCTTACCCGAATTTAGCTTAGCGGATGTCGCGGGCAAGCTACACTCTATTTCAGAATGGCAAGGCAAAATACGCGTAATTAATTTCTGGGCAACTTGGTGTGGGCCTTGCCTCAAAGAAATCCCCGAATTTATCGAACTACAAAACAAATACGCTGATAAAGGCCTGCAATTTATCGGTATAGCGGTAGATGCCCCAGAAGCCGTACAAACCTACTTAAACACCATCAACATCAATTACCCCATATTAGTTGGCGACATGCCCGCTATCAGCATTGCACATCAACTAGGCAATCATATAGACGCCGTACCTTTTACCGTGATAGTTAACCTACAAGGACAAATTATCCATCAACATGCTGGTGAGTTTTCTAAGGAGCAACTATTGGAAGTGATTAAGCCCTTGCTTAATTAAGCAGTTTAGATGCTAGCACAGGTTCGACAATGAGGAGGCGCGTTCAGTGAAATAGGGTTCTCTTGGCAAGGAGAGGTTGGGGTGCCATATACAGGCTGGATGATTGTAACTCAGCGAGAACTCCGTATTATGTAGGGCAGGGATTAAGCGAAAGAGACTGTGAAAGTATTCTTGTTATTTCCCACTCTTTAGCAAAGAGGGGCTAGGGGCGATTGGGTCTATTAAAAATAATCATTAAATATTAGTAGCCTATAACACAAAAAATCCCCCTCAGTCCCCCTTTTACAAAGCATAGGTATCTACACAAATAATTGTTAGCATTCCCAAGCGCGAACGATAATATGTGGTGAAGATCGTAGGGGCGTATTGCATACGCCCTTATAAAATAAGCTCTATAACATTGGACTTTCGATGTTGGGCGTATTGCATACGCCCCTACGGTGATTTTTATCGTTTCCCCGCCGATAAGAAACTTGTGTAGATACCTATGTTTACAAAGCGGGGAAGCTAAAATCATAATACTTTCACAGTCTCGAAAGCGTAATCCCTGCAATCGGAGCGTAGAGGCCATTAAAGCTGCACCACTCAATAAGTTTTATTAATCAACACAATTATGATTGGCTAAAATCGAGGCTAAAGCCTCTCCCACTGAACTAACCTTACTTTTTCAAGGCTTTTGCAAAAGCATTAGCCATTAAACTATTGACTGGTGCGGGCGCTGCTGACTGTTTGGGCTTATGGACTGGCTTAGTGCTAGTGCGTTCTGTTTTAATTTCTGAGGCATCGACATCTGATTTCATCGAAAGAGAAATTCGCTTACGCAAGGCGTCGACTTCTAATACCTTTACTTTAACGAGATCACCGGTTTTTACGGCTTCCCTTGGATCTTTAATAAAGCTATCTGATAAATGTGAGATATGTACCAAACCGTCTTGATGAACACCGATATCGACAAAAGCACCAAAGTTAGCCACATTAGTGACCACTCCATCCAAACGCATACCGGGCTCTAAATCGGTAATTTTCTCGATACCCGCTTTAAAAGCAACGCTTTTAAACTCTGGCCTAGGGTCACGTCCGGGCTTTTCTAGTTCTTGCAAAATATCAGTTACTGTCGGTAAGCCAAAATGTTCATTAGTGTAATGCGCGGGATTCAATGACCGTATAAAACCACTTTGACCAATTAAGTCACGAATAGATTTGCCGGTACTGCTGATAATCGCTTCAACGACAGGGTAAGCTTCAGGATGCACTGCTGAGGCATCTAGTGGATTATCACCATTCATCACTCTTAAAAACCCCGCCGCTTGTTCATAAGCTTTTTCACCCAAACGAGGCACTTTCTTTAATTGTTTACGATTAGCAAAGGGGCCATTTTCATCACGAAAAGCCACTATATTTTCACTCACACTCGCTGATAAACCCGATACTTGCTTTAACAAGGCCACCGAAGCAGTGTTCACATCAACACCAACGGCATTCACGCAATCCTCAACGACCACATTTAAACCTCTCGCCAATTGAAACTGATTGACATCATGCTGATATTGCCCCACGCCTATGGCTTTAGGATCAATTTTAACTAATTCAGCGAGCGGATCTTGTAAGCGTCTAGCGATAGAAACAGCGCCGCGCAATGACACATCTAATTCTGGGAATTCTTTAGCCGCTAATTCAGAGGCCGAATAAACCGAAGCACCGGCTTCTGACACGGTAATTTTAGTAAACTTAAGCTGGTTATGATATTTCATGACCTCAGCAACTAACTGATCGGTTTCCCTAGAACCAGTGCCGTTACCAATACTCACTAAATCAACCTGATGTTTGTCTATGTGCTTTGCCAAAGTGGCGATAGATTCATCCCATTGTTTACGCGGTGGATGAGGATAAATAGTATCAGTCGCCAACAATTTACCGGTAGCATCAACGATAGCCACTTTAACGCCCGTGCGGATACCGGGATCTAACCCCATAGTGGCTTTAGGGCCTGCGGGCGCGGCTAATAGTAAATCTTTTAAATTACTAGCAAAAACCCTAATCGCTTCTAATTCAGCTGCTTCACGTAGCCTTAGCTTTAGATCTAAATCGATTCGAGTAAATAGTTTAATTTTCCAAGCAAATCTAGCGGTTTCTGCAAGCCACGCTTCAGCAGGTTTTGATAAATCGTTAACCTTTAAATACTGCGCGACAAATTGAGCGCAGAGCGCGTGCTCTTCTTTGTCCTCAACGCCAGGCTTGAGCGTTAAGCTTAAAAAGTCTTCATTGCGTCCTCTAAACAAAGCCAAAGCACGATGTGAAGGGATTTTATTGATGGCTTCTTGATAATCAAAATAATCTTTAAATTTCTCTGCAGCCTGTTCTTTGCCAGCAATAACGGTGGCATGAATAGCGCCTTTTTGCCAGACTCGTTCGCGTAATTCAGCCAATAATTCTGCGGCTTCTGAAATACGCTCCATAATGATTTGCCTAGCACCTTCCAAAGCAGCGCCGACATCAGGCACTGCTTTATCTACATCGATATAAACTGCTGCCACTTGCTCGGGGATTAAATTTCTATCGTCTAATATTGCATCAGCCAAAGGCTCTAGTCCCGATTCACGCGCAATCTGGGCTTTAGTGCGGCGTTTAGGTTTATAAGGCAAATATAAATCTTCTAGCAAGGTCTTGGTATCAGCTTCATTAATAGCTAGTTCTAAGCTCGCTGTTAATTGACCTTGAGACTGAATACTGTCCAATATGGTTTTGCGCCGGTCATTGAGTTCACGCAAATAAATTAAGCGCTCTTCGAGTTGTCTAAGCTGAGTATCATCTAAGCCACCGGTAACTTCTTTACGATAACGTGAAATAAAAGGCACGGTTGCGCCTTCATCCAATAAGGCCACAGCGGCACTTACTTGTTTGCTATTAACAGATAATTCTTCAGCGATGCGTTGGATGACGTCCATTCTTTAACTTCTTAAGGCTCAAAAAAGGCGCCATTGTAACAGCTTCAGGAGAATTGTTATCGTTCCAACGCATGAACAAAAATATTGTGAGATAGCTTGTAGGGGCGTATTGCATACGTCCTTATAAAATAACGTCTATCACATTAATTTTTCGATGTTGGGCGTATGCAATACGCCCCTACGATGTTTTTTATCGTTCCAAAGCCGATAAGAGTTGGTAGTAGGGTAGGTCGGGTTACGCTATCGCTAACCCGACCTACATTCTAAAATCTGACGATACGTAGTAACGGGGTTCTTTGATCCCGTTTGCCGCGCCGAGCACCGCAGGTTTTGTTGGGATTAGTCCGTAGGGGCGCGGCATGGATGCCGCGCGTCGGTAGGAGGGCAGGAAGCCCTCTCTACCGACCCCCAACAAAACCGAGGAGCGCAGATTGAGCTGCAATCGAGCCGCCTTTTCTTTGGATACTTTCTTTTGGCGGAGCAAAAGAAAGTATCTCGCCCTCGGGTGCGAATACCCGATTTAAAAAAACCGTCGCGATAGCGACCTCATTATATTTTTTTTAAACGACGGAATGGCTACGTAACATCAGCCCATAGGGCGGATTCGCGAAAGCAATCCGCTGCACATTCGCAAGATCGAAAACCATCGAACACCCCGCCCCCCCATCGTCTTGTGAGCAATGGGGTTCAGTTTTTATCTAGACCATTGTGTGGTCTGGGCAGTGTCGCTACCTGTTGGCAGATTGCTGACGCGAATACGCCTTACGGGTTATCGTTTGCCCACCACTGGTCGTTAAAAATGGTGGGCAAAAAATCGTTGTTCACTCTAGCTGACTACCCTCTCTCATTTGTACCCAAACGTTTCATTCGGGGTTGCAAACCTCGACAGGCATGGTTCTATAATCACAAGGATTATATCGTTCACACACAGAGCTTAGGAGCGATAAACCCCATCATTATTCGATGGTGTGATGGGTTTCACGTTGCTCTACCCATCCTACGACTCTCCAAAAAATATAGATTTTTAAAATCAACCCAATGGCCGGAATTATTTAATGGATACGATTAGCAACTGTAGGCCGGAATAAGGCTTTTCGAGCGTAAGCAAGAAAAGTGTTTCCGGCATAGGCAGTCAGGTGTTGCCAGAAACGCCTGCACGCGCTACGCTTGGCTGCTCTTATTCCGACCTACAATTACGTAATACAGAGCTTCTCAGGATGCGTTACCACATTCAGCGTCACTGCCCACAGTTAAGTATTTGTCGCCCCTACAAGTCAGTAAGTAGTAGGGCGGATTCGCGATAGCAATTCGCCACACACACGCAAGATCGAAAACAATCGAAAAAAAAACCTCACAAGGAAGCATACAGTTGTCAATGTGTACAAAGCCATGGCTAGCTATATTTTTTCACCTTTTGTCAGTTTAATGTTCTTCTGCGCGGTTTGACGTACATCTGCGCTGTTTAATGTACTTCTGCTTGGTTTAATGTTCTTCTGCGTGGTTTGACGTACTTCTGCTCAGTTTAATGTTCTTTTACTCGATTTGATATTCTTCTGCGCGGATTGACGTACTTCTGCGCGGTTTGATATTCTTCTGCGCAGTTTGATGTACTTCTGCTCGGTTTGATGTACTTCTGCTCGGTTTGATGTTCTTTTGCGTGGTTTAATGTACTTCTGCTCGGTTTGATGTTCTTTTGCGTGGTTTAATGTACATCTGCGCGGTTTGATGTTCATCTGCTCGGTTTGATATTCTTCTGCGCAGTTTGATGTACTTCTGCTCGGTTTGATGTTCTTTTGCGTGGTTTAATGTACTTCTGCGCGGTTTGACGTTCTTCTGCTCAGTTTGATGTTCTTCTGGTCAGAAGGTTATTCTATTCGCAATGCTCATCTATCTATAGCCGAATAGGTTTAAAATACGATCTGCTAGGAAATAAAAAAACCAGCTAGTTTATCAAGTGAAGTTACTAAAATAACCAATCGCGTAAAAGATCAATAAACTGTAAATTACATTAAAATAGAGATAATTATAAATTAAACTGAGCGATTTAAATGAAATAAGATTAAAAGTATCTAGTGATATTTCTAAGTTTTTTTGAAGTATTGCACAAAGAAAATAAACAAACTATTTATGCAACTGATTTATAATGTAGTAAGCCCAGCATTACTACGTAACTTCGATGCAGCAAAGCGTAATCAAGAATTTACAGCACTCAGACCTCTTCGCAACACTGCGTTTCATCGCGGCTACTTGCTGCGTAAATTACCTCTATTGCTCTATTGTTTCCAGATTCAAAGCAAAGCAACTTGTATTATTCAGAATTTAAACAATCAATAATAACAATATTTGATATTGTCGATCCCTCAATGCCGGTCGGGGGTTGAGCCCCTGATCGAAACGTTTAGATGCGCTTAAGCGTTGCTATATAACTGAAAATAGTAATAGATCATCGCAGATTTTTCAAAGATTATTGCAATATCAAACGTTTGAGACCGGGTTGTAAACCCCATCTCGCTTGGGGACAAGGGGAAAAAGACACGCCAGATTTATTGTTTTCGCATCATTTGCTGATAAAAGAGGTGGGCAGAAAAGCTCTGCCCATCCTACCCGTCTGCCTAGCTAAATAGAAATTTAATGATTATTTAAATGGACAAGTGTTGTTTAGAACTGCGCCATTATGGTTATTTACCGTGGGAATCACAACTTGAGAAAAATAATTGCTGCCAAAAGCAACGTTATCAGTATCCCACACAATAATGTGTGCATTAATATCTTTTACCAACATTTCATAAGCAGCTTCATGATCAACAAGCGCATCAGCGATTGTCGTGGCTGACGAAGTTGACCCTGACTCCGCTGAGGGGGCAATCAAAAGGCTTGAGTTGTTATTTCGTGCTAATTGATACCAGCTATAATTAAATTCTTGATCTATCCTGCTATCTGGCCAACCGATGCCACCATTAGTAGACAGTAAATTGCTTACTATTGGAGAAAAATAAGCAGAGTTGCTCTTATAAGGCCAATTAATATATTGGGTAAATGGGACGTAAGGTGCCGCCGCATGTGCTGCGGCTGCTAGTCTAATTAATTGTGGATAAAGAGCTGTTTGATATAAACTTTTATTATTATATATGCTTGCTGAATCAAGGGCTGTTTCTTCTGTAACAACACCCGTGAAGTAAGGATTAGAACTATATCTGGTCAGCATAGCAGTAACCACTGCAATATAGCGATCCATGGTATCTTTTTCCCATATTTTTGCATAACAGTTATTAGGAGAGAGTGCGCCCGCCTCACGAGCTATATCTGAAGGTAAAAATTTTTTTGAGGCGCATCCAGTCCAGAATGTACGATCTTCTAAGCGTACTCGAAGGTATTTACCCGCCTTTTGTGCTGTTAGTAGAATCTTATCTAGTCTAGACCAATCATAAATGCCTGGAGTAGATTCAATTGTTCCCCAATCTATTTGCACTAAAACCCCATTGAAATTATGAACATCTTGCAGTAGGTTCATTTTTAAATGGTAATATCCGTCTATATTGCGATCTACACTGTCAAATATCCTAAATTCCATACCAGGATGAAAGTTTTGACATACATTTGTATTTATAGAGGTGTTAGAAAAACTTGTTAATGGCATAACTAGGGTTATACATAAAAGAAAAGTTTTTATGGTAATAAGTTTTTTCATTTTATATCTCAGGAATTTAGGTTGATAAGTTTGTTGGCAGAATTTACCTAGATTTTATAAGTTATTTTGTACCAGATGTCAAAGTTATTAACTATAGACTGGATGTTGCTCTGCACGTAATTTTTTGAAATTCTTTTTGGGTCATCATTTAACTCATATTAACAACTTAGCACCTAAAAAAATAATTGGCATTGCTCTAAATTTTCAGAAATTTTGGCTATCCATCTACGCATATTTTCTTTTTTCATATTTCGTAGCTAAAGTATTTGGTAAACGGTTGCGTAATATCAGTTGTCGTTTTTAATAATTTTGCTTTGATCGGGTTTGCAGCTATTACAGGTTTCACTCATTACCCTATTGTTATCATTATTAACACTAAGATAGTCAAAAGAATTATTGGCTTTTGAATCAACATCAGGAGTAAGCATTGTATGGTTTCTATTCTTACCAATGATGATTACTGTTTTTAATGTATTTTTATCTTGGATACCTACCCAGTTGTACTCAGCTAGTAAGCTTTTAATAGTGCTATTTATATCAATAGTAGTATCCACGTATGTTGCTTCATCATTACTTATATCAGTGTCAACTATGAACGAGATTCCGGAGGCAGTGGTTATCTTATTTAATGTCTCTTGTAGCGATATGCTTTGATCCATCTTGTGCGTTGTTGATGCTTTACTTATTTTTGCTTCAACTAACGTTATTTTTTGTAAGTTGACGGCAAAAGTTGATCCGGAAAATGCCATGGAAATTACCGTGCATATGATTCCTATATGGCTATATTTTTTCATATTGATGGCATTTAATTTTTATTTCAACACGTTAAATGTAATTTTTAGGATGCAATAGCCGATAACCTTATTACACCGTATATTGAAACAACGTAATAGGGGACATACCACGGTTTACCACTATTGTTTCTGCGGCGATGAAATTTGAATTGAAATCACTGGTCTGCTCTCAACCCAACACATTCATACGGAAATGTTTAATTATTATACTTAGGATCGAGAATAATGCTCCGTATAACATAGTCTCATTGTGTTATACGGCAACTTTGATTCTTTTTGAAGTTAAGGTTGTTGAGGATTTAGTGTGGCTTACTATCTTCAAAAACAGCTTCCAAGGTCGGCGCAGTCAAAACTGCCTCACCCCACGCTTCTAAATTCTGTTCTGGGGCACTATTTAATTTGTTTATTGCCCAGTTTGGTAGATCACCAAAGCGATGCTCAAGTTGTTTTCTAAGCAACTTAGATTCACCCTCTAATCGACCTTCTACTCGCCCTTCTAATCTACCTTTGGCAATGCCTATTCTTTCTACGCTAGTAATGTATTGAATTTTTTCAGTCTCCTCAATTGTTAAAATTGTTGAGGATTTAGTGTGTCTTACTATCTTCAAAAACTGCATCCAAGGTCGGCGCAGTCAAAACTGCCTCACCCCACGCTTCTAAATTCTGTTCTGGGGCACTATTTAATTTGTTTATTGCCCATGTGGGTAAAGTACCAAAGCGGAGCTCAAGTAGCTTTCTAAGTAACTTGGATTCACCCTCTAATCGCCCTTCTACTCGTCCTTCTACTCGCCCTTCAACTCGTCCTTCTAATCGACCTTTGGCAATGCCTATTCTTTCTACGCTAGTAATGTATTGCATTTTTTCAGTCTCCTCAATTGTTTCAATTACATGCCAGACCTGCTGATCTAACCATTCTGGCAACTTCATTAGCCAATCTATTACAATAAACAAGTCTATTACGCGTTGTTTATTCCACTGTCGTTGATACAGTATTTTTATCAAGCGTAATTTGGCTTCATAGCGTGCTTGGTTTTCTTTTCTGGTTTGCTGAGTCAGGATATGCGCAGCCGTTATCAAGGCAAAAGCATTATCCAATGCCAGCAACTCATCGACTTTGTCGTGATAGTCGGTCAGTTTAGCAACAGGGAACTCCAAAGTATGTTTGCAACCCAGTACGGTAAAGCCATAAGCAGTTGGTTTCCAGTGTTCATGCTCATCTGCGAGCACGGCCATACTGGCAATTGGCCGACGATAACGATCATAAAGACGATAGTTGTAAACAAACATACGCTCAGCAAATTCCGTTTGCCTTGTTCCCTGCACTTCAATATGGATGTATATCCAGTTTTCATCGCCATTTTGCAAGGTCACTCTGACTAATTTATCAACAAAGCGTTTTCCCAATTCGGCATCCTGGACGACTGCCCGTAGCTCTTGATCTAGAAATATATACTCCTTTGACCAATCAATCTCGGCATAAGCCTCAGGAAAATAGAACGCTATAAATTCCGGAAAATAATGCTCAACCGCCTCTTTCCATGGACTGTCGTAATTATCTTTTAAGACATCCGTGTTGGCTATCTCGTCAATATCCTGTTGGGTCATATCATCCTCACTAATTTGTGATTGATTATAACCAAAGATAGGGCATGTGAGTGAGTAAAAGATAAACGTGAAATATTATCAGCAAGTAGCATCCAGTTCCCCCCCAATGTCATTAAGTTAAGGGCTGGGGGAAAGCAAATAATATGTAGGGGCGACAAATTGCCCAGTAACTCAGTCATCAAGGATACTGGGCGAATGTGTCGCCCCTACAAATCCTTAACTTAATGACATTGAGTTCCCCCTTTTTTGTAAAAGGGCATAACTATCTATTAAAGTGAAATCACATTTTTGTTGGAAACTTTGATGGCGCCTAAAAAGTGGCTAGCAAGAGCGTAATCTGGGAACGCCAAGTCCATTGGCATTGGCACCGCCGAGCTGGGACTTGGCGCTCCTATTTTTCGGTGGGGCTGTAGGGCGTTATTAGCGTTGCATATTACACTAATGATACGCAGTGAATAAGGTGCAATACGCTAAAATTATTGCACCCTACATTTGCAATAAGACCATGCTAGCCTAGCGCGTGGTGGCGTTTTCGGCACAGGTGCTAAGCTGGTGCCGGAAACGCTTTTCTCGCTTACGCTCGAAAAGCCTTATTCCGGCCTACTGGTTTTTTTGGCGATGAAATCTGAATTGAAATTACTGGTTTGCACAAAGACGCGAATTTAACTCTGAAGTGCAATTCTGATTCTTCAATCATCAAGCAAAACATTATATTTATTGATCATACCTTTTTTCTAGTATTTCGCTAATTTACTTGTGCAGATACCTAGGCTCTACACTCACTTTGAACGGTTTATCACGCCTAAAGTTACTAGCCACTCAAGATGCCTTGCTTAAGCCTTATAGGTATTTCTACGAATTGTTATGCCGTTGTTTTTCTATAAACTGAGTTTCACACATAAGCCTTTAATCCGATGGATAAATCATGTCAAACTCTAATTTAAACACTACCTTCGAAACAACTAACAATCTTGAGTTTAAATATTTGTCTATTAGTGATGAGGCAAATCAAACATTCTTAGAATCTGCTATTCTTATTAATCGCCTTCAATATGAAGAACAATTACTTAAATCAAGAATACGAAAAATTAATGAAATATTTAATTTTTAACATTGTATTGATTTATTAGAATCAGTTATTAGCCTTTCTAGCTGATAATATCTCTCTGTTAATTTCACTACTTTTAAAGCCTAGCCAATACACCGACATACCTTAAAATCTGATTTTGTGTATACAGTGCGCTTTAGTTTTATAGAACTTAAATATCATTACGATTAAACACCACATCAAGTAAGTGATATACTAAAAGTAAGCTTAGTAGAAATACCCCCTAACTCTATGAAGCATTACGGTTTTAATTAATATAAAGTCAACTATGCCCCGATCTATAACGCCAAAATCACTTAAAACCTCCTTCTTATATTCACTTTTAAGCATCGTGTTTATTTTCGGCTTTGCAGAAGCGATGATGATGATGCTTTTAGAGATGTTTTCAAACCTTGGCATAGTGCTGACTCCCATACAATCTACCTTGATCGACGTAGCAGGACTTACCTTAATCAGTATACTGCCAACTTGGTGGCTTATTTTGCGACCCTGGGCCGTCAAGTTCAAACTACAACACGACACTAACATTGCACGATTAAACGAAAATCAGCAACTGCTACAAGCTGTCAATAACCATGCTCTAGTGAGCATTACCGACTTGTCAGGCACTATTACCTATGTTAATGATTTGTTTTGTAAGGTTTCTGGTTACAGTGCTACTGAATTATTAGGACAAAACCACCGCATTGTTAGATCTGGTCATCATCCTGATGAGTTTATGCGTGATATGTGGCTTAATCTTAGCAAGGGTCAAGTCTGGCAAGGCGATATTTGTAACCGCTCTAAACTAGGACATTTGTATTGGGTTGCTACGACAATTAAACCAATGCTAGATGAAAATGGTCATCCTGATCACTATATATCTATCCGACAAGATATCACTCGCCTTAAAAACAAAGGTACGCAGCTGACGATTATTGGGACAGCATTAGAAGCTAGTACCGATATGGTCTTCATTACAGACCCACAAGGGCTCATTTATTACGCAAACCCTGCTTTATATAACTTTACCGGTGCAGAGCTGGGTAAATTAATCGGCATGAAGCCCTGTAAGCTAGACCATCCGAATGCTGATTCGACAATACTAGCTGACATGCACAAAAGTCTAACTAAGGGGCAAAGTTGGACTAATCGTTTACTGAGTCAGCGCAACCAGTTCACATCAAACCCAACTGATTGTTGGCTTAATATTAGCATTACACCTATACGTGCTGAGGATGGTGAACTTTTAGGTTATGTGCAAATTCAGAGTGACATCACTCATCGTGTCAATAATGAGCAGATGCAACAACAAACACAAAAAAATCGCGCAACTCGCCTATTTTTCTCTGAGATATTGCAACAACTACTCCCGTTAGTAGAACGTGGCAATAAAGTACTTACTAAACTATTTAGCCTAAAGGATTTTAATTTACAGGCTAAAGGCATAATCTACCTTAAAGACTCAAACTTAAACACCCTAATACCGCTATCATTTGTAGGCGAACTCAACGACCTAAATAACAGTAACTTATATGAACGATGTTTAGCCGTTGCCCAGAATCAAGAGCTTAATATAATCGGCCATTGTAAATGTGACTCACATCCCGAAGCACATGGCCATTATCTTGCACCCATTGCTGCTACAGGAAATTGCTTAGGTGTGCTAGCACTGGTCACACAAACAGATCCTCTACAAAGCACTGAATTATTAACTCTACTCACTCAAATTGCTGATTTATTCGCCTTGGCTCTATTAAAAGAGAATGTCCAGCAATCAACCGAAGCAGCTCGAGAGAGTGCAGTACTGGCCAGTAAAGCAAAATCTGAGTTTTTGGCTAATATGAGTCATGAAATACGTACCCCCATGAATGGCGTGCTGGGTATGCTAGATGTATTACATCAAACCAGTCTGCAAGGTTATCAAGTAGAAATACTCGAGGTTATCCAAGACTCTGCTAATTCATTATTGGATATTATTGAAGATGTACTGGATTTCTCAAAAATAGAAGCTGGAAAACTAGAACTTGAGCAAGCACCAGTTGTTGTGCGCGAAGTTATCGAAAAAAGTGCCGCCATGCTTAATCGTATAGCTATTAATAAAGGCGTGGCGCTAACCATCTTTACTGATCCTGAATTACCAGAACTGGTACAAGGCGATGCAGCTCGTTTACGTCAGATAGTTGTTAACTTTACTAATAACGCCATTAAATTCTCCAGCCAAAAGGCAGATTTAGGCTTGGTTTCAGTCGAGGCCTTATTAATTGAACGTCATGGACAACAGGCCATTATTGAAATCCGAGTTATCGACAATGGCATCGGCATGGAAGCAGCCACACTAGACAAGCTATTTACCCCTTTTACTCAAGCTGACGCGTCTACTACTCGACGTTTTGGTGGTACTGGCTTAGGTCTCAATATTACTTATAATTTAGTACAACTTATGTCGGGCAGTATTGATGTAAAAAGTACCCTAGGCCAAGGTAGTATCTTTAGCGCACGCTTACCTTTTACCGTATTGGACAGCCCTCTAAATACTGAACATAGACCTTCCTCAATAGAAGGCCTTAACTGTTTAATCATTGGTGATTTAAAAAGTCAAACTTACTACTTCTCTAGCTATCTTAAATCTGCAGGGGCAATTGTTAGCCTGGTACCGGATTTATCGACTGCCTATCAGCAATCAGTGCCGGTTGAGGCTAGTCCTTGGATATGGCTAATAGCAAATGACGATGACTTACTGCCAGAGGAATTACAGCAAGTAATCCAACACCCTGCAAACGTCGATATACGCTTAGTCGTAATTAGAGATGGACGGCGCAAACGGGTACGTCAAAATGAAGATAGTCGCTTAGTCCATATAGACAATAATATAATAACCCAGCAGCGTATTATTTTAGCTGTTGCTATGGCTGCAGGCCTTATGAAGGCAGAACCATCAGCACTCTCCCTAAATCAAACACGCGGTTCTATTGAACCTCCTTCACGCGAACAGGCTCTTGAACAAGGCCGATTAATTTTAGTGGCTGAAGACAATAAGACCAATCAAAAAGTTATCCAGCGACAATTGGCTATACTGGGTTTTGCTGCTGATATAGCAACCGATGGCCTAGAAGCCTTAAATCGTTGGCGCACAGAACGCTATCCATTACTGTTAACAGATTTACACATGCCTACTATGGATGGTTATGAATTAGCAACCACTATCCGCGCTGAAGAAGATCCCAGTGATCCATTAATCATCATCGCTTGGACAGCAAGCGTAGTAAGAAGCGAAGGTCAAAACTGCCTCTCTGCCGGCATGAATGACATTATTCGTAAACCCTCCTCTCAACTTGACTTAAAAACAATGTTGGAAAAATGGCTACCTATGAACTATAAACCTCTGATACAAGACTCTATTAATAATAGCTCAGTTGAAACTAAAAGCTTACCGGCCATTAATATCAACACTTTAACAGCCTTAGTAGGTGATGACCCTGAGATCATCAAAGACTTTCTACAAGATTTTCATAGCAGCTTAACAATACTAGCTGATGCTATAAAAGCTGAGTTTGATGCAGGAGATATAAAGAAATTGGGACTTAAGGCACATACTTTAAAATCTTCTGCGCGTTCTATGGGAGCGCTAAGATTAGGCGATATATGCAATGACATAGAATCCACCAGCAAATCCAGCAACACTATCACTGACTTCAATGAATATTTACAGGCTTTTAATTTAGAAGTAGCTACTGTAAATAGTGCTTTAGAAAACTTACTCAAAAACTCATAAAACTTGTATTAAACTTCAATGAATTAAAGCCTTCCATATCATAACGCCTTCTCTAAACAAGCATTGTTGTCTACACAAATTTCTTATCGGCGTGGAAACGATAAAAAACACCGTAGGGGCGTATGCAATACGCCCAACTTTGAAAGTCCAATGTTATAGAGCTTATTTTATAAGGGCGTATGCAATACGCCCCTACGATCTTCACAAATAAAAACCAACATCATTATGGCAGTTCATGTGGCATAAATAGTCATATACCGCAGAAATCATACTGTAGGGGCGACAGATTCACCAAGTTTTAACAAACCAATGTACAGGGCGAATCTGTCGCCCCTACAGATTATTTGCTTTCCCACAGTCTTTAACTTAATGACATGGGGAGGATTAGGGTTTAAAAAAGGCAGCTAAGTGAATAGCTGCTTTAGTTTTAATCATCAAGGCGTATACTGCATAGCCAAATTCAGTACCAACCCTAAAAGATAACTACAAAGCTTTTGCAACGTTAATACTTTAGGCTAAACCTATAGCTAGCGATAACATGTCCGCTGTTATTATTAACGAGGGCTATCGCAAATATTTATAAAAATTAATTAACAAACGTACATTTTAATGACAACCTCGATCCTGATAGCAACTGATAACATCAAAGATGCTCAATCTATAGAAACGCAACTAAACAAAGATTATAAAGATATTTTTGTTGTAATAGGCTCTCAATCACCGATAAGAGATTTTGATAGCAACAAACCTGACATATTAGTGCTTGCCTTTAAGTCGCTGGCCATGGCTGAAGACTATTATAGCGAGCTGTATCACAAGAGCACTCAAGTCACTAGTTATCCACATAGAAGCATATTATTATGCAATAAAGACGAACTAGAACTCGCCTATCAGGCTTGTAAACAAGAGCATTTTGACGATTATGTTTTATTCTGGCCCACAGTGACTGATGACAATCAACTATCCATGGCCATACATCGTGCTCAGTTAACCCTAGAAAGGGCTAAAGCCTATATTGCTAACCGTGAACTTAGCAAACAGTCTCGTCACTTAAACAATTTAGATTCAAAATTTGAAGCGGGACTGAACGCAGCCCACGAACACCTAGAAACTATTGATGGAACGACTCTAAAACTCAATCAAACGGCAGCGGCCACTCTAGGTCAATTGCTTGAGCGCCTTAACAACGGTGACTTTAATGCCTTTATTGACATCAAAGATGCCAACGGCTTTAAGCAACTCTTAGAAAAATTCCAACATGACCTCATTGCTCAACATATCAGCCAGATTAATCAACCACTTAAGCAATTAAAAACGTGGTTACAAGAGTTTCGTTCACAATTCAGTCCCCACTTTGAATCTGTACGCCTTTTAAAAGACGCTGCCCAAAAAATACCTCCTACCATTTTAGTAGTGGATGATGATAAGTTTGCTCTGGACTTAAGCAAAGCGGCTCTTGTTAAAGAAAACTTTACCGTGACCTTAGCATCTAACGGCTATGAAACACTCAAAATATTGAGTAAACAACGCCCCGACCTTATTTTGATGGATATGAACATGCCGGAAATTGACGGTTTAGAGGCCACGCGTCGCATTAAAGCAATGGAGCAATTTAGCACTATTCCTATCATCATGGTGACTGGCAATAACACTAAGGCCGATGTTATCAATTGCCTAAAAGCAGGCGCTTCCGATTACATAGTAAAGCCTATCAGTCATGGCACTTTAATCGATAAAATAAATAGATTACTACAGTAGGTGGTAGTTGCTTAATAATGCCTTCAAAGGTCATTAAAAAGCCTAACAGCCAATAGTTTAGCTTTTGTAGGTAGAAATAAGACCGTCCAAGCGTATCGCGTGGTGGCGTTTTCGGCGAGGAATAGTGTCTGTACACAATGACCGTCCATTTTACAATCCACACGCCTAGGCCGGAAACGCTTTACTCGCTACGCTCCAAAAGCCTTATTCCGGCTTACAATGGGTGTTATATTGCCATTCAGCGGTTTTAAAAAGCACCGTAGGGACAGGTCGCGACCTGTCCCTAGATTACGATCGGTCTATAGATTACAATCGAATTTAGTTATTCACGTCAGCCCCTCTTCTAATCTTCTGAATTGCCCCGAATCTTTGAGCGCATCATCAAGGCAATTATGCGATACTACGCAACTTTTATTGATTCAGTTGTACAGTTATTATAAGGAGTAAACATGGCAGCACTGGTTGGCATTATTATGGGTTCAACTTCCGATTGGGAAACCATGCACCATGCAGCAGATATCCTAGATCGTTTAGGAATTCCGTATGAATGTGAAGTCGTTTCAGCTCACAGAACACCGGACAAACTGTTTGCTTATGCAGAAACTGCCGAAGCTAAAGGCTTAGAGGTTATCATCGCTGGCGCTGGCGGAGCTGCCCATTTACCCGGCATGGCTGCTGCTAAAACAGTGGTGCCTGTGCTCGGCGTACCTGTCCAGTCTAAAGCTTTAAATGGCATGGATTCTTTGCTCTCTATTGTACAAATGCCTGCAGGCATTCCCGTGGGCACCTTGGCTATCGGTAGAGCCGGTGCTATCAATGCTGCCTTATTAGCCGCTGCTATTATCAGCAATAAACACACTCATTTTCGAGAGGCTTTACACGCCTTTAGAAACGAGCAAACCGAAAATGTGCTTGCCCATTCTGACCCTCGCGAGGAGTCTTTATGATAGTAGGAGTACTCGGTGCTGGCCAATTAGCACGCATGATCGCTTTAGCGGGCTATCCCTTAGGTGTTAAATTTGTTTTTCTCGATCCGTCTGCTGATGCCTGCGCCAATAGCTTAGGCGAACATTTACAGGGAGCTTATGATGACCCGCGCTTACTAGCTGAATTAGCTGATCGTTCCGACGTCGTCACTTATGAATTTGAAAACGTGCCTGCGCATGTCGCTGAATTTTTAGCCTCACATACCCAAGTGCACCCCGCCCCCAAAGCCTTAGCCGTTGCTCAAGATCGACTCATAGAAAAAACTTTTTTTAATGATATTGATATTCCAACCCCAGCCTATTCAGCTGTCGATAGCTTAGAAAGTTTAGAATTAGCCATGAACACTATCGGCTGGCCAGCTATTATCAAAAGCCGTACTATGGGCTACGACGGTAAAGGCCAATCTTTATTAAAAACACCGGATGATTTAGCCAGTGCATGGGCACTACTCCAAGGTGTACCAGCTATCGTTGAAGCCTTTGTGCCCTTTAGCCGCGAAGTCTCTATTATTGCAGCGCGTAATGTTTCTGGAGAGATGGTGTTTTATCCGCTGTCTGAAAATGTCCATCGTGCTGGAATTTTACGCGTGTCTCATCGTTGTGCTAATGACCCCATGCAAGCACAAGCCGAAGCTTATATCTCAAGTTTAATGACAGCCTTAGATTATGTAGGTGTCTTGGCCTTGGAATTATTTGAAGTGAACGGTCAATTAATCGCTAATGAATTTGCACCCCGTGTGCATAACTCAGGACATTGGACTATTGAAGGTGCTGAAACCAGTCAGTTTGAAAACCATTTACGCGCCATTTTAGACCTGCCTTTAGGAGCAACAACGGCCGTTGGCAAAACAGCAATGGTTAATTTTATTGGTGGCTTACCGACTACTGAAGAGTTATTGGCTATTCCTCATGCTCATTTACACCTTTATGATAAAGAGCCCCGCAAAGGCCGTAAAGTAGCTCATGCTACGATTCGTACTGAGACTACTGAGGAATTAAACGAATTAGTTGCACAACTAAGCGCCTTGGCTGATCAAGTTGATGATTGTTAATAACTAAACATAAACTAAACCATGTCAGTACAAGCTTAATCAACATCTTTGACAATTTTTGATGTTGGGTTACGCTATCGAGACTGTGGAAGTATTATGATTTTAGCTTCCCCCTTTGTAAAAGGGGGACTGAGGGGGATTTTTTGTGTTATAGGCTACTAACATTTAATGATTATTTTTAATAGACCAAATCTCCCCTAGCCCCTCTTTGTTAAAGAGCATAGGTATCTACACAAATAATTGTTAGCATTCACACGCGAGAACGATAACATTGTGTTGAAGATCGTAGGGGCGTATTGCATACGCCCTTATAAAATAAGCTCTATAGCATATAGACTTTCGATGATGGGCGTATTGCATACGCCCCTACGGTGTTTTTTATCGTTTCTAAGCCGATAAGAAACTTGTGGAGATACCTATGGCTAAAGAAGGGTAAATAAAAAGAATACTTTCACAGTCTCTATCACTAACCCAACCAACATTAAATTAAAGCAAGCTATTATGGAAACTAAACCTCCTCTACCTCCTTTTACCCTAGAGACTGCTCAACAGAAAATACAAGCAGCTGAAGACGCTTGGAATAGTCGTGACCCTGAGCGCGTCGCACTGGCTTACACAGTAGATTCAGAATGGCGTAATCGTAGCGAATTTTTTTCTGGTCGTGAAGCCATTAAAGCTTTTCTAAAACGTAAATGGGAAAAAGAACAAGATTATCGACTTAAAAAAGAGCTCTGGTGTTTTATGGATAATAAAATCGCTGTACGTTTCGAATATGAATGGCATGATGATGCGGGGCAATGGTTTCGAGCTTATGGTAATGAGAACTGGGAGTTTGCCGAGTCAGGTCTGATGCAGCGTCGCTATGCCAGCATTAATGATCTGGCGATAACAGCGTCGGAAAGAAAGCTATTATGGGAAAGACCTTAAATGCTTTGAATTGCAATTGACTGTACTCATCGTCCCATAAGTTTTTGATGAGTTAATCGATCTTTTATTCCATAACTATGATATCCCCCTGCAGAATAGGCATCTCCACAAGTAAAAAGTAATATCATTCCTTTAATTCATTTGGCATGAGTATACATAAACTGCGAACTCATACTGTAGGGGCATAGGTATCTACACAAATAATTGTTAGCATTCCCACGCGCGAACAATAACATTGTGGTGAAGATCGTAGGGGCGTATTGCATACGCCCTTATAAAATAAGCTTTGTAACATTGGACTTTCAATGTTGGGCGTATGCAATACGCCCCTACGGTGATTTTTATCGTTTCCACGCCGATAAGAAACTTGTGTAGATACCTATGCTTGTAGGGGCGACAGATTTGCCAGGTATCAATAAACGAATGTACTGGGAGAAACGGTCGCCCCTTCAAGATACTCGCTTTTGAAATCTAAGCATTCCTCATTATGCTTGCTATACAGAGATGATTACTTGCGCTTGCTAGGGCGAGGAATTGCTACCAGTCGTTAGCTATTGAAGCAACGTTAGTTTAAACGTCAGTAATCAGCAAAAAAAAACGGGAGCTATAGCTCCCGTTTTTTTATCATTATAGCCTTAGCGTTTAGTGATGATAGGCTGTTTCGCCATGTTCAGAGATATCTAAACCTTCACGTTCAACTTCTTCAGTTACTCTCAATCCAATCAAAATATCAACTAATTTGAAGGCAACGAATGAAACTGTACCCGACCAAATGATACAAACACCGACTGCCCATAGTTGACTAATTAATTGAGTTGTCATGCTATATTCAGCAACACCGTTGGTAACATAATCCCAAACACCTGTGCCACCTAAAGCTGGACTAGCAACAACCGCAGTTCCTAAGGCACCGATAATACCGCCTATGCCGTGAACACCGAAAGCATCCAAAGAATCATCATAGCCTATCATGCCTTTTAGGCTGGTAACTGCCCAGAAGCAAACTATACCAACAACGATACCTAAGGCAATGGAACCCATAGGGCCTGCCCAACCACAGGCTGGAGTAATCGCAACTAAACCTGCTATAGAACCTGATGCACCCCCTAACATACTAGGTTTACCTCGAACTACCCATTCTGCACCTGTCCAAGCTAAGGTTGCCGCAGCACTAGCCAATAAAGTATTAACAAAAACTAAGGCTGAAAGACCATTGGCTTCAAGATTAGAGCCCACATTAAAACCAAACCAGCCTACCCATAATAATGAAGCACCTATCATGGTCATGGTAACGCTATGTGGCGCTAAAGACTCTTTTTTATAACCTATGCGTTTACCAATCACTAAACAACCCACTAAGCCTGCAATACCGGCATTAATATGTACAACGGTACCACCAGCAAAATCCAATGCTCCTTTTTGAAACAAAAAGCCTGCTGTAGCCAAGGCAGTTTCACCTGCGCTTGCATCGGTATAAGCATCTGGGCCCGCCCAATACCAAACCATATGAGCCATTGGTAAGTAGGCGAAAGTAAACCAAATCAGCATAAATACTAAGATAGCTGAAAATTTTACACGCTCAGCAAATGCGCCGATGATCAAAGCTGGAGTAATACAAGCGAAGGTCAATTGGAAAGCAACATAAATATATTCAGGTACATAAACACCTTTGCTGAAAGTAGCGGCCATTGAATCAGGTGTTATACCCAATAAAAATAACTTACCAAAACCGCCGACAAAAGCATTACCTTCTGTAAAGGCAATACTATAGCCATAAAGTGCCCATAAGACTGCCATTAGTGAAAAGATCACGAATACTTGCATTAATACAGAAAGCATATTTTTGGCACGTACCATGCCGCCATAAAATAAAGCCAAGCCAGGAATTGACATAAGAATAACTAAGATTGTGGCTACAATCATCCAAGCGGTATCGCCTTTTTGTGCAACAGGCGCAACAACCGCCGCTGCTTCATCAGCAAAAGTAAGTCCTGCAAAACTCGAAATAGCGATTAAAGTTAATATTTTTAAGAAATAGTTCATAAATCCTCCTGCTCTATTAAAGTGCTTCATCGCCGGTTTCACCGGTACGAATTCTAACAACTTGCTCTAAATTGGTTACAAAGATCTTACCATCACCAATTTTTCCTGTATTTGCGACACGTGTGATCGCTTCTACGGCCTGACTGACTAATTGATCAGCTACTGCCACTTCAATTTTGGCTTTAGGTAAAAAATCAACAACATACTCGGCTCCACGATAGAGCTCAGTATGACCCTTTTGGCGACCAAAACCTTTAACTTCGGTAACAGTGACCCCTGATACACCTAGGTCTGAAAGTGCCTCACGAACATCATCTAGCTTAAACGGTTTGACTATAGCGGTTATCAATTTCATTTTTTCCTCTCTCATTTTAAAAGTAACGATTCAGATTCAAAATAGGTAAAGCAGAGACTGTGCCAAGTTTCAAATATCAAGACTTTTACCAATGATATTGGCCGCAAAATACTCACTGTCATGCGACAGCGTCCTTTATCACTGGTGATTACAAGGTAATCTCTGAAAATATCTATCATTAATCGAGTAACGCTACTGACATTGTCATATTGAATGGGATTATCGTGGCAATCTATTGTGTTGCACAATAGTGGTGCAAATTGCTTTAAAATGCTTATTTATGGTGCGGCAGGATTTTGGTTCGGATTAGTGATAACTCGTAAGCCTATATCACTAGGGTACAGAGGCAATTCAATCAGACAAAACTCATGAGTTTTGACTCCAAATATAAAGCGAGGTCCTACACAAGTAAGTTCGTATTTTCGGTACATTTCACACAGTAGGGACGGGGCGCGACCTACCCCTACATTACATCGACATCTACTGATAGTTTTGTAGGGGAGGCTTGGGAAGGGGGTAGGTCGCAATGTCATTAAGTTAAGGACTGGGGGAAAGCAAATAATCTGTAGGGGCGAATTGTTGCCCGGTAACTTAGTCATCAAGGATACTGGGCGAATGTGTCGCCCCTACAAATCCTTAACTTAATGACATTGGGGTAGGTCGGGTTATCGCAGCGTAACCCGACATTTTCATGCATCGATTTTTTTATAGCTAGTTGGGTTACGCTATCGAGACTGTAAAAGTATTGTGATTTTAGCTTCCCCCTTTGTAAAAGGGGGACTGAGGGGGAAATAAAAAGAATACTTTCACAGTCTTTATCGCTAACCAATATTAGAAACTATCAATAGAGTATTAATCTTCGATTTCTAACTCATTGATTTTACGTGTGAGTGTGTTTCGGCCATAACCTAATAAAAGAGCGGCTTCATGACGCTTGCCTCTCGTGAAATCTAAAGCAGATTTGATTAAAATTGCTTCAACCGTGTTAATAGCCTGCTTGGCAATTTCTATCTTGACTGCATTATTATCCAAGGTATTTAATAACTGCCGATCTATACTTTTTCTAAATAAAGATTCCCAATCCGCTGCAGCATCAACCTTCTCTATTGATGCGTTAAGTAATTCAGGTGGCAAATCATGTAAATAAACTTCACGTCCAGAGGCCATTACGGTTATCCAGCGACAACTATTTTCTAATTGCCTAACGTTACCCGGCCATTCTAAAGTACTTAGAAAAGCCTCGGCTTCTGGCCTTAAAATCTTTATTTCTACACCCAATTCAGCAGCAGCTTGATTTAAGAAGTGACGTAATAACAAGGGAATATCTTGTTTACGCTCACGCAAAGCGGGAAGATGTATACGAATAACATTTAAGCGATGAAATAAATCCTCTCGAAAACGGCCTTGCTCTACCAAGGTTTCTAAATCTTGATGAGTTGCGGCAATAATACGCACATCAACCTTCACCGCTTGATGTGCGCCAACTGGATAAAACTCACCATCAGCTAACACTCTTAATAAACGGGTTTGTAGTTCTGTTGGCATATCACCTATTTCATCAAGAAATAAAGTCCCTCCATTAGCTTGCTCAAATCGCCCCGCTCGTCTTAACTGCGCACCCGTAAAAGCACCTTTCTCATGGCCGAATAACTCTGACTCCATCAAGTCTTTAGGAATAGCCGCCATATTTAAAGCAATAAAAGGCTTTTTCGTTCTAGGGCTATGGCGATGCAAGGCTTTAGCGACTAATTCCTTACCCGCACCGGATTCACCATTAATAAGTACAGTAATATGGGAACGCGCTAATCGCCCTATGGCTCGAAACACTTCCTGCATGGCAGGCGCCTCACCAATAATTTCAGGTGTAGCTTCGACATTAACCGCCAACGTACTTTGATTGTCATCTTGTTGTTGTCGACCATGCAAGCAAGCTCGTTGCGCTAAATTCACCACTTCCTTAATATCAAAAGGCTTAGGTAAATATTCAAACGCACCGCCATGAAAAGCAGAAACTGCACTTTCTAAATCGGAATGTGCGGTCATTACTATGACAGGCAAGGCTGGATGACTAATCTGTATTTTACCTAACAATTCCAAGCCATCCATGCCTGGCATACGAATATCAGTAATCAATGCATCTGGTAGATCATCGTTTAAAGCGATGATCAGGTCTTTGCCGCTAGAAAAACTGCGGGTAATAATACCTGCTTTTTGTAAGGCTTTTTCAACTACCCAACGGATAGACTTGTCATCATCAACAATCCAAACAGTTTCGGTTGTAATCATTACTGACCCTCCATCGGTAAGTAAATTGAAAATACGGTATGACCTGGCTCACTTTTACATTCAATTAAGCCGTTATGTTGATTTATCAATGATTGTGCAATCGACAATCCTAAGCCTGTACCTTCAGCTCGACCGGTAATCATAGGATAAAAGATTTGATTCAACATGCTAGGAGCTATGCCCGGTCCGTTATCAATGATGTCGCATTTTACTGCTAATTTATAACGCTTACGGCCCACATTCATGTGCCGATGGATACGTGTTTTAAATATGAGTTCACCCTTACCATCCATGGCCTGCATAGCATTTCTGGCAATATTTAAAATAGCTTGAATGAGCTGATCTTTATCAGCATAAATATTGGGAATACTGGGGTCATAATCATTGATTATTTTCAAAGCAGTACTCGATTCAGCATGCACTAAATGCCTAACACGTTCTAAGACTTCATGAATATTAATGGTTTTTTTATTAGGTAATTTATTAGGCCCTAACATTTTATCCATGAGTGCCTGTAATCGATCTGATTCAGCAATGATAATTTGGGTATATTCTTTAAGCTCTGGATCTTCTAGTTCCAGATCTAATAACTGTGCAGCTCCACGCAAGCCACCTAAAGGATTTTTTATTTCATGAGCCAAGCCCCTAACAAATAAACGAGCGGTATTGTGCTGCGCTAATAACTGTTCTTCTTTAGAAATTCGTAGATGATTATCTATTTGCTGGAGTTCTAGCAGAATTTCACTGACTTGATCGCCAATCAATATAGGCGTGGCACTAAAATTTATGGTCGCATTATGAGTTGCACGTGTCACGGAAAGTGCTCGATCAACTAAGGGCTCTGCCATAGCTAAAGATTGCTTTAAATTAATGAGTAAAGCCGTATCAGAAAACTTAAATAGCTCATCTGCACTATGACCTACCAAGTGATTAGCACTATCAGCTAACAGAATTTCTCCTGAGGTATTTATATAGGTCAATATTAAGTCGCGATCAAATAATAAAATGGCGCAATTAAGATTGTCCAGTATGCGTTTATACATAGTTTGATGTCATCAGTCGTTTTAAGGTGAACTTTAAATTTATATATGCAAATTACAGACCACTTCTAACAGAATCGACTGCGCACTCATAGTGCATCTGATTATAACCGTACTGATCATAAAAAACGCCCCAAAATGGAGCGTTCTTAAAGATTGGATTTTATCGACCCAATGATTGACTTAAGCTTTAGGAAGAGTAACGCCAGTTTGACCTTGATATTTGCCACCACGATCTTTATAAGACGTTTCGCAAACCTCATCTCCGCCAAAGAAAAGCATTTGAGCAACACCCTCATTGGCATAAATTTTTGCGGGCAAGGTCGTCGTATTAGAAAACTCTAAAGTGACATGACCTTCCCATTCAGGCTCTAAAGGCGTCACATTAACGATAATGCCGCATCTGGCGTAGGTGGACTTTCCTAAGCAGATAGTTAACACATCTCTTGGAATTTTAAAAAACTCAACGGTACGTGCTAATGCAAAAGAGTTCGGCGGAATAATACAAACATCCGATTTAACATCAACGAAGCTATTAGAATCAAAATTCTTAGGATCAACGATGGCTGAATTAATATTGGTGAAGATTTTAAATTCGTCAGAACAACGTACATCGTAGCCATAACTGGAAGTGCCATAAGAAATAACTCGACCTTGCTCAGAATCTCTGACTTGACCACTTTCAAACGGCGCTATCATGCCGTGCTCTTCCGCCATGCGGCGTATCCATTTATCTGACTTTATGCTCATGAAATACTATCTTTCCAATGTGTTAAAAGGTGCAATTTTTACATAGACATCAATCAGGTACAAGCTGAAACACTAATGTTAAATGAGTTATAAGCGTTTGTTGCTATTTGTTGGCTAACAACTTAAGGTGGGACGTTTTGCTTAAACACTTGTTTTTAGATAGGACTCTCTTAAGCTCAGACAAAAGGCGAAGGGCTAAAGGCGAAGACTTAAGCCTAACATATGTCGCAGTTCTAGTACCTGTAGGCCGGAATAAGGCTTTTCAAGCGTAAGCGAGAAAAGCGTTTCCGGCACCAGCTTAGCACCTATGCCAGAAACGCTTTACTCGCTTTTGCTGCGCCGAGCACCGCAGGAAGAAGCGGTAATCGAGCCGCCTTTTCTTTGGATACTTTCTAAAGGCTGCGCAAAAGAAAGTATCTCGCCCTAGGGCGATTACCCGATTAAATCTATCGTCGCGATAGCGACCTCATTATTTTTTAAACCTAGTGATTAAGTAACTCCGTTTAAGTATTTTGCACTACGATGTTTGGAAATCGGGTACTAAAGTCTTTAGTTTTTAAAGCTAATTTAGCAGCTGCCTTACGAGCAATATCTTTATACATTTGTGCAGGTCGGCCTTTAGGATCTGCAACGACGGTAGGCGTTCCAGAATCTGCATTTAAACGAATATTGATATCCAAAGGTAATGATCCTAAAAAATCGACCTGATTTTTTTCAGACATTGCGATAGCACCTCCTGTACCAAAGATAGCTTCCTCATGACCACAGGCACTACAAATATGTAAACTCATATTCTCAACCACTCCTAATACTGGCACATTGACTTTAGTAAACATGCCTAATCCACGCTGGGCATCTAATAATGCAATATCTTGTGGCGTGGTAACGATAATCGCACCACTCACTGGAATCTGTTGTGCCAAGGTTAACTGTATATCGCCCGTACCAGGCGGCAAATCAACAATTAAATAATCAATGTCATGCCAATTGGTATCGCGTAGTAATTGTTGCAAGGTATTAGTGGCTATTGGACCACGCCAAATCATTGCTTGATCGGGTTCAACTAAATAACCGATAGACATGGTTTGTATGTCAAAGGCGACTTTAGGCATCAGCGTTTTATTGTCTACACTATCAGGACGACCAGACAAGCCCAGCATAGTCGGAATACTTGGACCATAAATATCAGCATCCATAATACCTACTTTGGCGCCCTCTGCAGATAAAGCCAAGGCAATATTAACGGCCGTTGTTGATTTGCCAACGCCACCTTTTCCAGAAGCTACAGCAATAATATTTTTAATATTCGCCTGTGGTTTTAAGCCTTGCTGTACAGCATGAGAGATAATTTTTACCGTAACTTCAACCGCCACCGAATCAACGCCAGCTAAAGTTTTTATGAGTTGCTCAACATCGGTTTTTAAAGCATCAATGATGCTTTTGGCAGGATAACCTAGTTCTAATTTAACAGTAACATTATTGCCATCTAGGCTTATTTCTTTTACTGACTTTGCCGTAACCAGATCAACACCATGGTTAGGATCAATAAAGGTTGCTAATAACTGCTCTACATCGGTCTTTTCTATGTGCGCCATAATTATTTTAAGATAAGTAATTTCAGTAAATTCGGCTATTCAACCAAACATTCTTTGCAAGGCATTCTACAGTCTTTTTAATAAAATTCATCGCTTAACGATGCTCAATACGTTAGTACTGCCTATTTTATGAGATAATCCGCACATTCTTTATTTTGTATTCCTTAACTTTTACGCCATGTCCGATAGAAAAATTCTTGTTACCAGCGCTTTACCTTATGCAAACGGCCCTATACATTTAGGGCATCTGGTTGAATATATTCAAACCGATATCTGGGTTCGCTTCCAGAAACAACGCGGCAATACCTGTTATTTCGTTTGCGCAGATGATACCCACGGTACCCCAATTATGCTCAGAGCTGATCGAGAGGGCATCACTCCAGAGCAACTCATCGCTCAAGTTGGCAAAGAACATTTAGCTGACTTTACTGAATTTGGCGTGGCTTTTGATAATTATCACAGCACTCATTCCGAAGAGAACCGCGGCTATTCATCACTCATTTATAAGCGCCTTCGAGATGCAGGGCACATCAGTTCACGTAGCATTACACAAGCGTTTGATCCGATTAAAAACATGTTCTTATCCGATCGCTTTATTAAAGGTGATTGTCCTAAATGTGGTGCAATCGATCAGTATGGAGATGGTTGCGAAGCTTGCGGAACCACTTACGCGCCCAGTGAATTGAAAAATGCGGTTTCTGCCATATCTGGAGCTAAACCTATATCAAAAGATTCGATTCACTATTTTTTCGATTTAGCTAATTTCACCGAAATGCTTAATGCCTGGACTAAAGAAGGTCATTTGCAAGCTGAAGTACGTAATAAATTAGCAGAATGGTTAGAAGGCGGCTTACAGCAATGGGATATTTCTCGTGATGCTCCTTATTTTGGCTTTGAAATTCCCGATGCTCCAGGGAAATATTTTTATGTTTGGCTAGATGCGCCTATTGGCTATATGGCCAGCTTTAAAAATCTATGTGATAAACAAGGTTTTGATTTTGATGAGTTTTGGGCTAAAGATAGCACGACTGAACTTTATCATTTTATTGGTAAAGATATTATCTATTTCCATGCTTTATTCTGGCCAGCAATGTTGAGTGGCGCTGACTTTAGAACGCCTAGCGCGATATACGCTCACGGATTTCTAACTGTTAATGGCGAAAAAATGTCCAAATCTCGTGGCACATTTATTACCGCAAGAACTTACTTGGATCATCTAAATCCCGAATATTTACGCTATTATTTTGCCGCTAAATTGAGTGCGAGCGTTGACGATATCGATCTTAATTTTGACGACTTTAGTCAGCGAGTTAATTCTGATCTAGTCGGAAAAGTAGTTAATATCGCAAGCCGTTGTAGTGGCTTTATTGCTAAGCGTTTTGATAATCGCTTATCTAAAAATTGCTCAGAGCCTGATTTATATCAAGAGTTTATTAATGCAAACGAATTAATTGCAAGCTTTTATGAATCACGCGAGTTTGGCAAAGCTATGCGCGAAATTATGGCGCTAGCGGATAAAGCGAATCAATATATTGATGAAAAAAAGCCCTGGTTAATTGCTAAACAAGAAGGCAATGAAGCTGAATTACATGATGTTTGTTCTATGGGACTTAATTTATTTAGTTTATTAGCGACTTATTTAAAACCTGTCATTCCTGTGTTAGCTGAGCAAGCAGAACATTTTTTGAACATACCTGCTCAAGTTTGGCCCGGTGCTAAAAACCCACTGCTAAACCATAGCATTAATGATTTTAAACCTTTAATGACAAGGGTTGAAGCTGACAAAATCACAGCCATCGTTGAAGCCTCTAAAGAAAACCTCGAAAAAACAGCGGCGCCTTTAAAAGCCAAAGCCTTTGAGCCTATCGCTGACACTATTGAATTTGAAGATTTTGCTAAACTGGATTTACGTATAGCCAAAATTATTAAAGCTGAACATATCGAAGGCTCTGAGAAACTTTTACAACTGACTGTTGATATAGGCGATGAAACTCGCAATATATTAGCAGGCATTAAATCTGCTTACGCGCCTGAAGACTTAGAAGGAAAATTAACCCTAGTTATTGCCAATCTTGCCCCTAGAAAAATGCGCTTTGGTTGCTCTGAGGGCATGGTGCTTGCGGCAGGACCTGGAGGCAAAGATATTTGGATATTAAGCCCTGAAGCAGGCGCTGTAGCGGGTTTACGCGTAAAATAAACCCACTTAACTTTATCAACGCATTAAAACTCAAGGCAACTGGCTTTATGAATGAATTAAAAGAAAAGATCATTAAGAATCTGTGCTTTTACACAAAAAAAGCATTGATATATTATAGAAACTTAAATTACTTCATTAAGCCGGTTACATTAATAAAACCAATATTTGTAGTCGGCTGTAGTCGAGCCGGAACGACTATGATTTATAAAACCTTCTCGCAATCGAAACATTTGGGCAGTCTACACAAAGAAACTCATGACTTTTGGGCGGAATTACATCCACTGAATGAGCGCTTATGGAATAGTCACGCTATCGAGCCCATCTTGGCCAATCCTACTAATAAATCTAAGGTCTCGAAGTATTTTTATACTAAAACTGGGCAAACTCGTATCGTTGATAAAAACAATCAAAATGGTCTTTCTATCCCCTATCTATATCAATTATTTCCCGATGCGCATTTCATATTTATTAAAAGAAATGCTGGCGATAATATTGACTCATTAATACATGGCTGGGGGAAATCGAGTGAATTTGCGACCTGGTCTAAGGATTTGACAGAAACAATAGCGATAGAGCAGGGCAAATATCAGCAATGGTGTTTCTTTTTAGCGGAGGGTTGGAGGCAATTAACGCGGGCATCGATAGAGCAAGTTTGTGCATTTCAATATCGAACCATGAATGAAGCTATCTTAGCTGCTAAAACTTTAATTCCTCAGCAACAATGGCATGAAGTTGCTTATGAAACGTTAATAAATCAACCTGTTTTAGAGTTTGAAAAACTATTTCAAGCTTGTAATCTGCCATTTGATGAGGCAATGAAGAACCATTGCGCCGCTGTTTTAGAAACACCTTACAATACTTTCTCTGAGATTCGTGTTGATAAATGGAAAGATGGCAGTAATCAGGAAAAAATAAGCGCTATATTACCTCAGCTTGCCGATATTAGCCTTCAATTAGGCTATTAAGCACTCAGCTTATAGCGGGCTAACTATCGAGGCTGTAAAAGCCTCTTCCACATCACACAAAACAATGACTTACAAAATCAAAAAAGTTGTAGGTTGGAATAAGGCTTTTCGAGCGTAAGCGAGTAAAGCGTTTCCGGCACATACATCGATCATGAGCTGGAAACGCCACCACGCGCTCCGCTTGGGGTGGATTTACTGCCTACATCTTTCTATGGCATTGCCCAACGAGGTTTAATAGACCCGACTTGTTTAACAGCTAATTCATCCATAACAATTTTCTTAAGTAAAACAGAAATAAATATCAAATGGTAAAGTAAATCCCAATAAGAAAGTCCCAAAAAAGCAGTTCCTACCATATAACAAATCAATGAAGCTCTTAGCATAAAACAATACTGACTAACCCACTCCATACCTTCTATATCTTTTGTTTTTTTAGGTATATTAGTAAGGCTGATTAATGTACCTAAAATTAATGAAAGCCATAATCCAAAAGCTACAAATCCGTGCTCTGAAAACATTTCCACATAAGAGCTATGCCAATCGCGTTGAGTCACAAATAACCAGCCTTCAAATCCTGCCCCAGTAAAAGGATGTTCTAAGGTATGATTCCAGCCGTCTGTCCAAGCCGTAATACGCCCCATTGCTGAACTGTCTTGTTGAAAGGTTTCGATAGTATTCATTCTTCCAAACCATTCTTGGGGCAAATAATCTTTCACAAAAAATGCGCCAATAAGTATTAAAGGAATAATGAGATATTTACGTTTACTATTAAGTATAAGAATAAGTGTCAACACTCCCATAGTTAGTAATGCACCCCGTGACCATGAGCTTAAAGATGCTGCATAAATAATGGGAATCGCAAACGGCAACCCTTTTTTAGTCCAAGGATTGAGCGTTTCTTTTTGCCAAAGTAATAATAGCGGTATTGATATCAACATTGCGACTGCAAAGGCATTGTTTTCTTCAAATTGAGTATTTGGAGGGCCATAAACACGCGCAGAAAAACCTTTTAAAATAGCAAAAAGTCCTCCTTTAACAGCTACAACACCTATCGAAGCTCCTATTGTAATAATCAAACAATAAAGTTTTTCCCGTGTATTAATTAATACTAAGGTGAAATAAAAGGGCAAATATATTTTTGTAACTAACCAAAACTTTCGCCAAGCAAGATCAGGAAAATAAGCTTGTGTTGAAGTAATGGCAAAGCCTATCCATAGCATCACAAACACAGGTATACGCCAATCATTTGGTAAGGGCTGCTTATCGTTACAAGTAAATGTCCGAAAGGCGACCACTAAAAATAACACATAATAAACCGGCAGCGTTCTAACAAATCCCCAAGCAAAAGCGTGGGGATTCAAATAACTAAATATTGCTAATGACAGCACTCCCCACCAGGGCTTTCTTAAAGCAGCTAGTATGCAAGCAATTAAAAAAATAAGTACAACGTAGTCACGCACGATACTTCTCTTCTAGGTCATCTAATGTTTTTATTCCCATCCATTGCATTTGATTTTCAATATAGTGCTTATTTAAGTAACGATCCAGTCGACCTCTAATAAAACCAACAATACCCATTAAGCGAACAAACTCCATGACTAGCAAGACTCTCCAAAAAATATTTGGGCGATTAGATTTTCGAGTAGCTTTTTTTGCTTGAGACCACAAGTTATTTTTAATATGCAAATACATTGGATAAATACTAAAAACCATCATCCATGACCAAGTCATAGAAAGTAATAAGAACACTAAAATAAGTCCATGATATTTAATATTAATCATATAACCTTCAGTGCCAATTCCTACACGTGCATTTCCCCTTGAAAAATTAAAGCGTTGCTTAGCTAGTGCTTTCCATGTTTCTCTTGGACGCCAGGTAACCAGTGCTTTTTTAGCAAAAACAAACTTAAAATTAAGTTGCCGTAAGCGAATATTAAAGAGAGTATCTTCGGCAGCATACAGCCATTCAGGGTAACCCTTAGCTTGTTCCCAAGCGCACTTTTTGAAGGCAACAGAACGACTGGATGGATAATAAATGGCTGCCTCTGTTTCTGCTCTTTCTGGATTAAAGGTTGATAAAACCACAGTCTCCTCGAAAACATTATGGCAATCAAATTGAAAATTTCCCGCAACAACATCTGGGTTATCAGGTGTCTCAAATGCCTTAGCAATTTCTATTAGCCAATTGTTATCAACAACACAACCTGCATCAGTAACGGCTATATATTCATTAATTGTATTAGCTATAGCAAAATTTCTACCTTCAGCAATATTGCAATCACGAACCAGCATTCGAATTTTGTTCTCTGCTTCAAATTTATTAAGGATTTCTTGAGTACCGTCATTGCTATTACCATCGACAATAATAATTTCATCTGGCTTTAATGATTGATTCAATAATGATTCAATAAAAGTGGCAATAGTACTTACTTCATTTTTAACGGTTACGATTACGGATAACTTTATTGCATTTGAAGAATTATGTTGATGTTGCATGCGTTACTCTCTTTTTAATTATAAATTAAGGTTAAAGGCTCATACTTAAAATAAATGAGCTACAACGTTATGAGCTTGCTATAACCATACGCCTTATGAATACCTATTTAATATTAACTATTAAATATTGAGTTCTAGGCCTTCTAGTTTTTAGCTGGACTAAGACGAGCTTAGATAAATGAAGATGTTTTCTTTTATAAATTCAGATGCAAAATGATCTCAATTATGACTGCAAGGACTGATCCAATGGAGTTATCAATAACAGTTGAGTGAACCAGCACAACCTATACGCAAGGCAATTGCCACTTAAAGTCACTAGAGTACTTTTATATTTATAAGCTTTGATTTTTAGATTTCATTTCGAATGTCAGCAAGAGCTTGTATCCTGGTACTTAAGCCCATTAGCGATTGCTTTAATGCTTTATATTACTGATTAGCCTAAGGGCTTTTTATAGCTACAAGCACTAACAGAATTTCTACGCCTTTATTTTATCACTGCAAGACTTAAAATTTTACATATTTTATCAGTGGCACCTTGGTTATTAATAACAAAAGCCTTGGCATTTTCGACTAATGTAGCTCTGAACAAGGGTTGGCTATAAAGAATCAAAAAAGAATCTATTAAAGTCTCCTTATCTTCACACTGCACAGCAGCATTAGTAGCAAGAACACCGCGAGCAATGTCTTTAAAATTCGACATATATGGGCCAAACATAACAGGAACACCCGCAGCCGCAGCCTCGAGTATATTATGTCCGCCAATTGGCAGCATGCTACCTCCAACAAAGGCAATATCCGCAGAGGCATAAAGCATTTTTAATTCACCCAAAGTATCAGCTAAATAAATATCCGTCTCTACCCTTACTTTTTCTTTAGTTGTGCGCGAAACCACTGCCAATTGCTGTTGTTCACAGAGTTTTCTAACCTCTGAAAATCGCTCTGGATGTCGTGGAACGATGACTAACAATAACTCAGGAATTTTCTTTTTTATCTCTTGATAAGCAGCTAGAAATATTGATTCTTCATCTTTATGAGTACTCGCTATAAGCCATACAAACCGTCTACGAAATAAATCGTTTTTTATTTGCATACCCAGCTCTAGAGTTTCTTGAGAAACTTTAATATCAAATTTTATATTACCCATTGTTTTGATTTGGGCGTTATCTGCACCAATACTTATAAATCGTTTAGCATCATCTTCAGTTTGAGTCGCAATAAGACTTACTTGCGCTAAAACGGGTCGTATTAGTGAGGGTATTTTTTGATAACCTCGTGATGATTTCTCAGATAATCGAGCATTGATGATATAGAGTGGAACAGCTCTTTTTCCACAAGCCAGGTAAAGATTAGGCCAAATTTCAGTCTCCATAATAATAGCCAATTTTGGCTTAAAACAGCGCATAAATCGACCAATAGCATCTGGAAGATCATAAGGCAAATACACATGTATAACCGATTCTTGCATGACAGCTTTAACACGCGAAGAACCAGTTGGCGTAGTTGTTGTAATCAATACCTTTACAGTTGGATGCAGTTTTTGTATTTGTTTAACTAAAGGGAATAAGGCTTCTGACTCACCTACTGAAACAGCATGAAACCAGATAACATCTTGGGCATAGCTTTTAGTGTATAAAGCAAAACGCTCTCGCCATCTAAGACGATAAGCAGGGGCTTTTATGCTACGCCAGAACAGGCGCAGTAGTATGAAGGGTATAGCTAAATAAAATAGACTGGTATAGAAATAACGCATAGTTCAAAGTACAAGGTAAAAGGTTAAAAAACGAACGTTTTTACCTTTCACCTTGAGCCCTTGATCTCAATAAATTATGCTTCAGCAGCAACTTTTATTGATAAAGTAACGATTACATCAGAATGTAGATTAATGTCGATAGAATAATCGCCTATGTGACGAATAGTTCCATGCGGCAAACGAATTTGATGTTTTTCTACGGCAATGCCTGCCGCAGTAATCGCTTCAGCAATATTAATTGTACCGACTGAACCAAATAATCTGCCTTCATCGCCCGCTTTATGGGAAATAACAACTTCAAGTTTGCTTAGTTCAGTGCCAAGCTTTTGAGCTGCACTCAACTTTTCAGCCGCTGCTTTTTCAAGTTCTGCACGACGAGCTTCAAACTCAACAATTTTATTAGCTGTTGCAGCAACAGCTTTACCTTGTGGTACAAGATAGTTTCTACCGTAACCAGATTTAATCGTTACTCGATCACCTAGGTTACCCAAGTTTGCTATCTTTTCAAGAAGAATAACTTCCATCTTTTAATCCTCATCTTTCGGTTTTAGCCGATTATTTATACGCCATCAGGCGTGTGTTAATTCGATTTGTTTTTTCGTAAATTCAGCCACGGATCACTTAAGCCAATAAGTACAACCAGCAACATTGCATGCGGTACTAAAAACAAAGTGATATATAGCATTGCTACCGTATAGCGAGCTAGTTTTTTAGTTAAGAAAACGGAATGTAATATAGCTGTTCCGATTACTGTGTATAGCACAAAAAGTAAAATACTAATATTCCACGCAAGCTCAGAAATAGTTCCGGAACTTACATAAGCTGTAGCAACGATAGCTAAACTAGCTATACATATTCTCGGCTTTGCATCTAAAGACAAGAACTCTAACCTAAAACCACCTGGATTATAGAGATTTGCCTGCCACCATCGACCTAAAAACAAACCAAACAGCAAGCCAAATACAGAGCCTGCCGCAATAATTCCAGCCATATAATGAGCCAGAGTCTCTATGGTTCGTTGAATATCTACAACTGGAGCATCAGCCGGAATCATTTGTGTAAGCACCGCTTTCCACATCTCAACAGGATCAGCCATAAAAAGGTAAAAGCCAATAACCCCTATTACACCCATGAATACCGCAATTTCAACTGCCAGAGATAAATGCCGACCTTCTCTTAAAACAATTGAAATTAACCAAGCAGGTAACCACAACACCATTACATAAAGTAATGCAAACTGAAAATTACCCAGTATTAAAAAGCCTAATAAACCAACTGCAATACTTGAGCAACCTAAAATAGTTAAACCCTCATATGCACCGCGCCTTAATGTGACTAAAGCAATTGCTGCTGAACTTACAACACTGACTGGAGGCATCATTAACGATAATAAAGCAAGGGTCGAAGCCACGATCATGGCTTGTATTCTTCCTCGCATAATATAATTCGCTAATAAATTCACGCCTACTCCTAGTGTTTATTTATGTGCGTCGCAGAATGGCAGCAAAGCAATAAATCGTGCACGTTTAATAGCTACACATAATTGTCTTTGATACTTAGCGCTAGTTCCTGTAATACGACTAGGAACAATTTTTCCAGTTTCAGTGATGTAATCACTTAATAAATCTAAATCTTTGTAATCGATTTCTGTTCCGCCTTCTGCACTAAATCTGCAGAATTTTTTGCGTCTGATGTTACGTGCCATAATAATTTCCTTAAATACAATAAGTTATAGTGTTAATCAACGATAATATCGTCAGCATCAAAATCAACATCATCTAAATCAACGTCATCGTCAATATCGCCTGTTGCTGGCACTATAACAGCTTCTCTTGCTGCGGCATCTTTAGCTCTTGATTCAGCGGCTTTGTTTTCTTCTGCAGTTGAGGTAGCAATAATGGATGGTCCAGTTGCAGCTGTTTTTTGCAATAAAGTCATGCTACGTAAAATGGCATCATTAAAACGAAAGCCACTTTCTAGTTCTTCTAATGTAGCTTGATCACATTCAACATTCATTAACACATAATGTGCTTTATGAACTTTTTTAATAGGGTATGCTAAATGTCTACGACCCCAATCTTCCAAGCGATGTAATGTACCAGATGCCGCTTCGATGGTTGATTTATAACGTTCAATCATTGCGGGAACCTGAGCGCTTTGATCGGGGTGGACTAAAAAGACAATTTCATAATGTCGCATTATTTTTCCTTTCGGTTAAGCCTCCCTTCTCTGTCTTAAAAAGAAGGTAAAGCAAGGAGGAGCGGTATGCCCCATTGAACCGCGCATTATAAAGACTTTTTAAGTTATTTGAAAATATTTTTGCTAAAAATAAAAATATATTCTTAACAAATATTAATACCCACAAACTCTAAAGTATTATTTTTGATATCAAAAATTAAGTAGGGTGTTGCAAACAACCACTCATCTGAATAATAATGTAAAGAAACTTAACACGAACATTAACAGGTATATATAATGGTAAATTACGCCTTCGACCTAGCAATATGGACTGTCCTTTTCTTCATTACAGGCATTTACAAGCCCCAATGGCCATTATTTTTTATGAAGAAGCCAGATAGATTTTTAATTCTTATCATAAGCACTATTTTAGTAATGATTACTTTCACCTTATATGGCGAAGGCAATCGTCGCGCCAAACAGGAGTTGACTAAACAACCAGTCATCACCCAAGCAACTGAAATGGCACCTGTCCCTGTCCCCGTGCCAGCACCTACTCCAGTACAAACCACAAAACCACATTAGACCCAGTTAAGCCCAGCCACTTCAATGCTTAAATTAATAACACTCATATTAATTTGAATAGCTAGAAATAGTTGGGCTGTTCTAATTCAAGTAAAGCTTTTATTGCCCTTCACATCACAATAATCAATAAAACTGTAAATTAAGGCTAACTTAAATAAATCAACTTTATACTTGAAAGCAAAATGTATTGATTACCTTCCGCAAATAAATAATTAATGAACAATTATAGGTAGTACTTAAGTTAATTATTTAAAGTCTCTAGCCCTATCTCCTTATAAAGAACTTGAAAAGTTTTTTGATCGTGGTATGTTTAGTTCCCGAGTATATGCTTGTTATAAAACACTTCCTATATTTCCAGAAGTAACTGATTAGCAAACCTAAGGCATCTACTTGATACCTAATAAAATTTGCCTGTTCGTTAAGCAATCATTCATTTAGAATAATAAATAAAATTACATTATCGTGAGGATGAGAAATGAGTAATGAAGAAAACGTACAACCAGAAGAAACTGTTCAACCACAACAAACCAATACCAACAATGAATCTGCTACCGATAAAGCAAAAGAAACTGCTGGCAATGCACTTTCATCGTTTCTAAGTTTAAAAGAAACAAATCCAAAAGTTTTTTTTGGTGCAATCGGTGGCGTAGCCGTTCTGCTTGTTTTACTGATGTCATCAGGCGGCAGTGGTTCAAAACCAGCTCTTAATGGCCCTAAGCTTATTAATCTCGCGATAGGTCAGCGCTATTCATTAAAAAGCGCCAACGCCTATGACCCTGCAGCAACTGTTCGTTTAGTATCTACTCCTGGCGCTATAGCTGCCTATGATGATACGGAAGAAGCCGACAGAAATGGCGCTTGTCAACATATACCTCAAGGAACACAGGTTTCTGTCCTAGAGTTTGCTGATGCTTTTGGCAAACAAAACGCTTACGCCAAAGTCAGAGTTGAAGATGGAAGCTGTAAAGGTAATGAAGCTTGGGCTTTAGCAATCGACATTCAATAAATAAAGTTTGACAGTTTTAAAAATTTATCTATAATAGCTCAAATAAATTCAGTGCGGGAATAGCTCAGTGGTAGAGCACAACCTTGCCAAGGTTGGGGTCGCGAGTTCGAATCTCGTTTCCCGCTCCAATATTTAATAAAAAAGCCGCGATAATTCGCGGCTTTTTTATTTCTCTTATTACGGCTGCGTAGCAAAATGGTTATGCAGTGGCCTGCAAAGCCATCTACGGCGGTTCGATTCCGCCCGCAGCCTCCAAATAAAGATTTAATAAGATTCTAAGAAGTACATTAAACCCTCAGGTCATAAGGCTTAGAGGGTTTTTTTATGCCAGTAAGGTTCAATAAGGTGCATTGAAACCAAATATTATGGGGGTATA
>Ga0194037_1000052_pt1 | contig 77575 bp, 91 predicted proteins | sample JunL306m_MetaG_FD_148653 | JGI IMG/M metagenome (GOLD analysis project Ga0194037, IMG submission 148653) | Anoxic zone freshwater microbial communities from boreal shield lake in IISD Experimental Lakes Area, Ontario, Canada - Jun2016-L304-6m | ecosystem: Environmental > Aquatic > Freshwater >...
TTTTTCTGAAGATCAACCCTGGCGCTGCTTATGGCTTGGATTTACTTTGCAAATCACAAATCTTTTGCCTTTACGCTTCACAATTCGGCAGTGCTCACAACGTTTTTTAATAGAAGAATATATTTTCATAATAACCCCCGCATGCAATAATTAGTCCAACTAAATCCGAAATCTGAAAAGGCTTGTAATGTAATAAATATAGATCGATAATTCAAAACGATGATGCGTTATTTCATCACTTATTTATATCGGTAAGTAATACGTCCTTTTGTAATATCGTAAGGTGAAATCTGTACTTTTACCTTGTCACCTGGCAAAATCCTGATATAATGCATCCTGATTTTACCTGAAACATGCGCCAGCACTTCAAGGCTATTTTCCAGTTTAACCTTGAACTGCGCATTAGGCAGTGCTTCCAGAATCACACCCTCAATCTCAATAGATTCTTCTTTGGCCAAATTATTTGCTCCTTTATTCGATTTTGTCGTTATGTTTTCTTGAATGTTTATCAATCAAGAAAACTGCGGGTAAGCACTTCAGCCTTCCCCTGCCTGACAACTATCGTATGTTCAAAATGTGCCGATGGTTTACCGTCCTCTGTTACTGCAACCCATCCACCTCGTCTGCTGATTGCTCTGCGAGATCTTCCCAGTGCGATCATTGGCTCGATGGCTAGCGTCATCCCCTCTACCAGCTTAACGCCTGTATGTTTCCTGCCATAATTTGGTACCGCAGGGTCTTCATGCAATTCACTGCCAATACCATGGCCTACCATGTTTTCTATAACACTAAACCTGAATGAACGTGCATAATCCTCAATAGCCGATGATATGTCATGAAGGCGGTTACCCTCAACTGCCATTGCAATGCCTCTTTCGAGGCACTCGCTGGTTACATCAACAAGTTGCTGGACCTTTTCATCAATGATACCCAGAACAAAAGTTCTTGCTGCATCACCATGATATCCACCATTGTAGACACCACAGTCAACCGAAACAATATCACCTTCCTTAACAATCCTTTTTATGCTTGGCACGCCATGCACAACCTCTTCATTTATTGAAACGCATAAAGTCGCTGGATATGGAGTAACATCAGGATCACTTTTTGGAACATAGTTAAGGAAACTAGGGACTGCATGATTATCTCTTATGAACTCTTCAGCCATTGTGTCGAGCTCTTTGGTTGTCATGCCCGGCTTTATTTCCTTCTCAAGTAAATCGAGTGTTTTAGCAACGAGGGCTCCCGCCTCTCTCATCAACTCAATTTCTCTCTCACTCTTTATAGTAATCATTTCCGGTTTATTACCTGGACTGTCGTCCACGTGTCTTTCCTGATTTCATGAAGCCATCATAATGACGCATCAGCAAATGGCTTTCGACCTGCTGAAGAGTGTCAAGTCCGACCCCAACAATAATCAAAAGACTTGTGCCACCGAAAAACTGTGCAAACCCCTGAGTCACGTTAACAAACTTGGTCAGAAAAGTAGGTAGAATAGCTATAATAGCAAGCGATATTGCACCTGGAAGTGTAATGCGTGTTAAAATATTATCAATGAAATCCGCTGTGCTTTTGCCGGGTCTAACACCTGGAATAAAGCCTCCCTGTCGCCGCATGGTATCAGCAACTTCTTTGGGATTAAATGCTATCGCAGTATAAAAATAGGTAAAGAAAACAATCATGGTGCCAAACATGAGAGCATACCACCATGAATCGTAAGCCAAAATACCGGCTATCCCCTGCATAACTTCATTCTCTGGAAAAAAGGAGAGAAAGGTACCAGGAAGAAACATAATGGATTGTGCAAAAATAATGGGCATCACGCCAGCTGTGTTTATTCTCATCGGAATATACTGGGTACTTCCGCCATAGACCTTGCGTCCTACAACCCTTTTTGCATGCTGAACCGGTATACGTCTGGTACCTACCGTCAAGACCACAACAAAAGCAACAATCGCCGCCATCATGGCAAGAATTATAATTTCAATAATCCAGTTCTTGCTGCCAAGCGAAACCGAACGAAATTCTGCTACGAGAGCTTGAGGAAACCTTGCAAGAATACCGATCATTATAATAAGAGAAATGCCGTTGCCTATACCTCGATCTGTAATCTTCTCACCTAACCACATGACAAATACTGTTGCGGCTGTCAGAAGGATAACTACAGTCATAGAAAAAAATATGCCTGGTTCAGGGACAACGATTTTGCCAAATGAGGTAGGACTTGAGAGACTGACACTAACGCCCCATGCCTGCAAGGCGGCGATTACCACCGTCCCGTAACGGGTCATCTGGCTGATTTTCTGTCGGCCGTCTTCACCTTCTTTCTGCAGTTTCTGGAAATATGGAGTTACTGCTCCAAGCAACTGGATAATGATGGATGCAGAAATGTAGGGCATAATGCCAAGAGAAAAAATCGAAGCTCTGGCAAAAGCTCCACCGACAAAGAGATCGAAAAGTCCGAAAAGATCGTTGGAGTGAGTTGTTGATGCACCTGCAACTGCAGATGCATCAACACCCGGGATAGTAATGTGAGAACCAAGTCTGTAGACAAATAACAGAAGAAGCGTATAAAGTATCCTCTGGCGGAGTTCAGGGATTTTATTAATGTTCCTTATACTTTCATTAAGCTTCATAGTGTCCTTTTAAACGGGTTCAGGGCTTAGGTGATTTTTTTACTCTCTTGACCAAAGCTGCTTTTGGTTTCAATAGCGCTTCTTCAAAAGGTAGATCCCTGACTTTTGATGCTTCTTCAAGTGTACGGTAAGCTTTAATTACAGTACCGCCGGCAGCTATGATTTTTTCTTCAGCGCTTTTGCTGAACGCATGAGCTGTTATGGTAATCGCACTGGAAAGCTCACCATTACCAAGAATTTTAAAATAGTCTGCATTACTGGCATGAAGAAATGACTTGAGATCAAGAATTGAAATCTCGTTTTCTACCAGGCCATCCTGTATCCATTTGTCAATCTGAGTAAGGTTAACAGTATTTACCGGTTTGCTGTCAAGAGGGGTAAACCCGAATTTAGGCAATCTCCGGTAAACCGGAATCTGTCCACCTTCGTTTATTGGCCTCTTGTAACCGCTTCTAGCCTGCTGGCCTTTATTACCTTTGCCTGCTGTTGTTCCGTTTCCAGAACCTTGTCCGCGGCCAACCCGCTTTTTGTTTTTTACTGCGCCTTTTGCTGGACGAAGTGTACTTAAATCCATGGTTTCAATTCCCGACTTTCTATTAGTAAAAATCTTAGACTACTTCAACCTTAACCAGGTGCTGTACAACTCTTATCTGTCCTCTGGTACAGGGATTATCCTGTCTGTCAACATGGTAGTTTGGTCTGCCGAGTCCAAGTGCTTTGATGGTGGCTTTTTGCTTTTTTGTTCCACCAATGATGCTTCGCACCTGTGTAATTTTTATTGTTTTCTCACTCATGATCGCCTTATCTAATTTTAGCTTTCAAAAACCTCTGTCAGGCTCTTTGACCTTCTTTCACCGACATCATAGGCATCAGATATACTTTGCAAACCCTTGATAGCGGCTTTAACAACATTATGCGGATTTGATGATCCTAAAGACTTTGTCAATATGTCATGAATTCCTGCCATTTCCAGCACGGCTCTGACTGCACCACCTGCAATGAGACCGGTACCTGGAGTTGCAGGCTTCATCATAACCTTGGCAGCACCGTATCTGGCAACAATCTGGTGAGGTATTGTTCCTTTAACAATATGGATTTTGATAACATTTTTCTTACCGTCCTCTATACCCTTGGCTATAGCATCCTGCACTTCGTTTGCTTTGCCTAACCCATAACCAACATGTCCTTCTTTATCGCCTACAACAACAATTGCGTTAAATCCGAATCGTTTACCGCCTTTAACAACTTTTGCTGTTCTGTTGATATGAACAAGCTTCTCTTTCAGATTCAACTCTCCGGGCCTGATTATCTTAGCAGATGTTTTCGCCATTTACTTTCTCTTTGAAATATTTTTTAAAAGATCAGTCCTGCTTCTCTCGCACCATCAGCTAAAGCCTTGACTCTACCATGATAGCGAAATCCATTCCTGTCAAATACTACATTTGTTATTCCTTCGGCCAGAGCTTTTTCGCCGACCTGCTTGCCTATTAGACGACACGCTTCTGACTTTGTACCCTGAATAGCCTTATTATCTTTGGACATCGTCGATGCAGCTAGAATGGTTTTACCATTCACATCGTCAATCAGCTGTGCATAAATCTGAGAAAGGCTTCTATATACACAAAGCCTTGGCTTCGTTTGTGTTCCCTGGACACTATCTCTACTTCTGCCCTTGATTTTCAGCCTCCGGGAGGCTTTATCGATTTGACTCATTATCTTGAACCGTTGTATAATGTTATTAACTCAATCATTGAGTACCGCACTCATTCCCTTCTTATTTACCTGCAGCCTTTCCTTCCTTACGACGGATGATTTCACCCGAATATTTGATTCCCTTTCCTCGGTAAGGTTCAGGCTTCCTGAATGAACGAATTTTTGCTGCGACCTGACCGACCAAAGCTTTATCGATACCACTTACCAGTACGGTGACCTGATCAGGCACTTCTATTTTAATCTCATCGGGAGCTTTGAAATAAATCATATGCGAGTAACCGAGAGTAAGTGCAAGCAAGTCGTTTTTCAGTTCAGCACGATACCCAACACCGGCGATCTCAAGCTTGGTTGTAAAACCCTTGGTAACACCCTCGATCATATTGCTTATCAGCATACGATACAGACCGTGCTGTGCTTTAGCTTTCTTGCTGTCATCAATTCTTTTTACTGTAACGACATCGCCTTCCTGCGTAACCGTAACTTGGTCCGTGAGCCTCTGCTCAAGAGCGCCTTTAGGACCTGTTACCCTGACGTTCAAGTCTTTGATCTCTATCTTAGCCTGATTACTCAGGGATATGGGCATTTTTCCTATTCTTGACATGGTATTCTAATGCTCTCTTGCTTATGGATTAATATATACGGAACAGGATTTCACCGCCAACGCCCTGTGCCCTTGCCTCTTTGTCAGTTATAACTCCTTTTGAAGACGAAAGGATGTACAACCCGAGACCACCAAGATATTTCTTTATATCCTTTCCGTCATAAACACGCCGTCCAGGCTTGCTGACCCTTGTGATCTCCTTAATAGCAGGGTCACCATGAGCTGTATATTTCAGATCAATCCGTAGAAAAGGAAATTTTTCGGTGGTTATGACCGTAAAGCTTTTAATGTACCCTTTCTCTACGAGCAATTGCGAGAGATTCTCCCTCAGCTTCGAATACGGGATATCAGTTGTTTTGTTTTTTGCTCTTCCCGCATTTCTGATACGGGTGATATAATCTGCAATAGAATCCGTTACAGGCATAGCGAACGTTGGTTACTTTCTAAAATGAACAAATACTTTTCTTTAACACTTGCAAGCATAATTACCAACTTGCTTTTTTTACACCGGGCAACTTTCCTTCAAGTGCAAACTTGCGGAACATGTGCCTGCACAATCCATACTTTGCATAAACACCTCTTCCTCTACCAGTAAGAACGCAACGATTGCGAACTCTCGTGGCTGAGCTGTCTCTAGGCAGTTTACGGAGTGCTTCGTAATCGCCGGCTTTCAATAATTCTTCACGAATTACCGCGTACTTTTCTACAAGCCTTTTCCTTTTCTCATTCCTTGCTACAACACTTTTCTTGGCCATCTGTTTCTGAATTAATTAGTTGTTCTTCTTTTTGAATGGCATTCCAAGCTCTGAAAGAAGCACATAAGCCTCTTCGTCTGTCGATGCGGAAGTTACAAAACTGATATCCATTCCAGATATTCTCGGTACTTTATCAATATCAATTTCTGGAAAAATTATCTGCTCCTTAACACCGACGGTGTAATTTCCTCTACCATCAAAACTGGTATCATTCAATCCACGGAAATCACGAATTCTTGGAACAGCAAGACTGACAAAACGATCAAAAAACTCATACATAGCCTTACGACGAAGCGTTACGCGACAGCCAATAGCCTGGCCTTCACGCAGCTTGAAGTTTGATATAGCCTTCTTTGATTTACGGATCTGTGGTTTCTGACCTGTAATCTGGCCAAGCTCCTGCATGGCGACTTCCAGTAATTTTGGTTCAGCTGCAGCAGCACCAACACCAATGTTGATCGATATTTTTTCCAGTCTTGGGACTTTCATGATATTCTTATACTGAAAGCGCTCAACAAGCTTTGGAGTTGCTTTTTCCTTATAGTAAGTCTGAAGTCTTGCTACTGAAGGATTTACAGGTGTTGTTATCTCTTTGTTCTTGGCCATCTTATTCTTTATCAGTTAATCAGGATGGTCTTTGTCATCCCGACATTTAGTGGAAAACGTTAACTTTTCTTCACATTAGAAGCATGAATAGGAAACTCTCTTTCAATAATTGACCCTTGTGGTTGACCTTGGGTCGGACGCATGTGGCGTTTTCTAATATTTACACCTTCTACTATAACGCGAGTTTTCAACGGGAATACTTTAAGTATTTTCCCGGCTTTACCTTTATCATTGCCGCTTATAACAACGACTGAGTCGTTTTTCTTTACATGCAGCTTAACCTTCTTAATCCCTGTTTTCATTTTTCACTTATATGATATTATTCATAAAATCCTGAGCGGGAGACGAGACTCGAACTCGCGACCAACAGCTTGGAAGGCTGTGACTCTACCAACTGAGTTACTCCCGCCTGAAGTAACTCTTACAATACTTCCGGCGCTAAGGAAACGATCTTCATAAATTTTCTGTCACGAAGCTCTCTCGCCACTGGACCGAAAATACGGGTTCCTCTAGGTTCACCCTGAGCATTCAGCAGTACAACTGCATTTTCATCAAAACGAATATACGAACCGTCTTTTCTACGAGATTCCTTGACGCAGCGAACAACAACCGCCCTGCAGACATCCTTCTTTTTTACAATTCCACCAGGAACAGCTGCCTTGACAGTTACTATAATCTGATCACCCAATGAGGCATAACGCCTCCCGGTTCCACCGAATACATGAATACAACGAACTTTTTTTGCACCACTATTATCGGCAACAACCAGATTTGTTTCTTTCTGGATCATCCTGTTTCAAACTTTATTAAATGTAAAAAAACCCTTTCTTACTTTGCTTTTTCAACAATTTCAACCAAACGGCAACTTTTTCTTTTGCTTAATGGACGACACTCAACAACTTTAACAAGGTCGCCAATACCAGCTTCATTGTTTTCATCATGAGCCATCAATTTGGTCGTTTTCTTGAAATACTTCTTGTAAACAGGATGCTGTACCCTGCGCTCAATAGCAACAACGCACGCTTTATCCATTTTATCACTGACGACCTTACCTAACCAACTCTTTTTTCTGCCCCTTTCCGGAGCCTTCACTTCCTGTGATCCACTGTCCATTGTATGCTCTTCCATGTAAATAAACGGTTTTTAAGTTTGCCTACCCTCAAGCCTGGCTTGACTCGGCAGTCGCAAGTTGATGAAGCCGGTTTTTCATGCGCGCAATATCCCGTTTTGAATTGCGAAAAACCATAGGATTCTGCGGCTGCTCAATAACCTTAAAAAAATTGATATCGGCAAGCCTATCTTCAAGCTCTTTGAGCCTGTCGATCAATTCCTGTTTGCCCAGTGCCGCAATTTCATACTTTTTCATAATAAGTAACCCTCTTGTCGAATTATTTGCGCTTTAATCTTCGTAATCAGGACGAACAATGAACTTGGTCTTGATCGGTAATTTCTTAGCTGCCAAGCGGAAAGCCTCTGTAGCAACTTCTTTTGGAATACCATCAGCCTCGAACATAACTCTTCCGGGCTTAACAACTGCCACCCAAAACTCGGGAGATCCCTTACCAGATCCCATTCGTGTTTCTGCTGGCTTTTTGGTGACCGGTTTATCCGGAAATATTCTGATCCAGATTTTTCCATCTCTTTTCATAAACCGGGTCATTGCAACACGTGCAGCCTCAATCTGACGGGCAGTGATCCATGCCCCTTCGATTGCTTTCAAACCGAAAGAACCAAAAGAAACATCAGTACCACGTCCTGCATTGCCTTTCATGCGGCCTCTTTGTGTCTTTCTATATTGAACTCTCTTTGGCATTAACATACAGGCAACTCCATTCTTTTTCTTATTGTATGGTACTTGTTATTATGATCGTTTTGTTCGCTGACGACGTTTTGAACGTGCATCACGATTATCCCGACCTCTTGGACCTGAGTCACTGCGTCTTTCCTTGATTCTCTTAAGTTCATCCTCTTCAATTGCATCAATCCGCTGAACAAGAACCTCTCCCTTGTAGACCCAAACTTTTATTCCAATTGTTCCGGCAATGGTATGGGCAGTGCAGCTCGCATAATCGACATTAGCTCTTATGGTGTGAAGCGGTATCTTACCTTCTTTATATTGTTCTGAGCGTGCAATTTCTGCTCCGCCAAGACGACCGCCGCACTTGATCCTGACACCTTCTGCACCAGAGCGCATAGCCTGCTGAATCGCCTGCTTCATAGCTCTTCTGAAGGAAACACGGTTTTCAAGCTGGTAGGCAATATTATCGCCAATCAACTGTGCTTCGATTTCAGGTTTTACTACTTCAACAACATCTATTTTAACTTCTTTTCCTGTGATACGACTAAGCTCTTGTGAAAGATTGTTGATTTCCTCTCCTTTTCTTCCGACAACGGCTCCTGGTCGTGCAGCATAGATATTGATCTTGACATGTTTTGTCGTTCTCTCAATAATTATACGTGCTATACCAGCTCTCTCTTTTTTTAACCGTGCAAGAACGTAGGTACGTATTACGTGATCCTGCTTAATTTTTTCCGAAATAACCGGACTGTCATCATACCAACGTGAAGCCCAGTCTCTGATAATTCCAAGCCTGAATCCAGTAGGATTAACTTTCTGACCCAATGCGCTCTCCTTGTTTTATTTTGTTACTGGATTTTGAACCTTATCAATGACAATTGTCAGATGATTCGATCTTTTACGAATCCTGAATGCTCGTCCCATAGGGGCCGGAAGCGTTCTTTTCAATGTTGTTCCTTCGTCAACAAAAATAGTCTTGACGAAAAGTTCCTGGTCACTAACCCTTTCATCAGGATTCAGCTGTGCATAATTTGCAACTGCTGATTTTAGCGTCATCATAACATTCCTTGAGGCCGCTTTCGTTGAATTAAGAAGAATTGCCTTTGCCAGATCAACCTGCTTACCTCGAACCAGGCCTGCCACAAGACGCATTTTTCTTGGCGAAGTTGGCGTATCCCTTAATATTGCTTTAGCTTGCATGATATCCTTTACCCTTTCGCGTTTTTCAATTTATTTTTTTCTTGGTGCTGATCCACCTTTTTCGGCCTTTCCACCACCAGCATGGCTGCGAAACGATCTCGTCGGGGCAAATTCTCCAAGCTTGTGACCTACCATATTATCACCTACATAAACCGGTACATGACTTTTGCCATTATGTACAGCGACTGTATGACCGACAAAATCAGGGGAAATCATTGAACTTCTGGACCAGGTCTTGATAACCTTTTTTTCACCGTTTGCATTCATATCAAGGATCCGCTTTTCCAGTTTTATATCAATGAACGGTCCCTTTTTAAGTGATCTTGGCATAATTTCTCTGCTTGTTGTTGTTAACCGCTATAGTTATTTGGCGTTTCTGCCACGTACAATCAATTTTTGTGAAGCCTTTTTCTTGTTTCTCGTCTTCAGACCCTTTGCGAGCTGACCCCATGGTGACATAGGATGCTTTCTTCCACCGCCTGATTTCGACTTACCTTCACCACCGCCCATCGGGTGATCGACAGGGTTCATCGCCATACCTCTTGTCTGAGGACGAATACCAAGCCAGCGACTTCTTCCTGCTTTACCAAGGACAACATTTTCGTGATCGGTATTGCCTACAACACCTATTGTAGCACGACATTCCACTCTTAGTTTGCGTATTTCACCTGAAGGTAGCTTGAGTGTAACATAATCACCTTCACGTGCCGCAAGTACTGCAAAACCTCCAGCTGATCTTACTATCTGACCACCCTTTCCGGCTTTCATCTCGATATTATGAATATCAGTGCCTAGCGGTATGTTTTTCAGCGGCATGGTATTGCCGGTCTTTATTTCCACCTTGTCACCGCTCTCTACCTTATCACCAACATTTAAACCTTTCGGGGCGAGAATATAACGTTTTTCTCCATCATTATAATGCAATAATGCAATTCTTGATGAACGATTTGGATCATACTCAATAGCAGCAACTGTAGCCGGGACTCCATCCTTGTTGCGTTTAAAGTCGATAATCCTGTAATGCCTCTTATGTCCGCCTCCTCTATGCCTTGAAGTTTTCCTTCCTGCACTGTTGCGACCACCCGATTTTTTTAGTGAAACAAGCAACCCTTTCTCAGGTGTGCTTTTCGTGATTTCATCGAATGCAGGGTATGACATGAATCTCGACCCTGGCGTTACCGGCGCTAATTTCCTTATAGCCATTTGAATGTATGATCTATCCTTTTTATGATTTCTATCCTTCGCTCTGCTGGGCTGAACCTGAGTAATAATCTATTGACTGATCTTTTTCAAGAGTGATTATAGCCTTTTTCCAGTCACTCTTTTTACCAGTTACCAACCCCTTTCTTGTATTCTGGCTACGTGATTTACCGAGACAGTTTACTGTGCGAATCGACTTTACTTCAACACCAAATTTTTTCTCTACTGCTTTCTTTATATCAGTCTTGTCTGCATCTGGTTTTACGATGAAGACATACTGTCCTTTTTTCTCTGTCAGCCCGGTACTTTTTTCTGTCAACCAAGGGCGCAACAACGGGTTTTTCATCTCATTAACTCCTTTTTCTGGAAAACTGCAGTTACCCTAATGTATCTTCAATTGTTTTCAACGCGGTCTTCTGAACAAGTACCGTATGGCTTTGGAGAATATCGTACGTTGATGCCTTATCGGCGGTCATAATATTAAGCACCTCAATATTTCTACCCGATCTTGCTATGATCATATCATACTCAGGTGTCAGCATCAAGGTTTTTTTCTGTGAAAGACCAAGGTTTTTCAAAATATCGGCAAATGGTTTTGTCTTTATCTGTTCAAACCTGAAATCTTCAACAACAAGAATTTGACCGGCTTTTGCTTTTGAGCTCAAAGCGGACCTTCTTGCCAGTAGTTTTACCTTCTTGTTAACTTTCTGGTCGTATGCATGAGGAGTCGGGCCGAATATTGTTCCACCACCTATATTGAGTGGTGAACGACTGGAGCCCTGACGTGCATTACCTGTACCTTTCTGACGCAATGGCTTTCTGCCTCCACCTCTAACCTCACCACGCGTTTTCGACTTGTGAGTTCCTTGTCTTTTATGCGCAAGAATCGACTTTACATCGAGATACATCGCATGTTCTGATATTTCAGCGCCGAATATATCATCACGGAGCGTGACTACTTCCCCGGTTTCAGTGCCGCCGGTATTTAAGACTTTAAGTTCCATAGCTTCGTGCATTCAGCTTTACTTTTTTGTAGAAACAATCTTTACATAGGAATTTCTTGGCCCCGGCACAGATCCCTTTATAACAATAAGATTTGATTCCGGCATAATCTTGAATATCTCCAGATTCCTGACTGTAATATTATCAGATCCCATGCGTCCTGCCATTCTGGTTCCCTTGAAAACTCTCGATGGATCAGATGAACCACCTACGGATCCTGGTGCTCTCTGTCGGTCAGACTGGCCATGTGTTCTTTGACCGCCACTGAAATTGTGACGTTTCATGACACCGGCAAAACCTTTACCTTTAGAAACACCGAGAACATTGACTTTCTCCCCTTCTTTAAACGACTCAACGCTTACAGAACTGCCTAACTGAAGGTCTTGATTGAGTTCAGTAAAATCGAACTCAGCCAATTTAAAGCCCGGTGCTACTCCTGCCTTTTTATAATGACCCTGTAAAGGTTTGCTTACCTTTTTTTCCTTTCTTTCACCAATACCAACCTGATAAGCATCGTAACCGTCTTTATCAACGCTTTTAACCTGTGTCACAAAGCATGGACCTGCCTGGATAATCGTGCAGGATACTGCTTCGCGTTTATCATTAAATAAACGGGTCATGCCGATTTTCTTTCCAAGAATCGCACCCATAGGAGTTATCTCTATTCTAATTCTTTAAGACTTAATTTCAACATCAACACCACTAGGCAGCTCTAACTTCATGAGCATATCAATGGTTCTTGATGTCGGGTTTATAATTTCGATTAACCTCTTATGAGAGGAAAACGAAAACTGCTCACGAGATTTCTTATCAACATGTGGAGACCGGTTTACGGTATACACATGTGACTTTGTAGGCAGCGGTATTGGACCAAAGATGATCGCATCCGTCTGCTTGACGACATCAATAATCCTTAAAGCCCACTTATCAACCAGACTATGGTCGTAAGACTTGAGCTTGATTCTTATCTTTTGCTGTACAGCCACTTGTCAACCCTTTTTCGTGTTATCAATAAAAAATGGGACGGGTTTTTAATGCCCCGTCCCGGGACGCCATACAATTTCTTATTCGATGATCTTGGTTACAGAACCCGCACCGACGGTACGACCGCCCTCACGAATTGCGAAACGCAGACCTTCATCCATTGCAATAGGTGCAAGTAACTCAACATCCACACCCAGGTTGTCGCCTGGCATAACCATTTCGACACCTTCAGGCAATGTTACAGATCCTGTTACATCTGTTGTACGGAAGTAAAACTGAGGACGATAGCCGTTAAAGAACGGAGTATGACGTCCACCTTCTTCCTTTTTAAGAATATAGACCTGAGCATTGAACTTGGTGTGCGGCTTGATTGTTCCCGGTTTGGCAATAACCATTCCACGCTCTAGTTCTGTTTTATCAACACCTCTGAGAAGAAGACCTGCGTTATCACCAGCCTGACCTTCATCAAGAAGTTTCTGGAACATTTCGATACCGGTAACTACTGATTTACGAGTCGGTTTAATACCAACGATTTCAACTTCTTCGTTGATCTTGATACGACCTCTTTCAATTCTTCCAGTTCCAACAGTACCACGACCGGAAATAGAGAACACATCTTCAACAGGCATCAAAAAAGGCTTGTCTACGTCACGTACAGGCTCAGGAATGAAATCATCAACTGCATTCATAAGCTCGATAATTGATTTTTCTGCCTCTGGATCTCCTTCAAGAGCCTTTAAAGCAGAACCCTTAATGATCGGAATATCATCACCAGGGAAATCATATTGACTCAAAAGCTCTCTAAGCTCAAGCTCAACAAGCTCGATAAGTTCTGGATCAGCAATATCAACCTTGTTCAGAAATACAACAAGCGATGGAACGTTAACCTGACGTGCAAGCAAAATGTGCTCACGTGTCTGTGGCATAGGTCCATCAGTACCGGCTACAACAAGAATAGCACCATCCATCTGGGCAGCACCTGTAATCATGTTTTTAATGTAGTCAGCGTGACCTGGACAGTCGATATGCGCGTAGTGGCGCTTTTTTGTCTGGTATTCAACGTGTGCAGTTGAAATGGTAATACCGCGTTCTCTCTCTTCTGGAGCCTTATCGATACTTCCAAAGTCACGCTGCGTTGCAAGACCTTGCTTAGCAAGAACCGAAGTAATTGCAGCAGTCAAGGTTGTCTTACCATGATCAACGTGACCTATGGTACCTATATTTACGTGGGGTTTATCCCTTTTGTAGGACTCTTTTGCCATAACTTATCTCCGTACGGTTATCTTTATTGTTTGTAGTAGTAAAAACTGATAGTCTGCCTGTTTGCCTAGTCTGAATCCTTGCTTACCCTTTTCTCCTGCAAAGCTTCCGCGATGTTGCGAGGAACTTCGCGATAACATTCAAACTCCATCGAATAATTAGCTCTGCCCTGACTCATCGACCGCAGATCAGTTGAGTACCCGAACATTGCTGAAAGTGGAACCTTTGCATGAACAAACTGAGCTCCGGCTCTCTGACCCATACCTTCAATATGACCACGACGACTTGATAGATCACCCATAACGTCACCAAGATACTCCTCAGGAGTTATGACTTCTACTTTCATTATCGGCTCAAGCAAAACTGGATCAGCTTTTTTGGCTGCACCCTTGAAACCGATGGAACCTGCTATCTTGAAAGCCATTTCAGAGGAGTCAACCTCATGATACTTACCATCAAACAAGGTAACCCGTATATCCTGCATAGGATAACCAGCAACTACTCCACTCTTCATGGCCTGCTGCACACCAGCGTTTACCGCAGGAATATATTCTCGAGGTATTACACCGCCCTTTACTGCATCAACAAATTCGTATCCCTTTCCTTCCTCAAGCGGCTCGACATTAATATTAACCAGACCGAACTGACCTTTACCACCTGACTGACGAACAAATTTACCTTCGAAGTCAACTGATTTTCTGATGGTCTCACGGTAAGCTACCTGTGGCTGACCAACGTTTGCCTCAACTTTAAACTCTCTCTTAAGCCTGTCAACAAGAATCTCAAGATGCAGTTCACCCATACCGGCAATCAAGGTCTGACCAGTCTCATCATCAGTTTTAACTTTAAATGTAGGGTCCTCTTCCGCAAGCTTTGCGAGAGACATTCCAAGCTTGTCCGAATCGGCCTTAGTTTTAGGCTCAATTGCAATTTCTATAACCGGTTCAGGGAAAATCATCTTTTCAAGAACCACCGGATTATTTTCATCACAAAGGGTATCACCAGTCCTGACATCCTTTAATCCTACTGCAGCTGCAATGTCGCCACAATAAACGCAATCTATATCCTCTCTCTTATTTGAATGCATCTGAAGCACACGACCAATTCTCTCTTTTTTGCCAGTCATGGTATTAAGCACATAACTGCCAGCTTTTAGAAAACCGGAATAAACCCTGAAAAATGTGAGCTTGCCTACGAATGGATCGGTGGCAATCTTAAAAGCAAGAGCAGCAAATGGCTCCTCATCTTTAGGTTCGCGACTTATTGACTCCTCAGTTCGCGGATGATGACCCTCAACAGCACCGACATCAACAGGTGAAGCAAGGTATTCCACGACTGCATCAAGCATAAACTGCACACCCTTGTTTTTGAAGGATGACCCGCAAAGCACCGGAATAATGGTGACTTTCAGTGTTGCCTGGCGTAAAACATTTCTAATTTCTTCTTCTGTAATCTCCTCGCCATTCAAATACTTTTCAAGAAGAGTATCATTATGCTCGGATACAGCTTCAAGCATATTAATGCGCCATGTTCTTGCCTCATTCTGCAAGTCATGAGGAATCTCTACCTCGTTATAGGTGCTACCGTCTTCTTTATCATAAATGATTCCTTTCATTCTGATAAGATCGACGAAACCAGCAAAAATCTCGCCTTCACCAATCGGTATCTGCAGAGGAACCGGATTGGCTGAAAGCCTCTCTTTTATAGCTTTTACCGTATCGAAAAAGTTAGCGCCTGTCCTATCCATCTTGTTGACGTAGGCAATCCTCGGTACACCATATTTATTAGCCTGACGCCAGACCGTCTCTGACTGCGGCTCAACTCCACCAACAGCACAAAAAAGCGCTACAGCACCATCAAGGACACGCAGTGAACGCTCAACCTCAACAGTAAAGTCAACGTGACCAGGCGTGTCGATTATATTAATTCTGTGATTAATACCTGTATAGTTTCCAAACTTTGGAGACCAAAAACAAGTTGTAGCCGCTGAAGTAATTGTAATACCACGCTCTTTTTCCTGATCCATCCAGTCCATTGTCGCGCCACCTTCGTGCACTTCACCCATACGATGCAAACGACCTGTGTAATAGAGAATCCTCTCTGTTGTTGTCGTTTTTCCGGCATCAATGTGAGCCATGATACCAATGTTGCGTACTTTATCTAAATCAACCAGCCGTGCCATAACAATATTTTTGTCCTTTTATACCAACAACTTAGAATCTGAAATGAGCAAATGCCTTATTGGCATCAGCCATTCTATGAACCTCATCACGTTTTTTCACAGATGCACCCTGCTCGTTTGCAGCATCCATCAATTCAGCAGCAAGCTTTTCTGCCATTGATTTGCCGCCGCGCTTTGCGGCATACATTTTAAGCCAGCGAAATGCCAACGCACCTCTTCTTGAAGCTTTAACCTCCATAGGTATCTGATACGTAGCACCACCAACCCTCTTACTGCGAACCTCAACGACCGGCGCAATGTGCGACATAGCCTTGCGATACACCTCTAAAGGATCCTCACCAGTCATTTTTTCGGCAATAATAGCAAAAGCATCATAAACAATCTTTGTCGCCACTGCTTTTTTACCATCAAGCATTACAGCATTGATAAAACGGGCAACACTTTCATCCCCGTAACGAAAATCAACACCTATCCTCTTATAGCCACCTTTTTTCGGCATATTCTTCTATGAATTTATGATTGGACCTATCTGCCTTTACCCTTGACAGGAGCAGCTGCACCAGCTTTCGGCTGCTTGGCCCCATACTTGGATCGACTCTGCTTACGATCGGCAACACCGGACGTATCCAGCGAACCGCGCACGATATGATAACGAACACCAGGAAGATCCTTTACCCTGCCGCCTCTAATCAAAACGATTGAATGCTCCTGCAGGTTATGACCCTCTCCAGGGATATACGCTGTAACCTCAATCTTATTGGACAACCTTACACGCGCAACTTTCCGTAACGCTGAGTTTGGTTTTTTTGGTGTAGTCGTGTAAACACGAGTACAAACCCCGCGCTTTTGCGGACACTTATCAAGCGCCGGTGACGCTGTTTTTGATGCTTTTACACTTCTTCCGAGCCTGATGAGCTGCTGAATCGTCGGCATACTGAAACTCTCTTTCTATTTAAAAACCTCTGATTACAAAAAACGCAATCCTAAAAATCCATAAGGACAGTCAATGTAAGAGAATTATAAAAAAAAACAAAACCTAAATCATCATTTTTGTTCTCTTGAGAAAAAACAATCTCTTAACTCCATTTCCATGGTACTTTGGTTATAAAACACCCGAAACCGCCTATAATAAGGGCTGTTAGTTTAAAAGGGCAAACATGCAGACCGCCGCAGACAATATCACTCATGTTGTATTCTTACACCTTTTTTGGTATTGGACGGTTTCTCTGAAAGAGCATAGTAACCTTACCGCCCACTATCATCAACAGCGCTAATGAAAACGCACTAAATGATAGTATGCGACCGTTTTCAAATCCGTTCCGGTCATAGATAAAACTAACTTCCCTGCTACCTTTGGGGATGATGACACCACGCAGCATTCCATTTACTTTTATCGACAAAGCGCGCTTCCCGTCTATCGTTACTTTCCAGCGAAGAGGATAAAAGATTTCACTGACCACCAGAAATGCTTCGTCTTGAGCTGAAACCTTTAGCAGCATCGATTCTGGGGTTTTTTCAATCGATGAAACCTTCCCTGCTGCAAATGTCCGGGTTCCTGTCCATTGAGAGCTATCAATATAAGCCTCATCCAAAGTTGCATGCTCATCAATAAGCTTTGCAAACAATGCTTCATCACTCTTCAGTGCTGTAACACGACCTGCGAACCATGCCCTAGGAGCTGATCCCTGAAGCGTATAGACATACGCATTTTGTGCGCCGTTTACCACATGGAACGAACCGGTTTTAACCAACTCCAGTGCCGGATGTACCATAGGTTCAGAACTTATGATGTAAACAACATTAAGCATTCTCAAAATATTAAGACTCGCCAGGTTTTCAGTTTTTGCAAGAAATTCTTCATACAACTTTAATTTAGCTGGATGGTATCCTCCTACCGATTCAATCCCAAAAAGGGCAAACTTGTTTTCCATAAACAGCGACCCTGCGGGATATATCCTGAACAACCCTTTCCTTGAAGCTAGATAACGTGTAATGTCATCATGGCGGAAGGCGCCATCCACAGTTTTGGTATCGGCAAGAACAGGTGAGCGAAGTGAGTCGGCAGATGGATAAATTATCTGCATATCTATCCAGATTATATCAGCTAGTGATATAAGGATCAGCACCGAAATCAATACCTTCCTGGAAAGCAAGTTTCTCATATATAAGAAGAGCAACCCTACTGAAAAAGCGACCGCAAGAATAACAAAAAGAAAACTTTCTTTGAGGTTATCCCACCTCACTTTATTGACCATAAAGGCCATATCAAGGCTTTCAACGGAAGTCGTGGGAAAAAGTGCCCGAAAAAACGCCTCAATTCCATGCTCAAACATCGTAAACAGGAAAACAAACACTGCAATAAGAATGGCTGTTATTTGAAGAGTCTTTTTCATTTTATCCGCCTTACACTGCAGCAATTCGTTCAGTCCAATTGCCGCAAAAAAAGATAGAATCATGTAAACCATGATAAGCGCCATCGAGGGAACCCTGAATTTGCTGAATAATGGTGCTGTGTAGTAAAACAGATTAAATACCGGGCTAAAAAAACTTCCAAACGACAAAAGCAGGAAAAGCAGCAATCCGCCAGATAAAAACCAGGTTAAAGGGCTTTTCCTGCTTATGACAGCGCCGCTAATGGCAAGAAAGAGTACGACAATTCCTGCATAATGAGGAAAGTCTGTAAATGGCATAAACCCCCAGTAGGTAACACCTCCAAAACCAAAGATTCCCGGAACAAGAAAGGTCAGGAGTTCCAGCGGATGCATTGACCAAAGGGTAGCATACTCCCATGATGCGCCTCCTCCGTCAGCAGCTCCTCTTACTGAATAAGCGGCATATTGTAATGCTGGAAAATAAATTGCAGCTGTCATGGCTATTCCACAGGCCAAGGCAACCAACAGAAGTAACAAAAGTCGAATGTTTTGGTTAAGCGAATACCGTCGTGAAATAATCAGGAACAGAATAAAAGGCAACATAAGCATCCATGAGTAGTAAGCGATCTGAACATGAGCCCGTTGCAACTGAAGCCCTGCAATTAGAGCAAGAATACCGGCATCAGCCAACCCTTGCCGCTGTATGAGCCGCAGCGCAGACCAGAGCATCCAGGGCATGTAAGCCGCTGTCATAAGCTGACTTCCATGACCATGAACAAGCATGGCGGTCATATAGGGATTCAGCATAAAAACTGCCCCTCCGAAAAACGCATAAAGCGCGTTCAGTCTATACTCACGCAACAATAGAAATAATCCAAATCCTGCAAATACCAGATGAAGTAACTGCAAAAAAATACCATCGGCATGAAAGAGACTAAAAAATGCGTTTGGAAAATAGAGACCACTAAGATAGCTGAAAGCCTCTACGGTCGGCATTCCCGAAAAAATCCAAGGTTGCCAGAGTGGATAGGTGCCGGTTGCCTCTTGAACCCGGTCAAGAGCAATCGTTGACGCCAAAGGAATCAGACTGTCGGGTGCAACCAAAATTTTAGACAGAAAAACAAGCGGGTAAAACAAAAATATTGCCAGAACCGAATATCCGGCAAAAACGATAAGAAACAGCAGGATGGTTTTCTTCACAACGTTATAGCTTTGTTTCCTTATTAATAAAGGGTATGAATTTGAAAATAATCTCTCTTTCTTCATGTTCCAGCTTCAACATCAACATCAATATGGAATAACTGAAAACAGAAAGAAGTGCGCCGGTCAATAATCCGGTAACTATCGAAAGACTCAGCAACCAGGGACGCGCAACCATCAGGAGTGCTGCTGTACAGAGACCTGCTGCAAAAGGCTTCCATAATGCTTTTCCGAAAGGATGAATCTTCAAGAGAGTGTATACCTCGATAAGCCGGATAGATGAAAGCATTAAAAAAACAAGTAATGTTGCCAAGGCGGCACCGTTTATCCCCATCTGCGGTATCAATATCAGGTTTAGTGCAACCTGCAACCCAAGTGCCCCTAAGGCATTGAAAAGACTGAGCCGTGCATAACCTGTCATAGCCAACACTGTCGAAGAGAGGCCAAAACAGACCTGCAGAAACGATGCCGATGTCAACAATATAAGAGCGTTACTTCCAGCTGTAAACCGTGTACCGAAAATTCCAAGTACTGTTTCGGGAAGAAGCATGAAAAGTATAACCGGCGGAACAACAATCCCAAGAATCCAGCGAGTCACCATTTTATAGATTCTTCCTATCTCAGCATTGTCACTCCCGGTATGGAGTGCAGCTATCATGGGCGCTGCAATGCCGGTAAAAGCCAAAAGTACGGCTCGGATAAGGCCAGCTGTTCTGGCAGCAGGATGATAAAGCCCAACGGTTGCTGTATCGGTGAGCATACCGAGCATCACGACATCGAGCCAGTGCGTGATCATACTCAACAGCGAGACTACCATAAAAGGTAATGCATAGAGCATCATACTTCTGTCTGATCCGGCACGAATAATATCTCGTGTCAATACACCGCTGATTTTCGACAAATAGGGGCGAATCCAGATAAATGCGAGCGTTGCCGACAGTGCAAAAGGGAAAAAAAGAGCCGCTTTCTGTCCTGCAGTGAATCGGAATAGGAGTGTTAAAAGAAGCAAAAAAAGTGGATTAACTATCTGGGTAGCAATGATTTTAGGTTGAAGCTTCTTGTATCCCTGAATTGCATGTCCATAAAGCATTGTAGCTACATTAAAGGGTATAGCCGCTGCATAACAACAGAGAGTGAGTTGCAACAAATGGCTTCCGTTAAGCATTATGGCTATATGACCGGAAAAGAGAAACAGAAGTAGTGCAACAAGGAGAGAAAGAAACAGACTGGTTTTAAGGGCAGAACTGATAACCGCCCTTTGACGGAGTGAATCACCGCAATTAATACTCACAAAGCGCAATAATCCTGAATCAAGTCCGGCTACAGCAAGTACCTCTGAAATCTGAATAACAGCAACAGCTAGAGCGTAAGTGCCGAGAGCATCAGCATCAAACACTCTGGCGACAAGGAGGTTAAACCCGAACCGGGAGGCCTGTCCGAAAAGAAGTCCTGCAAAGGAAAACCCTGCCTGACCTGCAATTATATTATTGCGGTTCAAAGCGAATGCTCCTGATAAGCGTTCTGCAATTCCTGAACCATTGTTGCTGCAAGTGCATCCCAACTGTGTTGTCGGGCAAATGCCTGTCGTGCCTCTTTGCGCTTATCGGCTATAGCTTCCGGGACCATACGGATGAATTCTTCATGAGATGCTGCAATATGAACAACTTCTCGCGCTCTGTATACTGCGCTGCAGTAGTTCATAGAAAGCACCGGTACACCAGAAGCACTATATTCATAAAGCTTGTTGGGATGAGAAACCCCTTTAAGCTCATTACTCAATAGAGGCATCAATGCAAGATCGAAGTGCTTTACCCAAGCCGGCAGTTGCAAGTAATCCACTTTGCCTGCATAAAAAACATTTGGCATCACGTTCAGGGTTATCTGTTTTTTCCACCAGCCCCGTTCATAAGCCGGACCGATAAGAACAATCGAGTACTCGGGCCATGATTTTGCGGTAGCTGCAACGAGATCAGTATCAAGCCAGTCCATGGCTCCTACATAGCCGAGAATCGGTTTCTTCAACCCTGATAGTCCTGCCGGCAGTTGATGACATGGAGTGGCGAAATGACTGAACTCAACACCGTTGCCAAGATCTATACATGGTATATAAGGCGGCACCGGAAGGCGGTCTGTAAGCTCCGGGCTCACACTGAAAAGCAGGTGAACGCTTGCAAGGTAGGTTTCCAGATACCCTTTGAGCCATGGTGGAGTCCCAGGAAAAGAAAGATGATCATCGTTGGCATCATAAAACCTGAACCTACATTGCATGAAGGCGGCCACCTTTCCCCAGTAGACATTGCTCAGACCTATGATTCTTTCTCTGGATGCAAATCTGAGAACAGTAATCCAGAATAACATCAGAACAATCCCGGGCAGCGACACAAGGCTACGGAACAAAGGGTTGTTGAGCAGAGCCCCTATCCTGAATGGTACACTTTTTAAAAAAGGAACACTTACTACCCAGACGTGCCCCCTTTTTACTGGTAACCAATGATGGCGACGCCCTATAGTATAGGGTTCAATAAAGAGAATTCGCCAATTTTCCGGAAACCTCGCAAGAAGACGCTGCTTACGTGTTGAGAGAAAATCCCATTGAATCTCAGAAAACCAGACAAGACTGTAGGATTGTTGAGACGGTATTCCGCTATTGAACGGCAAGTTCATAAATCTGTACTTTTTCAAACAATGCCCGCAGAAGCGGTTTAAATCCTGTAAGATAAAACAACAGGGGACGGATACGAAACTCCTCGCTTCTGACAACCATATAGCCCGCGCGGGTAAAAAGAGAGAGCGCTGAGCGTCGACTCATTTCATGAAAATGATCCGGGCTTGAAAGAAATAGCGGTTTCCTGAGAGGCATCGAAACAAAAAGCCTGGAACGATCACCATTCATGAGCTGTTTGACCTCAAGCAGTGTATGAAGAGGGTTGTAGAGGTGCTCGAGTACCTCAAAAGCAGTAACAACCCCAAAAGATCCTTCCAGTGATGCTATATCAAGATCTGCAGTTGTATTTTCGAAAATACACCCGAAAAGCTGCTCAAGGAATGCGGTAATGGGAGTACGGTCTCCCAGATCAAGGCCTTTTGAACATTGAGCGCCTGATAAAGAAGAGCGGCTGATAAAGTTGAAGGTTTTCCTCCAGCGCATTTTATGTGCCGGATCATTGAGATAGTGCTCATCAATGACGGTTCTGCAAGTCTTCGGCATTCTGCCGCCTCCTTGTTTTAGGGGTCCCTTGATCCTTATCTTTCTTGACTTGCCTAAAACTTCCGGCAAGTCGAAGGGGAAGCATAACTACATAACAGACCATGCCGCTCCATACGCGATACTTTGCAAGAAGCAAAATAATCCCGACACTTTTTTTTACAAGCTTCAGTAATGGATTGCCATGAAATGATGCTGAAACCTTATGCCATACCCTTGACGATGGAACATATTCAATACTCATCCCCAAATTTCCGATTCGCAGTGATAGATCAACATCTTCGGCGTACATCCTGAACGTTTCGTCAAAACCTCCAACAGCTTTAAAATCGCTGCTTCGCATGGCAAGGCAACATCCTGTAGCATATCCTGTAGTGCAGGAATGATTGAATTCAGGACTATCTTTTTTCCTGAGCCCGACATGACTGATAAGTCCGGTCGAAAGGTTGACAATCCCTCCCGCATACCAGAGAGTGTCCGGACGGTCCCGATAGAATATTTTAGGTACTGCAATTCCGACTGAGGGTTTTTTCTGCAAAGTTTCTACAAGTGGCACCAAAAAACCAGGATCAACAATGGTATCATTATTCAAAAAAATCACATAGGCAGCATGAAGTTCCATAACCCGCCTGAACCCTGCATTATTAGCAGCAGCATAGCCAATATTCGTTGGTAAAAGAAGCATCTCAATATTACCAAATGACTCCCTTATCTGCTGAATAGAGCGGTCGGTCGAGCCATTATCTACAACAAGGATGCTGCATGATGGGGAGATGACCTCCTTAAGCGAACCGAGACAGTCAAGAGTATCCTCAACACCGTTCCAGTTCAGTACAACAATCCAGGTCACATCGTACATCCGGCTTATCTCCGGAAAGATTCTTGTTCAAGAAAACTACCGGCAGCTGCAGCAAAATCCTCCCAGGAATAATCCTTGCGAAACGTTTCTATCGCTGACCGGACCGCAGTCAGATCTTTTCTTGTTTCAAGAAACTCACCGACAGCCGTTGCAAAAGCTTCGGGGGTGCAATCACGTGCAATCCATCCTGTTTCGCCATGACGGACCATTTCAGGCAATGCACCTGCCGGAGTGACAATAACAGGCAGTTTATAGCCATAGGAGAGCTGGACAACACCTGACTGTGTCGCATGTCGATAAGGGAGAACTACGGCATCAGCAGCTCCAAATAAAAGAGCACTTCGCTCACTTGAAACATAACCTGGATAGATATCAACGCTGCTGCCTATACCAAGTTGCTGAATGAGCCGTTCCGTAATATAATGATCGTCTATAAACTGTCCTGCAACAACAAGCCTCAGGGATGGTTCTTTCTGCAGGATTGCTGGCATTGACCGAAGTATGATATCAAGCCCTTTATAAGCACGTACATAACCAAAAAACAGCAGTACCGGACAACCCTCATCAAGGTTTAACTCTCTGCGGGCATAACGTCTGGAAGGTATTTCCTTTTCCGGTTCATAGGTAGGATGAAACAGGGGTAAAACATGAGTTTCAGGCACCGCAGCTTTCACCTCTTGAGAGACTGCATTAGAGAGGGTCAAAAATCCATCAGCAAAAGCTGCTAACAGCCGACGCATGAAAGGGTCAGCAAAAGTTGCTAACAGCCGACGCATGAAAGGGTCGAAAAAAAAGGATTCATGGGAAGAAAAATTGTGGAGCAGCACAACCATTTTTATGCCGGTCAAACGACGCATCATATAATACAATGGTGCCAGGAGTCCTGTCCAGTATGCGGCAAGCAGGATGTCAGGCTTCATTAACTTTATATAACGGATTGCCTGGAACCAGGAAAACGGGTTATAGAGCACCAGGGGAATCTCTGCAGAATAAACGGCATCAAGAATTTTTGCACCGTCAACAGCTCCTTTTGATATAAATTCCGGATACAGGGCCTGGAATGCTACTGGAACAACATCATATCCTCTGGCTCTAAGTGCATTTTTAAAAAGTCCGCTGAAGCGGGCTATACCACCCTTCAGTGGATAAAAGGGAGTGATAAATGCTATCCGTAACGGTTTCAATAACGCTCTTGGACAATTTTCAGACTATTGTTCTCCAAACCCCTGTTCGAAAAAATCAACCAACTGCCGAGCTGCCTCAACTGCATCCTCACCGTCAAGTTTGAGAGTCAACCTCGTTCCTTTCGGGGCAGCCAAGCTCATTACACCAATAATAGACTTGGCATTAATCTCAACGCCTTCCATTTCGATATAAAAATCTGATTTAAAACGAGATGCAAGTTTTACGACTGATGCTGCTGGCCTGGTATGAAGCCCGGCCTTGTTTTTAACTATAACTTCCTTGACAATCACAAATGTGCCGTACCTGTTTGTTTGATTAACTCTCTACGTTGAATGGCTTAGTCGTCTTTTAGAGTTTTTTCATCATTGCTGTCTCATCGCATGCCATAAGCTTGGGACAATGAGTGCAATCCCTCCATATTTTCTGAGGAAAATACTCTTTCTGAATTTCACGGTACCCGATGCGCCTGAAAAACTCATCACTCAAGGTCAAAACAAAAACCTCGCTGACACCTTCTTCTCGTAAAACCGATTCCGCCTTTTCAACCAGCAGGCGGCCTATTCCTTTCTTTTTATAACGGTTAAAGACTGCGAGTGAACGGATTTCAGCTAGTTTTAAGGTATAGAATGCAATAGCACAGCACCCTATTACCTCGCCATTATATTCGGCTACAAAAAAATTACGAATATTTTCAACAATATTGTCATCAGTACGTTCCAGCATAATTCCCTGTCGTGCATACTCCGCAGTGATAGCGGAAATTGCCGGTGCATCAGCCAGACGCGCATATCTGACGTCGAGTTCATGATGCTGCATATCTACTCGAGCCCCTCTTCCAAGGATTCAGAGCTCCTGACTCGAGCCGATACCTCTTTCCAAAGTTCATCCTTCAGTTCCTTGAGTCCCTGTCCTGACACACTCGAAATTGGAAGCACTTTTATTCCTGCTTCAAAAATTGGAATTTCAAACCCTTCGGGAGCAATATCCATTTTTGTTACAACTACTACCCGTGGCTTGTCGAGCAGTGACCGCTCAAATTTTTCAAGCTCACCAAGAAGTGTCCGATATTCTACCATAATATCCAAGGCATCGACCGAAACCAGAATGGCAAGTATTTTGGTACGTTCAATATGACGAAGAAACTGCAGGCCAAGGCCCTTTCCCTCTGCTGCGCCCTCAATAATTCCAGGTATGTCGGCCATCACAAAAGACTTGTACTCCTCATAACGAACAATACCTAAATTTGGTACTAATGTGGTGAATGGATAATCAGCAATTTTTGGTTTCGCCGCGCTGATCACGGAAATAAGCGTAGACTTTCCGGCATTTGGAAAACCAACCAACCCCACATCAGCCATAAGCTTCAGCTCCATTTCGAGGGTCAGTTCTTCACCCTTCTGACCTGGCTCTGCATATCGGGGAGCCTGACGAGTAGGTGTGGCAAAATGCTGGTTTCCACGACCGCCTTTCCCGCCTTTTGCGATTAATATTTCCTGATCTTCACCAGTCAAATCAGCAATGATCTCATGGGTTTCTGCATTTCTGACAATCGTACCACAAGGCACATCTATAACAATATCACCACCATCTTTTCCGGTTTTTCTGGCTCCCTGTCCGTGTACACCTCGAACAGCGATATACTTCTTTTTATACTTGAAATCCAGAAGAGTTGTCAGCTGTCGGTTAGTTCTCAGCCATACATGACCTCCTCGACCTCCATCACCGCCATCAGGTCCCCCCTTAGGAACAAATTTTTCCCTGCGAAAACTGACACAACCTTTTCCGCCGTCTCCGGCTTGAACAAAAATGGACGCACTATCAACAAACTTCACTCACACACCTGCCTTTTGAATAATCTTTCCCTTTAACTATTTTCATGAACAACATCTTAACCATAATAACTTATGACACCATCTCATTCTGGCAAACCAGCTATTGAGGAACTTATATCTCGGCTTGAGGAAATAACCCGAAATATTGAAAATCCAGAAACCGGCCTTGAAAAATCTATATCACTCTATGAAGAGGGGCTTAACATTGCCGACAACTGTAAAAAAAGGCTGCAGGAAGCCCGAAAAAAAATAGAGGTTATAAATCCTGAACTCGCTAAGACCTGGCCGGATACTCCACGCACCAAAGACCTCTTCGACAGCGTATCCTGAAACAGATCACATTTCAAGTTTCTTCAAGAGCACATCATTGACCATCTGGGGATTTGCCTTTCCTTTCATCCGGCTCATGCACTGCCCGACAAAAAATCCAAGCAGCTTCGTTTTACCTCCGCGATAGGCTGCACGCTGGCCTGGATTAGCCTCTAAAATTTCATTGACAACAACCTCTATCGCACCTGTATCTGAAACTTGAGCAAGCCCTTCCCGTTCAACAATCTCCAATGCACTTTCGACACTCTGCTGCATCAGTTCAAAAACCTGCTTGGCAATAGTATTACTGATCATCCCATCACCAATAAGACGAACCAACCCGCCAAGCCTTTCAGGTTCAATTGAAAACTCAGCAATATCAAGATACTTTTCTTTCAGTGTACGCATTACCTCCCCCATCACCCAGTTCGAAGAGGCCTTTGTATCGCCTGAAACCCTGACTGTCTCTTCAAAATAATCAGCGACTTCCCTTTCGACTGTAAGTACAGCGGCATCATACGCCGGAATGGCATACTCTGCGACAAAACGGTTGGCACGAATTTCCGGAAACTCAGGAAGTTCACTTTGCATTCGATCAAGCATTTCCTGATCTACAAGCACCGGAATCAGATCAGGATCCGGGAAATAACGATAATCATGAGCAAACTCTTTTCCCCTCATTGAACGGGTCTCACCCTTGTCTGCATCCCAGAGTCTGGTTTCCTGCACAATGACACCACCGCTTTCAAGTATATCCTGATGCCGACCAGCCTCATACTCTATGGCTTTTTCAACATTCTTGAACGAGTTCATATTCTTGATCTCAGTTCGGGTGCCGTTCTCCGTTGCACCAACAGGACGCAATGATACGTTTGCATCGCATCGCAGGCTTCCTTCCTCCATATTGCCATCCGAAATACCAAGGTATTTAACAATCTGCCGCACTTTCTGGAGGTATGCTGACGCCTCTTTCGGTGTATGCATATCAGGATAACTGACTATTTCAAGCAATGGTACACCGCTTCGATTGAGGTCGATATAGGTATCCTCACCGATATCGTGAATGGACTTTCCGGCATCCTCTTCTATATGAATTCTGATCAGCCTTATAACTTTTTCGCCCTCGCCAGCATCAATCAAGAGAACTCCTTCACTGCAAATTGGCTCTTCAAACTGCGAAATCTGATACCCTTTCGGCAAATCAGGGTAAAAATAGTTTTTTCTGGCAAGAACCGAACTTGATGCAATGGTGCATCCCATTGCAAGACCAAGTTTAACCGCATCTTCAACTACTTGACGGTTGAGCACAGGCAGGGCTCCCGGAAGAGCAAGACAAACAGGGCATACATTACTATTGGCCGGTTTACCAAATAGTGCTGAACATCCGCAAAAAGCTTTACTGGCAGTATTAAGCTGACAATGGACCTCAAGGCCCACCACTAATTCATACTTCATTGCAAAAATTAACGTTATTGAAAAACACCGGCGGGTTTACACCGAAGTGTTTCATGCTTATAAAAAAACTTTTCAGTATTGCTGATAGGAAAACTTTTGCCCGCCTACTGTGGCTTCTGCCATTACTCCCGCCTTAGGAAGAACAAAAACTGCTACGCCATTAGAATAATCGGTATTCGTTGCCATCCCTGTTGTAATAACGACTGCAGCTACCTGGGCATTCAGCTCAAAGTTACCTTTTTTGAAATCGTCAAAAGTCGTTTTGTCCTTAAAAAAAATAATTTCAGAAAATGACTGGCCTCCCAACTGTGGTCCCACATTGAGTTGGGTGATGGTTGAATGTCCTACAAGATTATTAAGCTCATAGACATAGCCATTGCCATGCCCCCCTCCTATTATCATAAATCCGCCCTTGTACACATCTGAAAAGACAACATAACCATAAGCTTTTTCAAAATAACGTTCCAGTGAAGGCGCATTTTTCCTAAAATACTCCACAGCCCCTTTCGCATGATCCTGCTCGGCAGGGTCCCAACCGGCCTGAACTGTAGAATAAAACATTCCGGCAAGCAAAAACACAAGGGCACTTAATTTCATTATCTTCATCATTGACGCTTATTTATTATTTAATAAAATCTCAGCATAGAAAACATACAATGATACGCAACGAGTAATGTACAATTTTCGCCCCAATAAATCACCCTCCTGCCTCAAGCTCTCTCTTCAGCGCTTCCCGCTCTATTTCAAGACGACGTATCTCCCTGTTGATCCTGTCCAGTTCCTCTGGACTGCTGTCTATTTCCAACCTCAAACGCGAAGATGCCTCATCAATTAAATCAATTGCCTTATCGGGCAAAAAACGATCAGATATATATCGGTTTGACAGTTCTGCCGCTGCAACAATAGCTGCATCCTTTATACGCACACCGTGATGAATCTCATATTTTTCTTTTAAGCCGCGTAAAATGGAAACCGTATCCTCAACACTGGGCTGGTCGACCAGTACGGTCTGAAACCTCCGCTCAAGAGCTGCATCTTTTTCGATATGCTTGCGGTACTCATCAAGCGTTGTGGCCCCTATACAGCGCAGTTCTCCACGGGCCAGCGCAGGCTTGAGAATATTGGCCGCGTCCATTGAGCCCTCGGCAGAACCAGCACCAACAAGCAAATGTATTTCATCAATAAAAAGAATAATCTCGCCAGCTGATGACTGAACCTCACGGACAACCGCCTTCAGGCGTTCTTCAAACTCCCCGCGAAACTTAGCTCCTGCAACCAGCTGAGCAATATCGAGCGCTGCAATCTGTTTGCTCTTAAGGTTTTCAGGAACATCACCGGCTACAATTCGCTGCGCTATACCCTCTACCAAAGCTGTCTTGCCTACGCCAGGATCCCCAATCAATACTGGATTGTTCTTTGTCCTTCTACTGAGAATCTGGAGTACTCTGCGAATTTCCTCATCACGACCTATGACAGGATCGAGTTTACCCTTGCGGGCCTGATCGTTGAGGTTACGGGAATATTTTTTCAGTGAATTATATGTTTCTTCCGCGCTCTGACTGGTAACGCGCTGTGTTCCCCTGATGGTGGTGAGAACCTTGAGAATTGCGTTACGGTTAATACCCGAATCCTGCAGCATACGCGAAACATTCAGGCCAGCTTCACTCATAGCAATAAGCAGGTGTTCCGAGCTGATATAATCATCCTTAAGCTTTTCGGCTTCCTTCAGCGCCACGTCAAAAACCTTTCCGAGATTCTGCGAAAGATACTGACCCGTTGCTGATGCGCCCGTAACCCTCGGAATTCTTTCTATTTCACGGTCAAGTGCCGACAGCAGTGTCTCCGCTGGGGCTTCAAGTTTCTGGGCAATCTGTACGGCAATACTTGTTTTATCTTCAAGCATGGCCAAAAGCAAATGCTCCGGTTCAATCTGCTGATGCTGTCTGGTGCTTGCAAGCGTTGAGGCTGCCTGTAATGCCTCCTGCGCCTTTATTGTAAATTTGTTCGGATCAAATTGCATAATTCTAATTGTTTTGGTTTTCGGTTCTTAACAACCCGTTATACTCTGCTGAAGAACTTTGTCAGGGCTAAGAACCCACTAACTGTATAACAACGTGAATACCAAAAAAGTTAAAGATTGTATTACCCGGCTTACTACGCAATACCGGACAGAAAAAAAGGTTGCGACATACAATGTGATATGCCGTAACCTATAAAGAATAATATAAAACCATAAAAACTCGGGTTTTTACATTCTCCCAACTTTTATCCCATTTTACTCAGGAATTAGACTGATTTTCCTCAGGTGGTTTAGGCCAGTTTTTAATGACTGAACTTAAAACATAACGAAAAATCTGGGCACTGGTAGAAATCAATTCAGCACTTTTCTCTTGAATGTGTCGCTGAGTATCGAGCTGATCCTTAAAAAGCTCTACACTTGCAGGATCATAATTGCCCTGACTGACGTATTCATCAATAACTTCCTCTGCTTCATCAAAGGGCAAATTGAAGACCTTTAACCCAAGTTTCGCCCTTTCAAGAGAATCAAGAACTTTCTGACCTGTGTTTTGCTGCTCCATAACATTTCTGATTTTCGTCTATTAAAAGGCAACCCGTCGATCTATTAATAACGGAAATATAACATTGTTTTTCAACAAGAATAGAAAGTTAGAGCCAATCAAAGAATGCACTGAATAGACGTTACCGTGGCTTACCTCTTCCTATACCAGTCATGGTTTCTGCACACACAAAAAAAAGACCTGCCGCAAGAAAATATTGAGCCAGAGGAAGACGTTCAACCGGTTCCATTATCCATCGGGATGAAGCTGAAATATTGTTGATTTTTTCGGCGAGTTCAGTGTAAACCATATGATCCGCCTTACTGTGAAAATAAAATCCGCCTGTTTCAAGTGCCAGCATCTTAAGAGATTCCTCCCTGAAGGTTGTTTTAACAGCTTTTCCGTGTGCATCCTTCTTTACCCCTGAGCTTTCATTCAAAGGAATCTCGACTGGTGAATTCATGCCCACCCCGACAGCAAAAAAATGAGTCCCTTCTTTTTTCATTTTTTTAGCTTCGTCTACAAAATCGCCCGCATGATCCTCTCCATCACTCAACAGCACCACGATTTTCTCTCCTTTTATCCCTGAATCAGCTATGTTTTCTTTTTCAGGTTGCAAGAGTTTTTCGCAAAGCTCAAGTGCTGAACGAAAAGTTGTGCCCTGGTCCTCAATAAGATCGGATGAAGCCATACCAAGTAAATCCTCAAATGCTGCGTGATCAGTAGTAAGAGGGCACTGCACAAAAGGAGCTCCTGCAAAAAGCAAAATAGCCTGTCTGCCTCCATTAACGGCACGACTTATACTGACTATCTCTTGTTTTGCCTGAGCGAGTCGATCGGGCTGGACATCTTTTGCGTTCATGCTACGCGATACATCAAGCACAAAAACAATATCAGCACCTTTGCGTAATACAGGTCGTCCTCCACTGCTAAGCCGAGGACCACTCAATGAGAACAGCAAAAAACCAACTCCACAGAACAGCATCACTTTTTTCAGAATAATTACCCACAACGACAAACCGGGCATCATAGATTTGGGCATCAGTGACCCAACAACAACTGCTCGAGCATTAAGCTGTCGTATAACTCCATAACCGAGAATCACAGCAAGTGGAATTAGAAGAAGCAGGTATCCGATATATTCAGGCCATGCAAAACTCATATGTTATTATCCTAGTCCTGTAGGCGCTTCGATGATTAGCCGGATGCACGAAAAACTATAAGACAATACGCTAAGGTATTCTGAGAAGCCGGGTATTTGTTACTATAATTTCAACAAAAAGTAACAATAACACAGTCAACATCAACTGAGTAAACAAGCTTGATCGGTGAACCACAACAGCACCTGTAAGCCGTTTTTTTTCAAGCCGGTTAATTGATATCATTGTTTCATTAAAAGCATCAGGATCTTTAACTGCAAAATACCTTCCACCGGTTATTTTAGCAATCCCGCGCAGCGACTCCTCATCCATCACTGTATGATTGACTTTTTCTCCAGTCAAATCCAGTTTATTACTGGATGTTTTAAATCCTGCGTTAATAGCATAGATTTTGATCCCGCTATCGGCTGAAAAGCCTGCAGCAGTTACTGGTCCCACCTCACCAGTATTGTTCTCGCCATCAGTAATAAGAATAATAACCTTGTGTGACGACTCCGATAGTTTAAGTCTGTTGACAGCGATTAGAATAGCGGTGCCAATGGCTGTGCCTTCGTCCTGTATAATGGTTGGAGTAAGTCGGTCAATCAGCATGGCAAGTACTTCATGATCAAGCGTCAGGGGACACTGAGTATATCCTTTTCCACGAAACACTACCAGCCCAATCCTGTCGTTTGACCTGTGCAGCACAAAATTACGTGCAACTTCTCTGGCTGCATCAAGACGGCTTTCGCCTCCAAAATCTTTTTGTGACATTGAGTCTGAAATATCAAGCACCAGCATAACATCGATACCCATTGCCTCAGCTTCAGTTTGACGGTAGATGAGGTGAGGCCCTGTAAGTGCAATAACTGAAAGAATAAGAGCACTCCACCTCAACCATTGAGGCAGTAACCGCAAAAAACGACCAACCGCAAATCCTGAGTCGTGCAATCTCTCAAGACCCGGAAAAAGTATAGCTGGCTGTTTACCCAGTCTAAAATGCCTCTCTCTTAACCATGCCGCTGCTAGTAATACTGGCAGCAAGAGTAACCACCAGGGCTGGGCAAGCTCAATACCGGGTATACGATCAAACCACTCTTGCATAATCGAACAATTTTACCTCAAAGATGCAAAATCCCCCGATATATCCCCACGAAACAACCCTTAATAATAACACTGCCCCCTATCACAAAAATGGTCTCTTTCTTTTGGAAAGGGTGAAGTCTTTAGAACTTTTTCGTAATTCCAACCTGAACGCTTCTTGCGCCGAAAGGAGCTAATCCGGGATCACCTTTGCCATTGACACTCCATTTACCACGCTGCTCATATTCTTCATAAGTCACGTCGACAAGCCATTCCGGATTTATCTGTTTACTAACTTTTAAGCCAAGGATAATTGCCCCAAAAGCAGAGAGGCGCTGGTCTTCGGAATAATATACAGCATCTGAGGACGGAGGCGTTGGCTGCATAGGATTTGCCATTTCCGCAACACCAACCGAAACATAAAATTCAGCCTCGTTTTGAGTGTAAAAGCGAAGTAAAGGGGTAGCTGTCCAACCGTGACTCAGTGGTTGAACATATTCAGCATTGAAAGTATGCGCCCGAATCCCGAAAGTATCTGAATAATATCGATACGAAAGCTTCGCAGTTCCATCAGTCATCTCAAAATGATGGTTCCATCGAGATAAAAACGTAGTATTGTTTCGCACAGAAGGCTTGGCGTCATTAACCTTATAGTGATCCGAGATAGGTAATCGGTCTCTTTTGAATAACTTGTGCCGATACTCAAGGTTCCACTCGAAAAGTACCGGGTAAGCTGAACATGGGCTGCTCGCCGTAAATCAGTTATTTTTGTCAAACCTGAGGAATGATACATAGGAGACGCACCGGACACTGAATCAGAGGTGTATGTTTTCCCTATCGACCCGTCACCAGATACAGGGAGCAAAGCTTTAATTGCGCAGGCATTGACGCCCATTCGGCTGAACGATCCAGCTTAAGAAGCCCCGGTTATAACGGTTATAACATTTATACCATCACCAATTTGGCTCTCTTGATAATGAAGGTACTTAAAGCTTACCACACGTTGATCAGGCTGAGCTTCAGCATGGGCAAACTGCCGCGACGGCAAAGATAATGCTGCTGTAAGAAGAGCTATTCCAAAAGCCTTAGAATTGTATATCGAAACAGATACCATCGTTATTCTACAATTGAAAATGATTCAAATACAGCCTTATCTAACGCTACAACCCCATGCGTCACCGGAAGCACCTTCTTTGCTGCTTTAGTTATAGCTCAGTTTATGCCTTCTCAACATTTACAACTTCATCAATGGATTTTTTCATATGAAAGATTTCCATTTTGATGGTAAGTTTTTGAAAAATCTGCGGTTGACTAATAAAATATTTCTATGTGGCTTTTCAGTACTGCATTTTCCTTACAATACGTTTCAAAAAATTAAATTCAAGCGCTGGAATTAAATAAAATGGTCGTCAAAAATTTATAGTAACATAACTATGATGAAGTAAGCATTTTGACTCAAAGCATTATAAAACCGGTTTGAGTGGCACTATATGCCTGTTAAATGGAGATCATCTATGAAAAATAATATCTGTCTGGCAGCAGGAATTGTTTTAATACTTCTTGGTACTGTTCCATCGGCTGCAGAAGCGAGAGGCAGAATGCATCCTCGTATTTGGGGAGGGGGGCCATATTGGGGATTACGAGACCCATATTGGAGATGGGAAGAAGACCCGTATTGGAGGTTGAATGGCGGATATTTAGTTATCGAATCACGTCCAACTTTTATTGTCCTGCCAAGTTATGGGTTTTCAGTGTCCATTGGAACTCCTTACGATATATTCTACTTCGACCATTATTACTATCTGTACGGAAAAAACTACTGTTATTCTTCTCCGTTTTACCAAGGCCCCTGGGATGTTATTGATGAAAACGATCTTCCTGATATCATAAAAAAACATCGCATTGATGACATACGAAAAGTTCGTGACCTTGAGTACCGTAATAGGGAGAATAGAAATAACAAGGTAAATGAAACTAAAAATCCAGAGGATTCTTCTGGTGACAGCCTAAGGGATGAGAGCGAAAAAAAAGATAACTAACATTCACAGGAATGACCGATTAAGGAACTTCCGCCTGGGTTATTAAGTTTACATGATTTGCTAGGCGCGCTAAGTGATGAGGGAGTCAATAAAGGGTAAGTTTCTCTTCTTTAATACACAAATCCGTAAAGAAATGAAAAAGATACTCCTGGCGTTATTGGTTGCAGGTTCAGGCATTTGGGCAACAACTGCATTTGCTGAAAATTCTGGATATACAAGAAGAGCGATACCAGATACAGCTATCGAAACCGGCAATGGTATGTGGACTCCTTCTCCTTCTGTGGTGTATAGACACCATCCTGGGTGGATGGCACCATCCTCACCAACCCAGGGATCATACGTTAGCGCCAATATTGGTGAGACCGAAATAAATAATGTTGATTATTTTGGGAATTATAATGGTTTTGGACATAATAATTCAGGTATCACGATGCTTGGGGCTATAGGCTATGGCTTCAACAACAATTGTCGCCTTGAAGGTGAAGTCGGTTATCAGACGAACGACAATCATTATGATTATGGTTTAAGAGTTAACAGGAATATTTCTGTAGTCTCTTTTCTAGCCAACGGATATTTTGATATTCCTGTTTTCGGCTCAGCACAACCCTATATAACTGCAGGTGCGGGCTTCGCTACTGTCAATACCAACGGCTTTGCTTTGCCTGGTGGACCAGCTGATATGCCCTCAATAGATGAAACTGCATTTGCTTACCAGATCGGCTTAGGGGTTACGGTCCCGATCGGTCACAATATAAGTCTTGATGCCCGCTACCGTTACTTTACAACTAACGTCACCGTTGATACAACGTTTGAAAATAACAGATTAACAAGCAACAGCGTCCTGCTCGGTCTAAAGATCGGCATCTGATCCCTCAACTAACTTTTAGCAACCGAACCATATGAAAAAGCATCTTTTTGTCGGCATTATCGTATCTCTTGGGATGGTAGGTCTCGTTGGAAACGTCTCCTTGGCAGAAGACAATCAATCAGATAATACCAACCAAACAGTAAAAACCGAAGCCACGCCTGCAATTGAAAAATCTGATTCAAAAACTGAAGAGTGCTGTACTGTCGGCGAACTCCAAAGCTTATGATTAAAGAGTAAACGGTGTTTACCAATTTTAAGAAAACTTAAGGAAAGTACAGTCTGGCTGTACCTGCGGAGTAAACAATTACTCTTCAGGTGAACGCTGAGTACGTGTTGAACGGATGACCTCTTCTGCCTTACGAAGCGATTGCCGGGACTCCTCCGCATCCGGGCGGCTATCGGCAAATTTCACAAGGTCAGCCTGCGCAAGAAGATTCATGATACTTTCAAAACCAGCAACGCCAAGTTTTTTCAGATCGCGCTCGATCTCTTGCGTCACCGCTTCAAGAGCCCTTATTCGGTAATGTTTCTCAAGAAAGGTACGCATGATGTTACTGAGCTCTTCGTAACATTCGGGAGGCGGCATTCCGGCTGAAAGCCTTGACCCAAGCTTACGCAGTTTTCGCTGAGCTACCTGACCGGGATCAATCTTTTCCGCACTAGATCGGACTTTGCGTTTCAGAAGAAAAAGCATGAGCAGAACAAAGCCTGCGATACCAAACATTCCAAGAATAACAGGTAACAGTAAAAGAAGTGGTATCGAGGGCTTCATAGGTGGCTTGATAGGGCGGAGTTCCCGCATTGAGGAGTCAGTAAGCGCTTTGATAAATACTGCGCTCGATGGCCTGTAGATCTCCCTGGTTACTTCCTTGCCTTCGCTACTGGAAACGACAACGGTAAAAGGAGGCATAAGTTTCCGGCCACTTCCGAAAACGGCAAACTCAAACTCAAAACTTTCTTTACGGGTACCCGGCGATACAACAACAGACGATTGTTTTCGATTTATTATCTCTAATGGCTGCGCTGATAAGCTGTCAATACCTTCAAGTGTGACCACATCCTTTGCCGAATGCTTTACACCAATAGTACAATGAATACGGTCGCCGACAAGAACACTATCTGGGGTGACAGTTACCGTTACACCGGAAACAGATCCAAAAGCCTCAGATGAATATACGGAGGCCGTATACATTGGAAGCAAAGCAGGCAACAAGAGAAGAAGCCTCTGTATCACTCCGTATGTATACCTTTTAAACCTTCCGCTCACGGTACCTGAAAAAAGAGTTTAAATCACCAATAAAAGATCGATTTGTATCAAGATAAACTGTGTCAATGCGCATACGCCGAAGACGGAGTCGGAGTTCCTCATGCTGCCTTGACTTTTCCTGCTGGTATCGGGTAACTTCATTTTGACTTCCTGCATCGACTGTAAGCCTGAATCCTGTTTCAGGTTCTTCAAGGTCTAACAGAGCACTGAGAGGCAGAGCTTTATCAAGCGGATCACTGATATGAACAAGAATGAAATCATGGCGGGCATTAAGCTGTTTCATACCTTTTTCATAGTCGCTGGCCACCAGATCAGTCATGAGAAAAATGATCGATTGCCTTCTAAGTGTATAGCGAATAAAAGAAAGTGCCGGATTTATATCGGTTTTCCGGTTTTTAGGCTTCAGCCTGAACAGCCCTTCTAGAATAACCAGCACATGATCCCTCCCTTTCCGCGGGGCAATAAAGGTTTCAACACGGTCAGTAAACACAAGAAGCCCTACCTTGTCATTGTTCTGAATTGCACTGAAGGCGAGTACTGCGCTCACTTCAAGTGCAAGCTCCTTTTTACTGCGCTGCTGGCTGCCAAAAAGCATCGATGCTGATCCATCAACTACCAGCAGTAAAGTCCTCTCGCGTTCTTCGGTAAAAAGTTTGACATACAATTCGTACTTACGGGCAGAAGTATTCCAGTCAATCGCACGGACATCATCGCCATACTGGTACTCTCTGACATTGCTGAACTCGATTCCTTTTCCCTTGAACGAAGAATGATATTCCCCGCTGAACTGTTCGCTTGCCATACGCTTCGAGCGAATTTCAACGCGCCTTATTATTTTCTGAAGCTCTTTTAGATTATCTTCATTTCTTTCCATGGTATAGACTCCACTTATTGTTCGGTCTCCAACCGCACATTCTGAGGTCAACTGACTGCACCTGAATATCGGAGTCAGGGAACCTGCACGTGCTGAAGAATCTGACGGATAATATCATCTGGCTTTATGTTATCAGCCTCAGCCTCATACCCGGGCCTTATTCGGTGCCGTAGAGTATCATAGGCGATTGCCTTCACATCCTCAGGAGTGATATAAGCCCGGTGCTGGAGAAAGGCATGAGCTTTGGATGCAAGCAGAAGAAAAATTGAGGCCCTTGGGGAAGCTCCAAATTCGATCATTGTTTCAAGAGAGGCAATACCATACTGTGCAGGTTTTCTGCTTGCAACAACGAGATCAACTATATAGCGCTGCACCCTAGGATCTACATAAATAAGATCAATCAAAGTTCTTGCTTTGGCAATATCGTCTGGCTGAACAACCGGTATAATCGGTGCGGCGGTGGCATTTGTGGCAGATTGAAGCATGATCTCAAGCTCTTCATCGTACGAAGGATAATCGACCAGAATCTTCATCATAAACCGGTCAACTTGTGCTTCGGGCAAAACATAGGTTCCTTCATGCTCGATCGGATTCTGCGTAGCCAGCACCAGAAATGGTTCCTGCAAGGGGAAGGTCTGGGTCCCAATTGTTACCTGGCGTTCCTGCATGGCTTCAAGCAGTGCGGATTGTACCTTTGCCGGTGAACGATTGATTTCATCGGCGAGAATGACATTGGCAAAAACCGGTCCTTTACGGGGATAGAACTCCAGATCCTTTGGATTGTATATCATCGTACCAATAAGGTCAGCAGGAAGCATATCGGGTGTAAACTGTATACGCTGGAACTTCAGGTTCATAGCTGCTGCAAACGTCCTGATAATGAGTGTCTTAGCCAGCCCAGGTACACCCTCAAGCAGTATATGGCCGTTAACAAGCATTGCTATAAAAATCCTCCTTATAACATTATGCTGGCCGATTACGCGACGTGCAAGCTGCTCTTCTGCCTTTGCAATAAAACGAGAGGCTTCCGTTATCCGTACTCCAAGTTCTTCAAGTTCGACAGCATGCTGCATAGCGCCTCCTCGTCTTATGCTTATTTATGTAAAGTTATTCTATTAATCCGCTTTATGCAGAATCTTCATAGCTTTTTATACAGCCCATTAAAGCCATACACCAATAGAATAAGACCGCCAATCAGAGCCGACCATGAATAGATATTTGGGAGAAAAAAAATACTGTTAAGAATACCAAAATCAGGAGCAAGAAGAAGAATCAAATCTGCACCAACAAGAATTACAAGAACATGAAAAACGCTTACTTTGACGTTCTGTTTGCTATTATTGCCCTGTTTGTTAGCTTTGCCCATAAGTTCTTTACAAATAAATGTACCATGAATATTTTAGGCATAGAAACCAGCTGTGACGAAACATCGGCGGCCGTTGTTTGTAACGGACAGGTTTTATCGAATGTTGTCAGTTCACAACACTGCCATTCAGCCTTTGGTGGTGTTGTGCCGGAGCTGGCGTCTAGAGAACACGAACGGCTTATAGTTTCAATTACGGATTTTGCTGTAACTGAAGCCAATATAACAAAAAATGAACTTGATGTCATAGCTGCTACCGCTGGACCTGGCCTCATCGGTGCGGTCATGGTTGGTCTTTGTTTTGCCCAAGGTCTGGCGTACTCACTTGGAATCCCTTTTGTACCGATCAATCATATTGAGGCCCATATATTTTCTCCTTTTATCAATGAGGGTGATTCTCATCAACACCCTGAGGGATCTTTTATCTCTCTCACGGTATCCGGAGGACATACCTTGCTTTCAGTTGTAGCGCAAGATTTATCCTATGAAGTCATTGGCCGGACACTGGATGACGCAGCCGGAGAGGCTTTCGATAAAACCGGTAAAATGCTTGGCCTACCCTACCCTGCAGGTCCGGTAATTGATAAGCTTGCAGAAAAAGGAGATACTTCGTTTCACAAATTCCCACGTGCTCTTACATCGCAATCCCAGACAAGCAAAAGCTACTTTGGAAATTTCGATTTCAGTTTTTCGGGCCTGAAAACTTCCGTACACACCTGGCTGCAAAAACAAACGCCACAGTTCATAGAACTCCATCTCGCCGATATTGCGGCTTCAATTCAATGGGCCATCGTCAGTGTGCTTGTTGAAAAAACTATACTGGCAGCAAGAAGCCGTGGCATCAAGACTGTTTCAATTGCCGGCGGAGTAAGTGCCAACTCAACACTTAGAAAAGCAATGAAAGATGCCTGCGATAAGCATAGTATTTTTTTACATATTCCCGGTATTGTATACTCAACCGATAATGCCGCTATGATTGCCACTCTGGCAGGAGTGAAGCTGACACGGGGAATGAAAGCCGAGCATTGCTATAACGTAGCACCGTATGCAAGCTTTGCTGCTGGCGCAAGGAAGGCAGGATTGAAATAGTTCTATAAATACGTTACATTATTCATCACAAAAAAAGATCTTAAGTTTTTTTATAAAAACCACAACCCTACTATGCACAATCATATACTTTCTCTGTTTCTCTTTGCATCTCCCGCAGGAGGGCAGACGCCAAACCAGTTTATTCAGCTCGTTCCGCTTGTTCTCATTTTTATTGTCTTTTACTTTTTCATGATCCGTCCTCAGCAGAAAAAGCAAAAGGATAGAGAAAAAGTGCTCGATAGCTTAAAAAGGGGCGACAAAATTGTCACCATAGGAGGTGCTCACGGTATTGTTGCAGGAATTGATCCCGACAAAAAAACTGTTCTTGTTCAGGTATCTGATACTACAAAGATAAAATTTGACCGTACTGCTATTGCCAATATAGACAAACAGGAATCGGGTGATAAACTCTCGACCAAGGAGTAACAAGTATAATGCAGCCAAGACCAGCAAAATTGGTATTAGAAAACGGATCAGTCTATAACGGGACAGCGTTCGGCCATATCGGTGAAGCAACAGGTGAAGTAGTTTTCAATACATCGCATACAGGATACCAGGAAATTCTGACCGACCCTTCGTATGCCGGGCAGATGGTATTGATGACGTATCCGCTGATTGGAAACTACGGAATCAATGCCTCTGACAATGAATCCACAAAGATATGGGCTTCGGCTTTTATTGTTCGGGAAGTGTCCCGACTCTACAGTAACTACGAAGCGACCCAGACCATTGACTCCTGTCTCAAGGAATCAGGTGTCATAGGACTCGCTGGCATCGACACACGCAAACTTGTCCGCGAAATTCGTGAAAAAGGTGCTATGAGGGGTATCATTTCTGCTCTTGATGCCAGTGATGACAGCCTCAAGACAAAAACTCTCAAGATCCCTGAAATGAGTGGGCAGGATCTGGTTAAAACGGTTACTGTAGATACAAATTATACTCTTGAAAAATCAGATGCACGTTTCCATGTCGCAGCATTTGATTATGGTATCAAAACCAATATTTTACGGATGCTGCAGGTGTCAGGATGCAAGGTCACCGTACTCAAGGCATGCACAACAGCAGAAGAGGTAATCGCTCTTAATCCTGACGGTGTCTTTCTGTCAAACGGCCCTGGCGACCCTTCTGCTGTAGGTTATGCAATCGAAACTATCCGAAAACTTACAGAGTATAACCGCACAACAAGGCATCTTCCAATCTTCGGAATCTGCCTTGGCCACCAGTTGCTTTCTCTTGCTTTCGGCGCTGAAACCTACAAGCTGAAATTTGGTCATCACGGAAGCAACCATCCTGTAAAAAACCTTACCAGCAGGCAGATCGAAATAACATCACAGAACCACGGTTTTGCCGTTAAAATGGAGTCATTGCCTGAAACCCTGGAAATGACCCATCTAAATCTGTACGATAATACTGTTGAAGGAGTCAAACACCGTGAGCTCCCTTGTTTTTCAGTTCAATATCACCCTGAAGCCGCGCCCGGACCTCATGACTCTCACTATTTGTTTGAACAGTTCGTCAAACTCATGGATCAGGCGAAAAACTAAAGTCACAGAATCTCTTTAATACTATTCAAACCACATTTCTGAAGAGATGAAAAAACGATTATTCACACCAGGACCAACCCCTGTACCCGAAAATGTCATGCTTCGCATGGCCGCTCCGATTATTCATCACAGGAACCCGGAGTTCATGGAGATATTAACGAGGGTCCATGAGGATTTGAAGTATCTCTTTAGAACAACTCAACCGGTTGTTGTTCTCAGCTGCTCGGGAACGGGAGGAATGGAGGCTACGATTTCAAGCATTTTCAAATCGGGCGATAAAGTTATAACCATTAACGCCGGAAAATTCGGTGAAAGGTGGGGAGAGCTTGCGCGAACGTTCACTGGTAACTGTGTCGAGGAAAAAGTTGACTGGGGTACAGCGATACAACCTGACCGGTTGTTGGAACTGCTGAAAGAGCATCCTGATGCCAAGGGTGTCTGCCTTACCCATTCCGAAACATCGACTGGCACCGCCGCTGATATCCAGACACTGAGTGCTCTCATCCGCGAACACTCCGAAGCTCTGGTTCTTGTTGATGGAATTACCGCAGTCGGGGCTCACGAGTTCCATTTCGACGATTGGGGCGTCGATATATGCATTACTGGCTCTCAGAAAGGTCTGATGATGCCTCCTGGATTGGCATTGGTTGCTATTTCCGAAAGGGCTCAGGACATCATCAATGGTCAGAGTGGCAAAACACAGTATTACCTTAGTCTGAAAAAAGCTTTGAAAGCCCATGCTGGGGACGATACCCCATTTACACCTGCCGTTTCGCTGGTTATCGGACTTGACGAAGCTCTCCAGATGGTTAAAGAGGAAGGCATTGAAAACATCTGGAAACGACACGAAAGCCTCGCTGGCGCCTGCCGTCAGGGCTGTAATGCACTTGGAATGAAATTATTCAGTAACTCTCCTTCATTCGCAGTTACCCCTGTATGGCTACCCGAAGGGGTTAAATGGTCAGCATTCAATAAGGCACTGAAAATCAATAATGGTATCACCGTAGCTGCCGGACAGGATGATTATAAAGACAAAATATTTCGTATAGCTCATCTCGGCTTCTATGATGAGCTCGACATGTTGACTGTAATTGGTGGTCTGGAAAGAGCTTTGAGTGAAATCAATTTTGATTTTGAGATTGGAGTCGGTGTCAGTGCAGTACAAAAAGCATTTCTCGGCAAATAAATCTTTGAAAAATCGTACAGCATAAAACAGCCGCCCTCCGGGGCGGTTTTTTTTATGCTTTTTGAAGTATCAGAAAAACGACACTATTCTCTTTCTAACTTCAGGTTCATGTACGTATCTTTGTAAAAAGTACTTGTGTTATGCTAAAATTGTCAACTCTCTTTCTTTTTATCAGTGTTGCATTGAGTATACCGGAGACTATTGAGGAATACCGCCTGCAGCTTCAAGCAAATGCTCTTTATGAAAAACGCGAGTACATTCGATCAGAAAGCACTTTACGACATCTCTTAAAAATCCTTCCTCAGAGCGAAAATACTGAATCATCCACCTTCAATCTAGCCTGCACATTATACAAGCAGGGCAAATATTCTGAAGCAGCATCCATGTTTGCCCATAAATCAAAACCAAGTGTTGAGCACGAAGATATAACGTTAAAATCTCTCTTCAATCAAGGTGATTCGTATGCCATGGCAGCTATAGAGACTACGACTAAATCTAAAAAAACAGAATATTTCCAAACTTCACTTGACCGTTTCAAATTGCTTCTCCTGACAAACCCAAATGACGGCGATGCGAAGGTTAATTATGAAATTATCCTTCGGTACCTTCATGAACTTGATCCGCCACATCATGCATCATCATCATCAAGCTCCGACCAAAAAAGCAAGCCTCTGCCTAAGACCGGCGTAAGTCAAGATATGGTTGACCGTCTACTTGAAAAAGCACAACAAGATGAATCATCACTGATGAGAAAGCTTGCCTCTAAAAAATCAACAGCAGCAAAAGGCAGCAGTAACAACCTGGACTGGTAAATGCATTCATTAAAAAAGGTATTGCTGGTTTTTCTGCCATCGGAAAGTGGCGTTGACGGTGCTCGATCCCTTTATAGCGAAAAGGATGATAGCCCCTTATTCTCGTGGTTCAACCATTCACTGAGAACCATGATCAAGAAAAGTCAATTCGCAATTCCTCCTCTGTCACTCATGATTCTTAGTTCTATAGAGGTTAAGGGAGTTCAGCAATCGATTTGTGATATGCGATTCGAAGAGTTTCCATTTCATAAAGCATGGGATCTGGTAGGCATCAGTGTTCAGACAGGTATGGCAAAAAAAGCTCTTGAGTTGGCGGACACGCTTCGTTCAAGAGGTATATCCGTAGTGCTTGGAGGAGCTCATGTAACCTTGTTCCCTGAATCGTGCAAGCCCCATTCCGATGTTTTGGTTATTGGAGAGGCTGACGACCTTTGGAAAGAAGTACTTACCGATCTTACAACAGAAACCCTCAAACCCCTTTACCAAAACGACAATTTTCCCGATCTGGAGCGCTCAAGACCAGTCTTGAAAACATCGCTCATAAAAAACCGCTACTTTACAACCAACCTGATCCAGACTGGAAGAGGTTGTCAGCATAGCTGCGACTTCTGTAATGTACATGTACTTAACGGTCATACTCTACGCAGACGGGCAATCTCCGACATTGTTACTGAAGTCGCCCGATTCAAAGAAAATGACCACAGAATATTCTTTTTTGTTGATGACTCAATAAACGCAGACCCATCCTACGCCCTTGAACTTTTCCGACAACTCATTCCCCTGAACATCCACTGGTTTGGACAAGCCACTACGATGTTAGGTCAACAGCATGAACTGCTTGATACCTTTGCTCGTTCCGGATGCCAGGCCTTACTTGTCGGAATAGAAAGTATTGAGACCTTAAGCCGGAGAGTTCATAAAAAAAACCAGAATAAAACCGGTGAGCTTGCTCTTGCTATTAAAACTATAAGAAACAACGGAATAAGCCTTTACGGGAGCTTTATTTACGGACTTGATGGCGATACGCTCGAAACTCCAACGGCAATAACCGATTTTATAAATGACACAAAGCTAGATGTACCGGGAATTAACATTCTTCGACCTATCCCTGGTACGAAAGTGTTCGATCGCCTAAGAGAGGAAGGTCGACTATTGTTTGATCCACTGGACATTACAGCATATCGCTACACCTTCGGTCAGGAAATGCTTTACCGACCCAAAAACATTCCTCTCGATGCCTTTATTGAAAGTTACTCCAGCCTTACAAAGCAGATATTCACCGCGAATAAATCCATAGCTAGAGGTATTAAGGCTCCTCGAGCTAAAGGTGCTGTTTTGCTGTTTAATCTTTTTTATACACACCTCTATAGCCTCTCTCGCCATGACTTGCGCCTTCAGCTAGAAAAGAATCCTATAAAAAAAAGCATTTTGCCATACGCTGAATAATTTTTAAACTGTCGGTTATGGTTTTCTAACCTTTACCCGGCACAACAACTAAACCAGTCTTAAGAATATGAAAATGAAACCCTTACTGCCTTGTTTAACCGCAGGTCTTGTTTTCCTCAGTGCATGCGGCCTCGAAAAGCCACCTGCCAGCTTAAAATTTCCTGAAGCAAAGAAAGAAGCAGCTGCCCCGGCACCCGTTGCACCAGCACCAGCACCAGTAGCGGAAAAAGCACCTGCAGACCCGAAACTTGCTGCGGGTAAAGCGGTCTACGATACAAACTGTGCTGCTTGTCACGAAGCCGGCATGATGGGAGCTCCAAAGCCCCCAAAGCCCGGCGACAAAGCGGCATGGACTGCTCGTATCCCGCAGGGTTTAGAAACAATGGCTAAAAAATCAATCACAGGGTTCCAGGGAAAGGTCGGGGCAATGCCGCCAAAAGGTGGAAACGCAACCCTTACCGACGAAGCTATAACGAATGCAGTCGCATACATGGTTGACAAATCGAAATAACCAGATTATTTGTTTTTGAAGTCCAATACAACGCCTGTTTATATTAACCCACAACCATTATTAGGGAGGAATTTCAATGTCTCGTTTATTTTCAGCTGCACTTTGTGCTCTTTTTGTTTTTTCAATGACTTCGGTCGATGCCAAGGCTGCCGGTGACGCTAAAGCAGGCAAAGCAATTTACGACACCAACTGCTCTACCTGTCACAAAGACGGTGTTATGAATGCTCCAAAGTTAGGAGACAAAGCTGCATGGGCACCACGTCTTAAACAGGGTCTGGATGTATTGACTAAAAAATCCATCACAGGATTCACCGGCAAGGTTGGTATGATGATGGCAAAAGGCGGTCATCCAAATCTTACTGATGCTCAAGTTAAAAGCGCTGTTGAATATATGATCCAGCAAAGCAAGTAAGCCCTATTGTATTCTATAACTCAAAGGCGGGACTTGCTCCCGCCTTTTTGGTTTTCAGCAGAACAACCGGACAGTAACCTGATCATGACACACCAAACAGAATACCTTGGCTATGCTGCTGGAATAATTACTACCCTGGCATTTCTGCCTCAAGCTATCCGGATTTTCAGAACGAGGCAAACCCGTGATATCAGCCTGCTTTGGGCTTTTGCAATGAATCTCGGGATTCTTCTATGGTTGCTGTACGGTATCGCAAAAAGTGATCTACCAATCATTGCAGCCAATTGTATCACACTGGTTTTACTTTTGATCATTCTTTATTGTAAGGTGCGCTTTAAATAAAGAACAGAAGAGACCTCTAAAGCTGATTGGAATTCAGCTGAAAAAGCTTACATATCAGTACATATTATTCAGTTATAAAAATACGGCGTACAATGAATCAGCTTTTAATCGGCTTTATAGGAACAGGAAGAATTGCTCGGGCACTGATCGCAGGGCTTAGTGGCAAAAATCATACTGTCATATCAGGTTTTGATAAAGAACCTGCAGCTCTGAGTTCAGTTTCAGCTGCATACCCTGTTCATCCATGTCTCTCTATTGAAGAAATTGCCCAAAAATCACAGGTCATAATTCTTGCTGTAAAACCTTATCAAATTGCAGAGGTACTTGAAGAACTGAAACCTTTCCTCGGTGTTGACCACTTGCTGATCAGCGTCGCAGCGGGAATTTCTTCAGAGTTTATATTAAATAACTCAGTAAATACGGTGAGAGTTATCAGAGTAATGCCAAATACCCCAGCATTTGTTGGCGAAGGAATGACTGCCATCAGCAAAGGCAAGACAGCATCAGCAGATGATGTCACCCTTGCCTGTGATCTCTTCAGTTCAATAGGTCGGGTAATTATTCTCAATGAATCACAGATGGATGCTGCAACTGCTCTTTCCGGCAGCGGACCAGCCTACATGTTCCATATCCTTGACTCTCTGGTCAAAGGAGGAGTTCAGTGTGGTCTTTCTAACAATGAAGCACTGATATTAAGTACTCAAACTATGCTTGGTGCTGCAAAAATGGTATTGTCCGGAGAAAAAAGTCCGGAAGAACTTATACGGGAAGTCACAACACCGGGCGGCACAACAGAAGCTGGTCTAAAAATTCTTGAAGAACAAAATATACGGCAGATTCTAGTCGAAACCGTTGCTGCAGCAACTGCACGATCTATGGAACTCATGAAATAAGCACTATGATGAGAGCAGTAATTCTTATCCTGTACAGAGTCATTTTCATGCTCGTGACATCATTTTTTTTTACTCCGATAATTGAGGGAAACTCAGAAATTCGAGGTAACAAACTGTTCCTTTCTTCTTCGTTAAATAATAACATCCCATATGTAGGTCAGGAGATCCTTCTGACCTATACTCTCAATTTCAAGGATGTTGCCCCTAAAATATCAAATGAAACTACACCGGTTATTCAAGGATTCTGGGCAAAGGAAGCCATTCCTGAACGTTATATTAAAAGCACACAGACATCGTATCACGGAGAGTTATTCAGAAGCGCAATTGTCAAGCAATTCAGGTTAGTACCTATCCAAAGTGGAAAAAACACAGTTTCCGGATACAGCATAGAATGTACTCTGCCGCAAGAAAACGACTTGACATACGGTAAAGAAGCGCCTGAAACCCATATACGAATCACAGCCCCCGATGTTGTCATATCCGCTCATCCCCTTCCTAAGCCTTTTCCAGATGGGTTCTCCGGCACTATTGGTAACTTCCAATTAGAACTCTTTGCAAATAAACAAAGACTTAAGGCTGGCGAACTCTTGTCCTTTACATTGAAACTCACTGGAAAAGGAAATCTTCTGACCCTTAAACTACCAGATCTTCAACTTCCTGAGAGTTTTCGTCATAATCCACCAGACATAACAATATCGTTACCGACAAACTCAACACCCTCTTCCGGCTCAATAACCGCGACAATTAATACATGGCCTCAAACAGCAGGTGATTATAAGATTCCTGAACAACACATTGTTACTTTTAATCCTGCAACCAAACAATTCTACACCCTTATTTCAAAACCGATAGAAATAACAGTAACCCCTGCCACACAAGAAACTGTAACAAGCAGACTTCTACCATCCGGCTCCGACCAGGAACCACATATCAACTTATCTCAACTGCTTATAATTATTCCCCTTGCTTTTCTTTTTCTCATATTCTGCACCATATTATTTATTGGTATAAGGAAAAAAATAAACCCTGCACAAGGTTCGACAACGGATCATGCGGAACATGATACATCTGCATCAAGCTTAAAACAGCAAATTTTCTTATCACTTGAAAATGCGGGAATAAAAAGTCCCGGAGGGCTTACAAGAGGTGAACTAATAAGCGCTATGCAGGAAATTGGACTGCCCGAAGACATTCAATCCGCAATCCCTGCTGTCTTCGACTCACTCGATAATATTCTCTACAGTCCGACAGGAGCTAAGGAAACCAGAACTCCTGAATCAATCACAGCGAAGGTTAACATTGTGCTTAAAGCGTTAAAAACCGCTTGCACTTCCCGATGAATAAAGAGTCCGCGAAGTTGATATACTTAAAAAATCTGGCAGTCGGCACTTTAACGCCACGAAGCGGACTGCTCATAATGTCAATGAAAAAGAGAACAAGCTATCTCTGGAAAATCTGTAATAATCCCATCGGCACCAATATGATTCATAGCCAGCATATCTTCCTTTCTATTCACCGTCCACGGAATCATGACGATATCCTGACCATGAAAATATTCGGTCAACTCACGATCAACTATCAAAAAATGGGGATTGACATACAACGGAATAAATCCGAGTGAATGAAGATCCCGTTCAATATTTTTCCTTTCGTTGATCAGCAGTCCATAGGGTATATGATGGTTTAGCCTCCATGCCTCTTGTACTACCCGGTAATCGAAAGACTGTATTCTTACACAACCCAATAACCCCGCAGCTTCAACAAGACGGAGTACAAGCTCAGCGTAACAATCAGGCGTTGGATGATATACACCATCCTTATCAGGCCATGACTTGATTTCAAGATTATAGATCATCTGCCCCTTCATCCCTTTAGATACCATATAGGCATCAACTGTTTTAAACACCTTTGATAGAAGTGGCTTGCACGCGACAATTCGTTGCTGAAAAGGAAAAGAAGGATGTGGTAAACCGCAATCAAAAAGTTCGATATCGCTATAGGACATCTCATATATATTGTAACGTAGCCAATCCTCTGTATTCAATGGTTTACCCTGCGGATCCGAGCAAAGTGGAGCGGAAAGCCATGGATCATGCGAAACAACAACTTCCATATCTTTCGAAACAACAAGATCAAGTTCCAGTACCCTGACTCCTAGATCAGCTGCCTTGAAGAAAGCCTGAAGAGTATTTTCTGGAAAAAAAGATCTTGCACCCCGATGCGCCTGTATTTCAAAACACATGCTAAAGATATAGAAAGTCCATGGCCACAAACATTCTACGCATACAGAGAAGGCACTTTATTGAACAACAATCCAGTGTTTGAAACCTTCAAATATTTTATCAAAAACACCTGGAGCCTTAATATCGTGCGAAGAAACCTGCTGACCTTCTTGGCCTACGATTGCAAAATAAATAGCCTTTTCGTAAAAGTAATTCAACTGGTGAGAAAATTCGATAGCCCTGTTTAAATCGATTCCTTCAGTAACAATCCCCTCATCAAGGATGTAGCTCCAGAGAAGGTCTCTTTCAAGCATGAATGAATAGACCATTTCACTGGCTTTAATACCCGATTTGGCCGCTTGGACACCTACATCATAGAATTCCTCCGCTATTTCACGATCTCGTCCTTCTTGCTTGCCTATCCACTCGCCCAGTTTTCTGAAACGGCTATAAACAATATCATGAAGGTCTTGTTTTGAAAGCTTTGTATATCCTGAAGTAAGGGGGTTGTTTCGGACATTCTGAACCCATTGCAGAGATAGGGATTCGGCATGATCCTCAATAAGGCGAATAAATCGATTGATAAGCAGCATGGCAAATAAGATGTAATGAGTTAAGTCATAACCTTATAAGCTACGAATCTTCTTTGAAGAGTTCAAAACCTGAAATAGTACCCATAAATCCCAGACCTCAGGATAAGATGAGGAGGAATAATTCAGGACATTATACGCAGAACTGCTTAAGCGTTACGTTTACCTGATGCAGGGCGGTATACCTTTGAGGCAGTCTTTTTTTTCGGTTTTCTTTTCTGCAACTTATTTCCGTCCGTACTTTTCGAAGCAGAACGAGTGCCAGTTGCGCTCACGCTGAAAAAATCGGAAGCATTTTTGCTTCTGCTTTTGTTAAACCGGTTTTTGCGATACTTTTTTTCAAGGTCAGCGTAAGGGCTTGGCGGCTCTGGAGAGGTATTGTAGTTATTAAAATTCGGTTCGTCAATGACCTCATCAACATCATCCAAAACCACTTCGGGATGAACTTTATTAGGCAAGTTTTTTCAATTTATGTTGAACAAATCAAGAGCATTCTTTACTCGCGATTATTCTGAAGGGACTGTAATTTACTAATTTTATATAAAAACACAAGCAATACTCTAACTGAAAAGTTAAGAAAATCCAGATTATGTTTTTGCGTTGCTTGTTGTTAGTTTAAGTATTAACTTTTAATTATTTCACAATAAAGGAGATCAATATGGATTTTCGCAGATTACTACTCGCCGTTATTCTTCCCCCTGCTGCAATCATGAACAAAGAAGCTGGAACAATAATGCTTACAGGACTTCTTACTCTGCTTGGCTGGTTGCCTGGTGTGGTTTTTGCGCTTTTCCTGATTTACCAGGAACAATGCAAAGCCGAAGTAAAAGCTTGAAACTCTCATTATAAACGTATATCAGTTTTTGTAGCCTATCACTTTTACTCAAGACTCTTGAGCGGGTATAGAGATTTTTTTTCTGTGTATTTTGCTCGGTAGTAAATACTATACATAAAAATAGTTGACCACTGATTTCTGGACCAATGCGTCACAATAATCGGCGATGAAACTCCTCGTTGCAATCGATTTTTCAGAACTTGCTGACAGGGTTATTTTAGCAGCAGAAAAACTTGCAAAAACTGTTAAGGCACAAGTATTTCTGCTTCATGTAATACCGCCACCTTCCCCAATTATTGATGCGCCGCCTGAAGTTGAAGCTTTCCGGCCTTCTGAAGAAATCTTTCGAAATAAAAAATTTCCACCTTCATCTCCTTTATTCGATTTCCCTGAGTCAACGAAACTTACAGAGTTTGCTGAACAGTTGCAGGTTAGCGGCATTGATACCGCAATTATCGTAGAGCAAAACGATGAGGTAACTGCAATTATTGAAGCAAGTGAAAAAAATGGTGTTGACATGATTATGCTTGGATCTCATGGACATGGGGCACTTTTTCATCTCTTGATCGGCAGTGTATCAGAAGGAGTAATCCGTAGAGCAACATGTCCAGTTATTATTGTGCCTTCGAAAAAGCGTTTTCGTTGAAATAAGAGACTTCTAAGGAAGCCGATTCAGTGCACTGACAGTCGCTTTGATAGAAGCCAGACTTATGTTTGAATCTATGCCAGCTCCATAAGAAATCCTTCCATCAGCACATCCAATCTTGATATAAGCTATGGCAAGTGCTCGAGCGCTATGACCTATAGAGTGTTCAGCATACTCGTCAACGCTGAAGTCAAGGCCACTTTCCGTGATAAATCCTTTAACAAATGCGTCAAGTGGACCGTTTCCCCTGGCATCAAAACTAAACTCCCTCTCCTTCGTCTGTACGACACAACTGATAATCGTAGCCTCTTCATCATTTCGAGAAAGATCCTCATCATCCCAGCTGAAATGGCATTTTTTAAGGGTAACAGGTTCCCTGAGCTTCACATACTCCGAATAAAAAAGATCATGGATCTGTTCTGGTGTAAGCTCTTCACCTGTAGTGTCAGCAATACCTTGAACAACCTCTGCAAAATCAGGCTGCATCCATTTTGGTATCTGAATACCAAAATCCTTCTCAAGAACATATGCCATTCCTCCCTTTCCTGACTGACTGTTGATGCGAACAATTGCCTCATACGTACAACCGACATCCTGAGGATCAATTGGAAGATACGGCACAGCCCACAACCCATCCGATGACGAAACATGTGCTTTCATACCTTTACTGATTGCGTCCTGATGAGAGCCTGAAAAAGCTGTATAAACCAATTCACCTGCATAGGGGTGGCGAGGATGTATAAACATACGGGTACATCGGCAATAAACATCGCGAATCCTTGGCAGATCAGAGAAATCAAGTTTCGGATCAATACCTTGGCTGAAAAGGTTTAATGCCATAACAATAATATCCATATTACCGCTCCTCTCTCCGTTACCAAACAAGGCTCCTTCAATGCGGTCTGCACCTGCCAACAATGCTAATTCTGCCGTTGCCACCGCTGTACCACGATCATTATGTGCATGTACGCTGATCAGGACAGCCTTACGATCCTTGATGTTACGACTAAACCATTCAATGCGGTCAGCGTATATATTCGGGAGCGACATTTCAACAGTCGAAGGAAGATTAAGAATAATTTTTTCATCCGCTGAAGCACCCCAAGTATCCATTACAGCATGACAGACATCAAGAGCGTAATCAAGCTCCGTTCCGGTAAAACTTTCAGGGCTATACTCAAAGTATATACCTTTATTCCCACTTTCGTCCTTCAAGCGACGAACAAGTGCTGTTCCTTCGACAGCAATTGCCTTAATATCCTCCTTGTTTTTTCTGAACACAACATCCCTTTGGAGGCGCGAAGTCGAATTATAAAGATGCACAATAGCCCGTTGCACACCATTAATGGCATCAAACGTTTTTCTGATCAGGTGTTCGCGAGACTGGGTCAGCACCTGAATGGTAACATCGTCCGGAATCAGCTTATCATTGATCAATCTCCTAACGAATGCATACTCAGTAGCCGAAGCAGACGGAAAGCCAACTTCAATTTGCTTGAAGCCAACGGAAACCAGAAGCTGAAACATTACAACCTTTTCCTCTACGCTCATCGGTACAGGAAGTGCCTGATTGCCATCGCGAAGATCGACACTGCACCATATCGGTGCTTGAGTTATAGTGTTATCCGGCCAACTCCTTCCTGATATATCAACCACAGGATATGCGGCATATTTTTGATAATTCATACTTTTCATAACCCATCTTTCTCCTTTTGTTCTATAAAACGAAAAAAGCCACCAACTCTAAAGGGCTGGTGGCTTCATCAAAGTTCTCGATGTCAATAACAACGAACTAAAAAGCACCTTCCCTCAAAACAGGAACGCTCCTGAGCAACAGGCTCAAGGTGTGCAGAAGGCTATACTTGTTCGTTGTAGACATGATCATCAAAAATATTCAACGGTTTGCATCATACATCTCTAATAAAAATAAAAAAATTGCTGAGGCATGCAACGTACACCAGAATATTTTCTGATACTGGTAAGATCCTTACAATCTAGCCTCAAGCAATTTCAACATAAAAATTTAAACTTTAACCGGTAAAATCACAAAAGGAATGCCGTGAACATAGAGGTTTTGTTGTACTGCAAAAACCGTATAATTATGTAACCAGCGATCCATCATGGATTCTTTGGTAAAAACCAGTTGGCCTCCAAAAAACACTATGTCCGGAAACTTTTTCCTGATATCCGGTACAAGCTTGTTAACCTCATCTACCACATCAGTTCCAATTGAAAAGTAGGCTTCGGAATAATATCCATGCTCTTTCATGTAGTCCACATACTTAGACGTTTCATTGCGGACAAAGCTGCCAAGATTGTCTATTTCATCTGCCCCTTTGAAGTTTCCTGCGTCAATGGATCCGATTTCTACAAAAACATAATTTTTATAACTATTTCCAAAAAGACGAAAAACACTAAACAGGGTATGTAGACCAAGTCCGTTAAACCCATTCACCAGAATCGCTGCCGTTTTAGCTTTCGGGTCATACACAGGAACAGGACAGGTTTTATCCTGTTCTTTATCATGTACGTCAGATCCGGTAAGGACAGCGGCTTCAACAATGACATCGAGACGTTTCAGAGTAGCATATGTCTTATTGTAATGGTTTTTGATAAAAAAGGCACCCATCACCAACACACCGGTTATCACCATTGTAACCCATCCGCCCTCATTAAACTTAAGAACAAGCACCGATATAAGAATAAAGGTTGTCAAGGTCAGGCCGATACCATTAATCATAAGTTTTTTTAACCACTGCTTTTCAGACTTTCTTTTTTCCCACCAATGCCTGACCATGCCTAGTTGTGAAAGCGTGAAGGTTATGAATACGTTGATACTGTAGAGGACTATCAAAAAATCAACAGACCCGTTTGATGCCAGCATCATAGCAAGTGAAGCGATACCCATCACAAGAATACCCTTTTCAGTCACCAACCTGTCGCTCAACATTGCAAAGCGAGTTGGTAGCCATTTGTCAAGTGCCATATTGGCCAGAACCCTCGGTCCATCAAGAAAACCTGTCTGAGCGGCAATAAACAACAGAACTGCTTCAGAAAACAAGGTAATCCATACAAAGCCAACTCCGTAGAAACCACCCCAGGAAGCCGTTACACTTTCAAACAAAATAGCGTTGAGTGTCTTGCCAGGAGAATCACGAACATCAAAAAGAATGTACGCTAACATAAGCCCCATTACAGTCAGGGAAAGAGAGATCGCCATATACCTCATAGTTGTTTTTGCCGTAGCAACTTTAGGGTCCCTCAAAACAGGAAGGCCATTGCTGACCGCCTCAATTCCGGTAAAAGTACCTGCACCGAGACTATAGGCTTTCAAAACAAGAAAGAGTACTCCGAACAGACCCAATGTATGGTATGATTGGGTAAGTTCACGTCCGGTTTCATGATAAACCGCACCGAAGTTCCCCATATGTGACATAACAGCATAAACAATCACTATAAGATGGGTGGCAACAAACAGCAGAAATACGGGAACAAGAGGCATAACTGCTTCCTTTATTCCCCTGAGATTTAATAACAGCAGAGCCAAAACCCCGAATACGGCGAAATACAGTTTATAGCCGATGAACCCTATGGGTAAAAAGCTGAAAATCGCATCCGCTCCGCTGGCTATCGAAATGGTAATAGTAAGAATATAGTCTATAAGGAGAGCACTCCCGGAAATAACACCCATCTCCGGGGATAGAAGTTTACTAGCTACAAGGTAGCCACCTCCTCCATGCGGAAACAGTTCAATAATATGTGAATAACTAGACGCAATAATGAGAATGGTGATACCTGTACCAATGGCAACAAAAATACCGAGAGTGGGATGACCCTGCAGTGCTTTAAACGCTTCAGGTGGACCATAACAGGAGGAAGAAAGCCCGTCAGAACCAAGTCCGACCCATGCTAAAAACGCTGAAAGAGCTAGTTGATGGAAAATGTTGCGATCCCGAAAATCCCTTGCGCCTCCAAGAAAAAAAGTTTTTAACTGCTTGAATCCATTATTAACTGCCATAGTAAGTCAAAATAAATTACCGGAATTTTTATGCATTAAACACAAAAAGCATGTAAAGCCAGTTTAAAATATGAACACTAACGGCGATCTGGGCGTAATTATTTAGGCATCAGCGCGCATTTACCTTAGCAAACATAACAAAAGAAAATTAAAGAACATCATGCAGCAGTTTATTTATTCGTCATGAAAGAAAAGTAAAGATAACTAACTCCATAGCAAATAAGATATGGGTCTAAGTTTGTAAAGGGATCGGCTCAACGACAGACGTTGAGATAGCTGATAACGATTAAGCGAGAGAAGAGAAGGGAAAAAAGCGCAGAACAAAATAAAAGGAAGCATCCTGTTCAAAATGCTTCCTTTTATTAATCTGCTCCGCGAGTAGGACTCGAACCTACAACCCTGCGATTAACAGTCGCATGCTCTACCATTGAGCTATCGCGGAATTTGCAAAACCGGTTTTGTTCTGCTGATGGGCTGATAATATAAACCTGTTTTTTTTAAATACAAACCATCTCCGTTTTTTTTATGCGTTTTGTTGTTTTAGTTGCGCGACTATCGATTTTCATTTTCCATATTTTTTTTTGTACATTGGTGTTCTTTTACTGAAAAGATGGGATATGCATAAAAAAAAATCGCTGATATCAATCAGAATATCGGATCTTATGCAGGGAATGCATGAGTTTGTTTTCACCTGTAGAGCTGCGGATTTTGTTGACAGACATTTAGCTGAAGCTGGGTTTACAAAGGATATTTTGGTTAATGTTGTTGCTGATAAAAGTGAAAGTGAAGTAACCGTCACAATCAAAACATCTACCGTAGCCGATTTTACCTGTGATATATGTCTCGTGCCTGTATCAAGAGAGCTTTCCGGATCACTTCAGCTGCGTTATGTTTTCGGTGAACCTGTTGATGAGAATCAAATCGTAGATGATGAATACCGCTTCATTGACAAAAAAGCCGAATTTATAGACCTTGCCGAAGATGTTTGTGAAATTTTACTGCTGTCGTTACCATTGAAAGTAACCTGTATTAGTAATCCTGATTGCAGGCTCTACGGAGAAGTTAAAAAAAATAAAGAGTCTCAGACTGAAGAGAAAAGCTCTTGGCATGAATCTCTTGAAAAGCTGAAAAACAAGTATCGTTAACTGACTATAAATAAAGAGTAGCGCTATGGCCAATCCTAAAGCCAAAATGTCCAAGTCCCGACGGGATAAAAGACGTGCCCAGTTTAATGCCCGTACCAAACCAGCAACTACGGTAATCTGCGCCAACTGCGGCGAACCAACCCTACCGCATCGTGCTTGTCGCCATTGCGGTCACTATAGAGGAAGATGTGTCGTCAATAAATTAGCAAAGAGCTGATCACCCTAATAAGACAAACACCCCATCATGTTGACCATTGTTGTTGACGCCATGGGCGGAGATAATGCTCCTGCCTGTGTGATAGAGGGAACAGTTCAGGCATTGCAGGAAAGCGGTAACAGGTTTGAAATTATACTTATCGGCCAATCTGAAAAAGTTGAACCACTGCTTGCCGCGTATGATGTCAGTGCGCTTAACCTTAGATTTCTGCACGCACCCGAAGTAGTAACCATGGAAGACATTCCTGCCACTGCTGTCAAAACGAAACAGGAATCGTCTCTTGTAAAAGGCTTGCATCTCTGCAGGAACAAACAGGCACAGGCCTTTGTCAGTGCCGGTAATACCGGTGCACAAATGGCAGCTTCGCTTTTTGTTCTTGGAAGGCTCCCCGGTGTACTTCGCCCAACCATTTATGCGTATTTTCCGCGTTTACATGAAGGCTTGACGAATATTGTCGATGTAGGAGCAAATGTCGACTGCAAACCTGAAAATCTCGTCCAGTTTGCAGAAATGCTTACGATCTATCAACGTTATGGTGCTGGAATAGAAACCCCGATCACAGGACTTCTCAATATCGGAGAGGAAGAAGGAAAAGGGTCTGATATGCTCAAACAGGCATTCAAACTCTTGAAAGATGCTGACGCTAAAGGGAAAATCAATTTTATTGGAAACATTGAGGGGCATGACATCCTGAAAGGACGTGTCAGCATCGTTGTATGCGATGGGTTAGTCGGCAACAATATCTTGAAATTCGGCGAAAGCATACCTGAGTTTCTCGGAACCTTATTCAAACAGTCACTCAATAAACTTGTGGCTTCAGGTCAGATGAACCAGTCTGCCGCAACGTTAACAACAACTATGTTCAAGGAAATGCTTGAGCCGTTCGATGTTGAAAAATTCGGTGGTGTGCCTTTTCTTGGTGTTGATGGAATTTCAATTGTCGGTCATGGAAGATCATCTTCACGGGCGATTAAAAACATGATCTATATGGCTGAACATATGGTTGAAAGACGTGTCAATGAACATATTGCTGAAGTTTTGTCCGAAAAATAATACGTTTCAATCTGCAACCATCTGGAACTTATGCATTAACATATAATGCTTGGTTGCAAGGTGTTTTTTAGTCTTATCCTGCATCTAAATATCGACAAACAACGCATGAAAGCTGCAATTACAACGACAGCCAAATATTTACCTGCCAGCATTCTGAGCAATCACGACCTTGAACTCATGCTCGAAACTAATGACGAATGGATTCGAGCTAGAACAGGTATCAGTGAACGAAGAATTCTTAAGGATAGTGATAAAGCGACATCCTATATGTGTGGAGAAGTTGCGAAACAACTCCTTGACAAACGGGGAATTGATGCTGATGAAATAGATTTAATCATTATAGCTACGATGACCCCTGACATGCTTTTCCCTTCAACAGCCTGTCTTGTTCAGAGTATAATCGGGGCTAAAAACGCCTGGGCATTTGATCTCAATGCCGCATGCTCCGGTTTTATCTTTGCACTGAACACTGCTTCAAAGTTTATCGAATGCGGAACTCATAAAAAAATTATGGTCATAGGCGCCGATAAGATGTCGTCGATTATTGATTATACCGATCGCTCAACAGCGATTCTCTTTGGTGACGGCGCAGGAGGTATCATCCTTGAACCGGCACAAGAGGAAGGATTCGGCGTTCTTGATGCTTGTATGTATTCGGATGGAACGAATGGCAAAAATCATCTTCTTATGTCTGCCGGCGGCAGCTTGAATCCTGCAAGCCATGACACAATAGATAAAAGGATGCACTACATCTATCAGGACGGTCGACAGGTTTTCAAGTCAGCAGTCATAGCCATGGCAGAGGTTGCAGCTGAAATCATGAGCCGCAACAACCTCAAGTCTGATGATATCGACTACCTCGTTCCTCATCAGGCCAATCAACGAATTATCAATGCCACAGCAGAGAGAATGGGAATTGATGATACAAAGGTAGTATCAAATGTTGGACGCTATGGCAACACAACCGCAGGTACAATCCCAATCTGCCTTGCGGAACTTGACGAACAGCAAAAATTACACCCGGGAACCAAACTAGTACTTGTCAGCTTTGGTGCAGGCTATACATGGGGCGGTATATACATGAAATGGCAATAATAATTTATCTCTTTATATCTGAACGATTAGAAAGACAGCATTCATGAAGGCATTTGTATTTCCTGGACAGGGTTCCCAGTATTGTGGTATGGGCAAGGACATTTTTGATAATTTCCCCGTCGCCCGTTCCATGATGGAAAAAGCAAACGAACTCCTAGGCTTTTCGATAACAGACATTATGTTTTCTGGAAATGAAGAGGAGTTGCGTCAGACTAAACATACACAACCAGCTATTTTTTTGCATAGTATGGCGTTAACTGCTCTTCTAGGCAGAACGGATATTACTATGACTGCTGGTCATAGTCTCGGCGAATACACAGCCCTTTGTTTTGCCGGAGCTATAGGTTTTGATGATGCATTACGAATTGTGGCTAAAAGAGGCGAGCTGATGCAAAACGCAGGGAAGCAAAACCCTGGAACCATGGCCGCGATTATTGGAATGCCAGACAGTTCTCTTGAAGGACTTCTTGCTGAAGCAGGTGAAGATGGTATCATTCAAGCTGCGAATTTCAATTCGCCTGGACAGATTGTTTTATCTGGTGAAATTGCTGCAGTTAAAAAGGCAGTCGCGCTTGCCCCGTCAAAGGGTGCTCGTATGGCAAAAGAGTTAGTCGTTTCCGGGGCATTTCACTCTCCGCTCATGAAACCCGCAGAACAGGAGCTTTCAGCAGCTCTTGAGAAAATTGACATTAGACCCGCTGAAATACCGGTTTGCATGAATGCTATTGCCCGACCTGTAACAACTGCTGTTGAAATCAGAAAAAACCTGATTCTGCAACTCACCAGTTCAGTTTTATGGGCTCAATCTATTCAGGCAATGGTAGAGAGCGGTATAACAGAATTTGTTGAAATTGGACCGCAAAAAGTTTTACAGGGTCTGATCAAACGGATTAACACCTCCGTTAATACGAAAGGTTTTGACTCTGCAAAAGACATTCAATCGCTTATCTGAATAATTTATTTACTGGCCATTAACATCAACTTGCTGAAACTATGCTTGAAGGAAAAATTGCTGTTGTAACCGGAGCAGCCAGAGGCATCGGCCAGGCTATCGCTTATAATCTAGCCTCTAAAGGTGCCGACCTCGTCCTTTGCGACATTAAGGCTGAATGGCTTACTGAGACCGCAGAAGGGGTTAAAAAACTCGGCAGAAATGTTTTCTGCTTTGAACTTGATGTCACTAACACGGAAGCTGTACAGAGCGTCTTCAATGAAATTGCTGAAACAGCCGGAAGAATAGATATTCTCATCAACAATGCCGGCATAACACGTGATGGCCTTCTCATGAGAATGAGTGAAGAAGACTGGGATGCGGTTCTTACAGTCAATTTAAAAGGAACTTTTGCCTGCACAAAAGCCGTAAGCCGTACAATGATGAAACAGCGCTCAGGCTCAATCGTCAATATCGCATCAGTTATTGGAATTATGGGTAATGCAGGGCAGGCTAATTATGCTGCATCAAAGGGCGGGGTTATTGCCTTTACCAAATCGATAGCAAAGGAGCTTGCATCACGAAATATCAGGGTAAATGCAGTTGCTCCAGGGTTTATAGCATCGAAAATGACCGATGCGCTCTCTGATGAAGTAAAAAACAAGATGCTTGATGTTATTCCCCTCGCTCGATTTGGACAACCGGAGGATGTGGCAAACGTTGTATCATTCCTTGCTGGAGAGCAGTCAGCATATATCACTGGGGTTGTCATCAACATCAGCGGCGGCATGGTCATGTAATTTGGGCATGCTTATTTTCTTTGTATATTGTCGGACTTTTTCAATTTTTTTTTATCAGTAACCAACTAATAATCCGGAGAACAAACAATGACTGAAGCAGAAATCAAAGATAAGGTATACGATATTATCGTCAGCAAAATGGGCGTCAACAAAGATCAGATTAAACCAGAGTCTAAATTTTCTGATGATTTGGGAGCTGATTCACTTGATACCGTAGAGCTGATTATGGAACTTGAGAATGAGTTCGGTGTTCAGATTCCAGATGAGGATGCAGAGAAGATCGGAACAGTTCAGCAGGCAATCGATTATATCGTTAAAAAGTAAAGAATATCTTTAAAAAGCAGGCAAACGTTAAATCATAACTGATGGGTCAGGAGCGCAAAAGAATAGTCGTTACCGGAATAGGGGTTTTATCCCCGATAGGTCTTAATAAAGATGAGTTCTGGACCGCACTTTATCAAGGGAAGAGTGGTGCTGCACCAATCACCTATTTTGATGCAACTGATTTTGCTACAACCTTTGCCTGTGAACTTAAAGGATTTTCAGCTGAAAACTATATTGACAGGAAATCCGCTGACCGTATGGATCCCTACTGTCAATATGCTGTTATCGCGGCAGCACAAGCGCTAAGTGATTCTGGTCTGGACCTGAAGGAAATTGACCCGCTTAGAATCGGCGTAGTCCACGGTTCTGGAATTGGAGGTATGACCACATACGATCAACAGTTCAGAACCTATATGGAACGGGGTCCGAGAAGAATCAGCCCCTTTTTTATTCCGATGTTGATTCCCGATATTGCTGCCGGACAGATTTCTATCCGACATGGGCTCATGGGTCCGAACTATGCTACAGCTTCAGCCTGTGCAACCTCGTTGCATGCGATTATTGACTCTTATATGATCATTCAGACGGGTATGGCAGACTACATGGTTTGCGGAGGATCTGAAGCGCCTATTACTCAGTTGAGTGTAGGAGGCTTCAATGCTTCCAGAGCACTTTCGACTGCCAATGACCGTCCACAACAGGCTTCGCGCCCATACGACAGGGATCGAGACGGATTTGTCATGGGTGAAGGTGGCGGATCATTGATTCTTGAATCACTAGAATCTGCTAAAGCACGCGGAGCTAAAATTTACGGTGAAATTGTAGGAGTTGGAGCAACTGCTGATGCCTATCATCTGACTGCACCACATCCTGAAGGTATCGGCGCAGTCAATGCCATGAGATCCGCACTTGCATTAGCAGGAATTACGCCTGATAACATTGATTATATCAATACTCACGGAACATCTACACCGCTTGGTGATATCGCAGAAATCACAGCAATCAAAACTGTCTTTGGAGATCATGCCTATAAGCTCAGTATCAGTTCAACTAAATCCATGACTGGTCATCTTCTTGGAGCTGCAGGTGTTGTTGAATCGATAGCGTGTCTGTTAGCGCTTGAAAACCAGACTGTTCCACCAACAATTAATTGTGATAATCTTGACCCTCAGATTGATGTGGATGTGACGCCAAACACACCGAAAAAACGCCATATAGAGTACGTTCTTAACAATGGCTTCGGATTTGGAGGACATAACGCCTCTCTGATTTTCAGGAACGGTTCATCGCTCTGACAAAACCCATCCTGCCAATGGAGCAATTCTGGCAAAAACTTACATCCTTTGCCTTTCACCGATCAGGGGAAAACACAATCTTATACAAGATTGAGGAAAGTCATCCATTGAATGCAGCAGGACTATCTGAAAAAACTATTGACTATCTGCAAAAGCTAGTCGGAGCATCAGGCACCAACCTGCCGATATACTTTACCGCCCTGACTCACCGCTCCGTGGTTCATGACCCGGCAACATCCTCTATCATCGAATCAAACCAGCGTCTCGAATTTCTAGGAGACTCGGTTCTCGACCTGCTGGTCTCCGAATACCTGTTCAAGCGCTTTCCGGAAAGTGCTGAGGGCGAGTTGTCAAGCAACCGGGCAAAAATAGTCAATCGTAAATCGCTCGCAGCTTTTGCCCGCACCATCAACCTTGGTGATCAGCTTCTGATAGGTGAATCTGCTGACGAACTCAAAATCAGAAACAGCGAATCAGCCTTGGCTGATGCTTTCGAATCCCTTATTGGAGCTATATATATCGATAAGGGAATAGAAGATGCTTCCGATTTTATCAGCAGGCATATCATTGAACATGTAAATTTCAATACTATTGTTGCTGCAGAACACAATTATAAAAGCCGCCTGATTGAGTACACGCAATCACATCACCTCCCTGCACCGGTATATTCGGTTATGGCTGAAGCCGGTGCAGAACATGAGAAAACCTTCACAATCGGGGTAAGCTGCACTGACCAGTTACTCGGAAAAGGAACCGCCCAGCGAAAAAAAGATGCTGAACAGCTTGCGGCAAAGGAAGCGATGGAAAAGCTGACTGCAGAAGATATTGACTGGAGTTAAAAAATCCTGCTTTTACTCTTCTTATTTTACCGATTCTTTTGAGCTTGTATTTTCCTTCCCATATATTAAGTAACAGGTATATTTTATAGCAAAAGCCTACTGTTGAAGTACCATAATAATGAGAGAAAAACTGATTTTTGAATTATCCCATAGCGGTCGTAAAGGGTACAGCCTTTCGGGTCATAATCTCCCGGAAATCCCTATGGAAACAATTATTCCTTCGAAGTTTCTTCGAAAACAATCGGCAGCACTTCCTGAAGTTTCAGAAAGTGAGGTTGTGCGGCATTTTATACGTCTTTCGACCCTGAATTACCATGTTGACAAAAACATGTACCCTTTAGGGAGTTGTACCATGAAGTACAACCCCAAGATTAATGATTATACCTGTGACCTGCCGGGATTCAGTGCTCTTCATCCCCTGCAACCCGCTAAAACAACTCAGGGTGCACTTCAGCTTATGTATGAACTTGCTGAGATGCTTCGGGAAATAGCGGGCATGGCCGCCGTTACACTCCAGCCAGCTGCTGGAGCACATGGAGAACTTACAGGTATTTTGCTTATAAAAAAGTATCACGAATCTCAAGGATCAAAACGAAGAAAACTTCTTGTGGTTGACTCTGCACACGGCACTAATCCTGCGTCAGCAGCTCTGGCTGGTTACCAGATTATTTCAGTTGCAGGCAATAGGGATGGACGAACTGATCTTGACGACCTCAGACTGAAGCTGGACGGCGATGTTGCGGCTCTCATGCTCACCAATCCGAATACCATTGGGCTTTTTGAAAAAGAGATCCAGCAAATAGCAACGATGGTGCATAACAACGGCAGCCTTCTCTATATGGATGGCGCCAACATGAATGCACTTCTCGGTATTACCCGTCCAGGAGATATGGGCTTTGATGTGGTTCATTATAATCTTCATAAAACATTTGCAACTCCGCACGGTGGAGGCGGTCCTGGTAGTGGCCCTGTAGGTGTCAGCGAAAAATTAATACCGTATCTTCCTGTACCTGTTATTGAAAAACAAGAGTCCTCTAAAGGAACAACTTACTCACTCCAATACAATCGTCCCGAAAGTATTGGAAGAATGATGAATTTCTATGGCAACTTTGCCGTGCTTGTAAGAGCATATACCTATATCCGAATGCTTGGACCAGAAGGACTTCGCCGTGTATCTGAAAATGCTATTATTAATGCCAATTACCTGTTGAGCCTTCTTCTTGAAAGCTATGACCTTCCATACCCAAAACCAGTTCTGCACGAATTCTGTCTATCGGGAGATCGACAGAAAAAAGCGCATGGAGTCAGAACACTTGATATAGCAAAAAGATTACTTGACTACGGATTTCATGCTCCGACTATATATTTTCCGCTTATCGTCAGTGAGGCAATTATGATAGAGCCAACCGAAACTGAATCAAAAGAAACCCTTGATATTTTTGCTCAAGCGTTACTCAGTATCGCTCAAGAGGCCGAAAACAACCCGGAGCTCTTAATTTCAGCACCCTTAACAACCCCGGTCAAACGACTCGATGAAGCTATGGCATCAAGACAACTGAACATCTGCTGCAGCCTATAAGAGGCTGCAACAAAAAAATTAACCAAAATTTCACCCAACTTATTGTGCTTTCTACATCCATGCAGTTATACTATAAAAAAACTCTAGTTTATGCTATTACATCGCACGAAAGTTCTTGTACTCAATAGCAGCTATGAACCTTTAAGTATTTGTGACGCTCAGAAAGCCGTTCTTTTACTGTTTGGTGGAAAAGCCGTTCCCGTAGCCCACCACCCTGAACGAGTCATTTGCACGATTTCCCGCACCTTTCCCCTGCCAAGTATTGTAAGGCTGACATTTTTTGTCAGAGTTCCTTACAAAAGAATTATCCTGAACAGAAAAAACATTCTTCTCAGAGACAGTTATCAATGTCAATACTGCGGAAAAACAGATTTACCCTTAACCATTGACCATATGCTGCCACGCTCAAGAGGTGGCGATAATTCATGGGAAAACCTCATTACAGCTTGCCCCCGCTGTAACTCGAAAAAAGGAAACCGAACCCCCCGCGAAGCTGGCATGCACCCTTTAAAGCAACCTATCAGACCAAATAATCTCATGTTCATGCAACAACTGACAACTTCAGTTTCTGATGAATGGAAACCTTATCTCTATATGTGCTGATCTTAAAAAGAGTACACATCAAGTTTATTTCCGAATATTAGTGCTTTTTTATGCCCAGCTTCAATCTTGAACTACTCCTCCCTCCATGGATTCAGGAATTTTCCGCGGATAACGGCAGAATTCTCCATACTGACAACGATCGAATGAATTTCGTGATTGAACTTTCAAGACAAAATATTATCCATAAAACCGGTGGCCCTTTCGGGGCAGCTGTTTTCGAACGGTTATCAGGCCGACTTTTGGCTGTCGGAGTTAATCTTGTCATCCATAGCAACTGTTCACACAACCATGCTGAAATGATAGCCCTTGCTATCGCCCAACACCGTATTGAACGATACACCCTGTATGGCCATGACATACCGGCATATGAACTTGTAACTTCCACTGAACCTTGTACAATGTGTTTCGGTGCGGTGATCTGGTCAGGAATAACCCGCCTGGTATGCGGAGCCTACAGTTTTGATGCTGAACATGTTGGTTTTGACGAGGGACCGAAACCTGAAAATTGGATTGAGGAACTAGAAAAACGAGGAATTGAGGTTATTACCGGAGTTCACCGCACCGAAGCAAGATCGATTCTTCTACAATACATTGAAGAAGGAGGAATCGTCTATAACTCCCGATCCATACAATAACCATAAAGACCTGTCAATACTCTATTGAATCTACAATTGCTTCAAACTGCTGTTCTACGGTCAAAGCAACACAGGATTGTCAGGATTTTTTTTAGTTTTAACACTGACTTCAACTATAACGGATTACCTGACAGAATATATCCAGAATGAAAAAAATTAATACCGCCCTTCGTTCATGTTTCTTTATCATACTCCTTTTTATCCCAAAAGCTCTTTCTGGCTCGGCACAAACTAGTCCACGTTCCGAAACATGGTCTGCCCAGCACATTTTCGGTCTTATTGATCCCCGCATAGAAGAAACGCTGCAGAGTATGACGCTTTCGGAAAAAGTAGGACAAATGCTCATCGCAGAATCAGATGGTCATTATAACAGTTTTGATGACAGTGCGTACAAGCTGCTCGACCGGTTAGTCAAGGAAGGTAAAGTGGGCGGGATAATGTTTTTAAAGGGAGATACCTTCAGCGCAGGTATGCTGGCAAACCATTTTCAGTCTCTTGCACCAAGACCTCTACTCATGAGCGCGGATATGGAACGGGGGCTGGCAATGAGATTAAACGGAGCTACTGAATTCCCTACAAACATGGCTGTTTCTGCCGGAAAGGATATGCAACTTGCCTCAAAAATGGCAGAAGCCATTGCAAAAGAAGCAAAGGCGGTTGGACTTCACCAAAACTATGCCCCCACTCTTGACCTGAACATCAACCCATTAAATCCAATAATTAACACTCGTTCGTTCGGTGATAATGTCCCCTTAGCGATTGAATTGTCAAAAGCGATCATCGAAGGACTTCAGGCAAACGGCGTAATTGCAACAGCAAAACACTTTCCTGGACACGGCGATGTCAGCGTTGACAGCCATATTTCTCTCCCTGTCCTAAAGGCAGACCGAAAACAATTGGACGACTATGAACTTAAGCCATTTAAGGCAGCCATAGAACAAGGTGTAATAAGCGTTATGATCGGCCACCTTGCTGCACCAAAATTAACAGGGACAATGGAGCCTGCATCAATTTCAAAAGCGATAGTCACCGACTTGCTTCGGAATGAGCTGGGATTTCAGGGCATTATCATTACTGATGCTCTGAACATGAAAGCGCTATACAACGGCAAAAACGTCTCTGAAATTTCAGTTAAAGCCGTTCAGGCGGGAAACGACCTTCTGCTTTTTTCACCAGATCCGGAACTTGCCCATAGCTCCATTGTAACCGCGGTTGAAAACGGAATTATCCCGAAAGAACAAATAGAAGCCTCAGTACGCAGAATTCTTCAGGTAAAAAAGTGGCTTGACATCGAGCATAGAAAACTTGTTGATCTCAACCGTATTAAGGAGTATGCAAGTCCTGAGTCGCACCGTGAGCTGGCGAAAAAAATTGCAGCTGCCTCAATCACTCTTGTTAAAGATGAAAACCACTACATACCACTTCATAGACTATCATCTTCAGGAAAACTGCTCAATATCATACTGCAAGATAAGACCGACAATGAAGTCGGTAAAGGATACATCAATAACATTGATAAATATTATACGGCTGACCATATAAGAATTGATCCAGGAACCGATTCGCTTCGCTATGCGAATGCTATTGATATGGCTACGAAAGCTCCTGCTATTATTGTTGCCTCTTATGTACAGGCTCTCTCAGGCTCAGGAACATTGAGGCTCACCGAAAAACAGCAGGAATTTGTCCATTCTTTGGCTAAAATGACACCAAAAGAAAAACCGCTTATCTTTATTTCTCTCGGCACGCCTTATATGATTAACTATTTTCCTGAGCTTACAGCTTACCTCTGCACCTATTCATCGATAGCTGTAAGTGAAGATTATGTTGTACAAGTTCTTAAGGGAAAATTTAAACCTCATGGCATACTTCCTATTTCACTACAAGGCAACACGCGCTGAAGAGTTTACCTTGTTCAACTACCGATTACCTGCTATAGACTATGGAAAAAACCGTTCGAGATGAATCCACAGGAAGCGCATACTGGGGTGCAGTAAATACATTTTGTTCTCTGAATGACGTGCACGTCATTGCGGATGCGCCGGTAGGATGTTACAATCTTGTTGGCGTGGCCGTGATAGACTATACTGATGCCGTCCCCTACCTTGAAAATTTTACCCCGACTAGTCTTACTGAAAAAGAAATAGCTTCTTCGGGCAGTTCAGAAATTGTTAAAGAAACCATTGAAAAACTGCAGTCTTCAGGACGTCAGCTTATTCTGGTATCAAGTGCAGAAAGTGAGATGATAGGGAGCGACCATGAAAGAATGCTGAAAATGAAATACCCTGACGTTCGATTTTTTCCATCCAACTCACTCGGTGAAGATGAATGGCAAGGGAGAGACCGCGCGCTTCAGTGGCTCCATGAACAATGCGATGACCATAAACCAGCTGTCATAGAGCCATTAACCGTAAGTATTATTGGCCCTACTTACGGTTGCTTCAATAGTCCGTCTGATCTTGCTGAACTCAAACGTCTTATTCAGGGAGTGGGAGGAAATATTCGTCATGTCTACCCATTTGAGAGTTCACTTAATGATATTGCTGACCTGAAAAATTCCGAGGTCATAGTGACCATGTATCATGAGTTTGGAAGTACGCTTGCTGGATTGCTTGACAGACCAGTACTGCAAGCACCCTTCGGAATGGAAAAAACGCAGAATTTCATTTTGAAACTGGGACATCTTCTGAATAAAAATGAACAGGCCGACGCTTTTCTGAAAAACGAAAAACAGACTACATTAAAACCAATATGGGATCTTTGGCGCGGTCCTCAAGCCGAGTGGTTTCCAACAATACGATTCGGAGTAACAGCCGCAAAAACATATTCTCAAGGACTGAAAATATTTCTTGCTGAAGAAATGGGTATGCAGTGCCTTTTCAGCTATGATTCAGCCACCGCCGATAATACACTTATCCGTAACGAGATTCAACAAAAACAGCCTCAGTTACTCTTCGGTAGAATTGTCGATAAAATCTATCTGGCTGAAATCGATGCCAAAACAAGGTTTATCCCTGCTGGGTTTCCAGGCCCAATTGTCCGCAGAGCACTTGGAACCCCGTTTATGGGACATAGTGGAACAGTTTATCTTCTTCAGGAAATTGTCAATACCCTGTATGATATGCTGTTCAACTTCCTACCCATCAACCGTCGAGAACCTTCAGGAGAAGTTACTTTTGGTAAAGTTACATGGAGCGAAGAAGCAAATGCTCTTTTAAATGATATTGTTAAAAAAGCACCTTTCATCAGCCAGATCTCTTTTGGAAGAGAATTAAAAAGAAAAGCAGAACAGTTGACCTTGAAACAAGGCAAGGATACCGTAACCCTAGATATACTCCGAATGATAAACTGATTTGGAATATTTTAATTTTATTTGTATAGTCCAAGTCCACTTTCCGGAACTGGGGAATGCGGTTTTAAGCTGCTCAGCCCTCCCAGTCCGGCATTGCTAACGAAAAGAGGCTGTATTTTGATTTTTCCTGCGAAGAAGCAGCTATTGCCGCTTTTGTCGTATGGAGTGAAACGACTAGAAAAAGAATGTCTGACAATCAGGAACAACTGGCTTTGATAGCCCTTACCCTGCCGGACGGGACAGTTAAATCATTCCCATCAGGCACTACCGGTCTGGATATTGCTCAATCTATTGGACGCAAACTTGCGCAGGATGCGCTGGCACTCAAGATAGACGGAACTCTTGTTGATCTTAACTCTCCATTGAGCGCTGACGCAGCAATTGAAATTATTACCTTTGATTCCGCTGACGGCAAAGATGTTTTCTGGCACAGCTCAAGCCATATCATGGCCCAGGCCATCGAGGAGCTTTTTCCAGGAAGCAAATTCGGCGCCGGTCCCTCCATAGAGCAGGGATTTTATTATGATGTTGCTTCAGACCACCGTTTCAGAGAAGAGGATTTGCGCACGATCGAAGCAAAAATGCTTGAGATCAGTAAGCGGGATATACACATTCAACGGGAAGAGATGACCCGTACTGCGGCTATAGATTTTTTCAAGCATACAAGAAATGACCCTTATAAGGTTGAAATTCTTGAAGATACCCTGAAAAAAGTTGACACTGTTTCTCTCTATCATCAGGACGGTTTTACCGACCTGTGCATAGGGCCTCATTTGCCTTCAACTTCAAAACTCAAGGCTGTTCTTCTTACCAATATATCCTCATCCTACTGGCGCGGCGATTCGTCAAGAGAGAACATGCAGCGCATATACGGCATTACCTTTCCATCTGAAAAGTTGCTGAAAGAATATGTGACCCGCATGGAAGAGGCCAAACGAAGAGACCACAGAAAACTTGGTGCTGAGCTTGAGCTTTTTATGCTCACACCAGAGGTCGGAAGCGGTCTTCCTATCTGGCTGCCAAACGGAGCCATCATACGTAACGAACTTGAATCCTTTTTAAAGGAAGAACAGCGCAAGCGTGGGTATCTGCCTGTTTATACTCCTCATATCGGCAATATTGAGCTCTACAAGCGCTCGGGCCACTATCCGTATTACAGCGACTCGCAGTTTCCGCCGCTGACTTATCACGATGAGGACGGCAAGCAGGAGCAGTATCTTCTTAAACCGATGAACTGCCCGCACCATCACCTCATCTACAGCTCGAAAATGCGCAGTTACCGCGATCTGCCAATCCGTCTGACTGAGTTTGGAACGGTATATCGGCACGAGCAGTCAGGAGAGCTTAACGGTCTTGTCCGCGCTCGTGGCTTTACACAGGATGACTCTCACATTTACTGCCGCCCAGACCAGCTTGTTGACGAGATCTGCAACGCTATAGAGTTAACACAGTTTGTTTTTGGAACACTGGGTTTTTCAGACGTTCACACACGTCTCTCCCTGCATGATCCTGCAAATCAGTCAAAGTACGGCGGAACAGAAGAAGTATGGGAACAAGCGGAAAAAGATGTCAAAGAGGCCGCTGACCGAATGGGTATTGAATACTTTATCGGTGTTGGTGAAGCGAGCTTTTACGGACCGAAAATTGATTTCATCGTGCGTGACGCTCTTGGAAGAAAATGGCAGCTCGGCACAGTGCAAGTTGACTATGTCATGCCAGAGCGTTTTGATCTCACTTACATCGGCAGCGACGGACAGAAACACCGTCCTGTTGTAATTCACCGGGCACCATTCGGCTCCATGGAGCGATTTATCGGAGTCCTCATTGAGCATACGGCCGGTAATTTTCCTCTCTGGCTTGCTCCGCTTCAGGCTGTTGTGCTGCCTATAGCCGAAGATGTTCATGACTATGCTAAAACCGTACACCAAGCACTTCAGGCGGCAGGAATCCGCTGTGAACTTGACACCAGAAGTGAAAAAATCGGCAAGAAAATACGCGATGCCGAAATAAGCAAGGTCCCCTATATGATTGTTATAGGACAAAAAGAGCAGGAAAGCAGCGAGATTTCGTTGCGTCGTCATCGCGTAGGCGATGAAGGACGTTTTAGTATAAGCGGGCTGATCGAAAAGCTCCTGAAAGAGATTACCGGAAGAACCTGATTATCTAAAAAAAACCTGAACGCATGAAGAAACAAAAGGTTACGACTCAAAAGCCGAAACTTACCTATCGGGTCAATGAACAGATCCGTGTTCCGGAAGTACGAATTATCTTTCCGGACGGAACACAGGAGGTGATGAAAACCATTGACGCAAAACGTGTTGCCGAAGAGCGGAATCAAGACCTTATCGAAGTACAGCCAAACGCAGAACCTCCGGTTTGCAAGTTCGACAACCTTGGCAGGCTTCTTTATAAAATGGACAAACGGGACAAGGATCTTAAGAAAAAACAGAAGACAACCACTCTGAAGGAACTGCGTTTTCATCCAAATACCGACAAGCACGATTTTGACTTCAAAAGCGCTCATCTTGAAGAATTTCTGCGTAAGGGGAACAGGGTTAGGGCAACCATTGTATTCTTAGGACGTTCAATTATTTATAAGGATAAGGGCTTAGAATTGGCAGAACGTTTGACAGAACGCCTCAGTGTAGTTAGTAATCGTGATGGTGACCCTAAATTTGAAGGCAAAAAACTGTTCGTGTATTTTGAGCCGGATAAAAAGAAAATTGATGCCTTCGAGCGTATTAAAGCTAAAACAAGTACTCCTCCCTCGGCTGAAACAATTAAACCGCCAAAACCGGTAGACCCGATTGAGACGATAGAGACGACTGAGTAATCAAGAGAATTTGAACATTTTTATATAAAAAAATCAAGGACGATCATGCCTAAAATGAAATCACACCGCGGAGCATGCAAACGGTTCAAAACCACTGCCTCCGGAAAAATCAAGCGTGAACGAATGAACGGATCACACAATCTCGAGAAAAAGAACAGGAAACGCACACGCCGTCTGCATCAGACAACACTGCTAGAAGGAACAAAGGCAAAGCAGATCAAACGGATGATCCTGGCATAAATTTTTAACATTAACTCTACACAACGATGCCTAAAGCAAATAATGCCGTAGCCTCAAAAGCGCGGAGAAAAAGGATTTTAAAAAAGGCCAAGGGATTCTGGGGATCTCGCGGTAATATTCTGACCGTCGTCAAGCACGCCGTCGATAAAGCTGAACAGTACGCTTACCGTGACCGCAGAGTTAAAAAACGCACGTTCCGTGCGCTTTGGATTATGCGTATTAATGCTGCTGCTCGCCTGAACGGAACAACATACTCCAGGCTTGTAAATGCAATGATGAAAAAAAGCTTAGAAATAGATCGTAAGGCTCTTGCTGAAATAGCTGTAAAGGATCCTGCAGCTTTCACTCAAATTGTCAAAGCTGTTATAGAATAAGTATTACACCTGTATCAATGGAAAACACCATTAGCAGTTTACAGCAGGAAATTAATGATTTTGAGTTTATAGCTCCGGCAGATCTTGAGGCTTTCCGCCTCCGGTATACGGTAAGAAAAGGGCTCATTGCAGCCCTTTTTAGCCAACTCAAGTCAGTGGACCCTGCTGAAAAGCCTCGGATTGGGCATTTGCTCAACGAGCTTAAGCGAACAGCAGATGCAAAGCTCAGCGATGCAGAACAAAAACTTGCTCCAATAAAAATTGATAGCAACAAAAGGATTGATCTGACCCTGCCGGGCAGACGTTATTTTACCGGCAGTGAGCACCCCGTTCAGAAAGTACTTGGCGAGATGAAGAAAATATTTTCGGATATGGGTTTCAGTATTGCGACCGGTCCGGAACTTGAACTCGACCATTTTAATTTCGATATGTTAAACTTTCCGCCCGATCATCCAGCCCGAGACATGCAGGACACGTTTTTCATCACTGATGGAAACCTTGAGTCAGATGTGCTCCTAAGAACCCATACGTCACCAGTACAGGTCAGAGTCATGCTTGACCAAAAACCACCAATAAGAGTTATCTGTCCTGGAAAAGTATACCGCAACGAGGCCATAAGCGCTCGCAGCTATTGTGTTTTTCACCAGCTTGAAGGACTCTATATCGACAAAAATGTTTCATTCGCCGACCTCAAAGCCACCATCTATTCATTTGCCCGACAAATGTTCGGCGCTGATGTAAAGCTAAGGTTCCGCCCAAGTTTTTTCCCCTTTACCGAGCCCTCAGCAGAAGTAGATGTTACATGCTACCTTTGTGGAGGCAAAGGTTGCCGAGTCTGTAAAAAATCAGGATGGCTTGAAATAATGGGATGCGGTATGGTTCATCCTAACGTTATGCGCAATTGTGGAATTGATCCTGAAACATGGTCAGGCTATGCCTTAGGAATGGGTGTAGACCGAACTGTTCTTTTGCGTTATAAAATTGACGATATCCGCCTTTTGTTTGAGAATGACCTCCGTATGCTCCGCCAGTTCACTGTATAACGCCATTTGACTGCGCTCCAGGTGTTCACGCTTCTCATTTGCCCGACAAGGCAATACGGCCTTTATTTATATCATAATTCATTGTCGTTATTTTATCCGGATTAAATGCTGTTTTGCTCAAATCCGAATAAAATGGTTTCAAGTGTGGATTTTTTCCGTTGTTTTAATTGTTCCAGTTTTAACTTACATACATTCGGGAATAATTTTTAAGGACATCCAACCATGAATACAAAACAATTGATAGAAAAGTATCACCAGGCATGGACAAATGGTGACTTTTTGACCGCACGTGACTGTCTATCTGATAGCCTTGATTTTCGAGGCAGTATTGATACCTTTTCGAAAGCTGATGATTTTATAGCAGCGCTACAACAATTCAAGCAGATGTTAAAAGGTGTTACAATACTTAACAGCTATTACGACACGAATGGAGCCGCTTTACTCTACGATTGTGATTCAGCAAGTCCTGCGGGTGTAATTCGTACAGCCGAATTTTTCACTGTTGTAGATAACAAGATTTCGGCAATCCAGCTAATCTTTGATGCCACTGAATTGCGAAAATTAATGCCAACGTAGGCATCATTACTGGACAAATGGAGTAGGTACTTTCTTACAGGATTTACATACTTTTTATATTGTATGACTTCCCTTCCCTGCAACGTTCAAAACTGAAATACTCGACTTTTATAGCGCTTTACATAATTAACATTATAGAACAATATATGGCCAACAGAAAGTGGCTTTACATACTGATCATGACACAACATTATGTAAGCAGGAGAAGCACTTGGTTGCAAATATAAAATGCCCGTCATCTTCGAAACGTTTATCCGGCTCGTCCTACCAATGCCGGGCATGGGTGGTGGTGCTCTTTGCCCTGAAGATTACAGGGGCGGGGTCATCAATCTGTTCAGAGGCAGTCATCCGACTTTGCTTTTGAGCTACGGGACGAAGACCAGGCGGAAGCCAATATTGTTGTTCCGGTTATCGGGGGTGTTGTTGTTCCGATAATCCGACCGACAGTTCTCGGTGTTATTGTTCCAGCTCCCGCCACGAATAACACGGTTCGAACCCACGATTGATGCCCTTATTCTTTAATGGCCACCATTGTACTGTACACATTTTTTCTTAATTCTTTTGCGTTGGCATATTCTGTAAATGCGACCATTGGCATGAGATGGTTTGCAAACTCTTTTTGTGACCATCGACCTGTTTGCTGGTAGCTTTCATAAAGCCGTGATTTTGTGATAAAGCGTTTTTTGCTTCGCTGGGTAAGCCTCACGTTGACAGGATAAATTAAATAGCCCAAAAAGGGCAAACCTTGTCTATTCTCGTTCAAACAAAAGGGCTTGAGCTGAAGCAGCAATTGCCTTGCAATATATTCCTGAAAGCGACAGCCTATCTCTAGCAACTGCTCTTTATCATGATGCCATAATACCATGTCGTCCATGTAGCGAACGTAGGCTGGAATGCGCAGCACCTCTTTGATATAATGGTCAGCCGTTGACAGATAGTGATTGGCAAAATACTGGCTGGTCAGGTTGCCAATTGGAACGCTTTTATCTGCTGCAGTAGAATAGCTGTCAATAATCTTCTCAAAAATCTGCAGTAGTGGCTGATCTTTGAACATTCGATGAAGCTGATTTTTCAGTATTAAGTGGTCAATGCTCTCAAAATATTTGCGGACATCGAGTTTTAAATACCATCGATTATGGCGATGATGCTCTTTTGCCTTATCGAGTGCCATGTAAGTGCCTTTACCGGGACGGTTTGCAAAACTGGTGGAAACCTGCTGCTTTTCGAATGAGGCATGGCAGATATTCATAAGCGCATGATGCAAAACCCTCTGTGAAAAAGGGGTGGCGCAAATAAGCCGTTTTTTTGGGTCATAAATGGTAAAGGTGTGATAACCTCCTGTTTCGACAGCTCCCGAAATGATTTGGTGCTGCAACCGTAGCAAATTGTTCTGCAACTGTTTGCTATAGGCGTAAACGTCGTGTTTTGATATTTTACCTTTTTGTGCCTTGTAGAATGCCTCGTAGAGATTCTTCAGATCAACTATCTTTTCAAGCAACTGCCCCTGGCGCTTCATTTGGTTCCGGCTTGTCTATGAAATAATGAGCAAAACGCTCTGCTTTCTTTTCGCCAATGCCTTTTATACTGAGCATGCCCTTGATGGTGACCTTGTCGAGTTTGGCTAACTCAGCAAGCTCTTCATCGGTAAAGACGATAAAGGCTGAAAGCCCTTCTGCTGATGCAACTTGTTTCCGTATTTCACGCAGGTGCGAAAACTTCTTGAATGTTGGCTCATCGAGCACCTGACGGTAATCAACCTTTGCCTTGCTCTCGGACGCAGCATTGAAAAATTGCTCAATGTAACGAACGCAAAAGCACCAGCTGGCTCCATTTTCGTTGCTAATTAGCTTTTGATCGATTTCCAGAATTTTATGTGCCTTCAGAAACGTGTTCATCTCCTGTATGGCGCTTCCGCTATCACCGACGGGTATGGTAAAAAGTTTTATCTGCATGAGTAAGAAACAGTTCACCGGTTTTTAAAATCTGGATATGACCCTCATTTTTCAAACGGCGGCCCACCTTCGGTGGTCATTTCTGTTGTCGGTTGCTACCGAAACATTGAGGCGTGCGGCGCTGCGTCCCTTGCTGCCGCTCACCTCAATCTTGGCGCTGCCCTCTCGCTCAAAAGCAAAACCGGAATGAGCTGCCAACTGACTACGGGACGAAGACCAGGCGGAAGCCAATAAGGTTGTTCCGGCGAACGGGGGTGTTGGTTCCGGCGATCGGGGGTGCCGTAGCTCCGATAATCCGACCGACAGCACTCGGAGTTGAGGTACCAGCACCCGCCACGAATAACACGGTACGAATGACTACTATCATACCAGCTATCTGTCCATTCCCATACGTTACCAGCCATATCGTACAACCCCCACTCATTCGGCTTTTTCTGCCCTACCGGATGGGTCGTGGCTCCAGAATTGCCATCATACCAGGCATATTCTCCCAAACGGCTTACATCATCACCAAAGTAGTACTCTGAAGTGGCACCTGCGCGGCAGGCATATTCCCATTCTTCCTCGGTTGGCAAGCGATAGTTCTTTTTGCCGGAAA
>Ga0194037_1000053_pt1 | contig 77203 bp, 72 predicted proteins | sample JunL306m_MetaG_FD_148653 | JGI IMG/M metagenome (GOLD analysis project Ga0194037, IMG submission 148653) | Anoxic zone freshwater microbial communities from boreal shield lake in IISD Experimental Lakes Area, Ontario, Canada - Jun2016-L304-6m | ecosystem: Environmental > Aquatic > Freshwater >...
GTGTGTCCAGTTGCGGATGCACAATCGGGTGATGCGGCGGGTCATGCAGGTGCGGGTAATCAAGCCTGGAAAGTTCAAACAGGTCGCGCATGGCCATTAACTTCGGGACAAAAAAGACATCCTCATGTTCATTGATGTCAAGTTCTGCAGATAGTCTTCCCCGTTGAAATGGCGGTATGCCATTAAACACCTGTACTCTTACGATCGGCGCAAAACGACGCTCCTTCAGTTCGGTTTCAATCATTTCCAGCAGATCATCCGCTTCTTCCTCGTCCAGCTCCGTGTTGGCATTGCGGGTGACCCGGAACAGATCGCAGCGCACCACTTCCATACCGGGAAATAACATGTCCAAATTGCTGCAGAGCAGATCTTCGAGGCAGACAAAATTGCCCGGTTTGCCGGGAATCGGAATGAAGCGGGAGGTGCCTGATCCGACCGGCACCTTGACGCGAGCCAGCTGCATATCCGCTCCGGAAGCGCTATTCAAGGTCAGCAGCAGATTAAGTGACAGGTTTGAGATAAAGGGAAACGGGTGAGCAGGATCGATAGACTGGGGTGTTAGTAGCGGGTAAATATTGGAGGCAAAATGATTGCGAATGTTTTTCCGTTCGCGTGTGCCCAGATCCTTTATTCTGGAAATTCGTATGCCCTGTTCTTCAAGCAGTTCAAGAACCTGCTGCAATACATCATATTTTTTGCTTTCCAACGCACGAATGCTTTTGTAGCACTCCTGTATCTGCTGGAGTGGTGTAAGTCCGTCAATACTTACTTCTCGTATGCCTGCTGCGACTTGCTGTTTGAGACCGCCAATGCGCTTCATGAAAAATTCGTCAAGATTGGCGCTGACTATGGCAATGAATTTGAGGCGTTCCAGCAGTGGCGTGCGTCCGTCTTCAGCCTCGTGCAGCACCCGGCTATTGAATTCCAGCCAGGTTAATTCACGGTTAAGGTACCAGCAAGAGTCTGAAAGATTAATTTCGTCGGCAGGTTTCCTGGCTCTTCGTATTTTGGAGGGTATCGTATCTGACATTATTTACGCTCCAGCAGCTGCGAAATCAGTTCCGGTATCATGCGGAACAACATGCTGCTGTGCGTCAAGATGCAGAATGGTGCCGTATGTTTGGCTGCTGTCGGGCGCCTTGTCCAGTGTGAAGCGCCGTGCATTGCGGCCCATACGGGAAATTCGCTCCGGGTCCAGGATCATCAACCTGATAGCGGTGACCAGATTGCTTTGGCTTCCGGCTCGAAACACCACACCGGTTTCACCATCAATCATAAGCTCTCGTGGGCCACCCTCATCAGATACGATTACCGGCAATCCGGACGCCTGCGCTTCAAGCACCACGTTCCCGAAAGTGTCGGTGGCACTCGGGAAAACAAACAGATCGGCCGAGGCATAGCCCCTTTGTAACTGTTCTCCAGCCAGATAGCCGGTAAACAGAGCCGGATAACCTGAAAGGGATGCTTCCATCTCTTCCCGGTACGGGCCATCCCCAATTATTGCAAGAACAATCGCCGATCCTGCATCCACAAGCTCTCTGAAAGCATCCGCCAGCATCTCAAGCCCTTTTTCACGCGAAACACGCCCCACATAGAGCAGCACGGCTCCGCCAAGACCGATGCCGCGGCTTTTCCAGAAGATGGGGTTACGCATATCCGGAGAGTACGTTTCCGTATCTACCCAGCGGGGTAGAGGCTTCATCCGTTCCGGCGGCAGACCGCGGGAACGTAACTGTTCGCGGGTTCCTGCAGATGGCACCATAACCTCTTCCATCTGGCCGTAAAACCAGATCATGTAGCTCCAGGCTGCCTTTTCAAGGAATTCGTCATTTGTCAAACTGCGCACATATTGAGGGATATCAGAGTGGTAGGTACCGGCAACCGGTATATCCATCAACCTTGCAATCAGAAGCCCCAAAAGCCCCACAGTGCCGGGGGTGCTGACATGGATACGGGTGAATCCTTCGCGCTCGATGAAATCCATCACATCCAGAATCGGCGGGAAATTCAGCTTCAACTCAGGATATTCAGGCAGCACACAGTCGCCTACCGACAGGAATTTCTTCACCCCTTCAACAGAATCTTCTCCACTATCGCCGGATGTAATCACGGTCAACTCGACCCCACGATTCCGTGCGGTACTTATCAGGCGCTTGATGGTGATGGCGACCCCGTTGATCTCGTCCAGTGTGTCGGTGAACAGGGCGATCTTTTCGGGAGCTTCCTTGTGATGCATTTCAGGAATCGCTTTTGTCAGATCGCGGATCAGTTCCTTCCCTTTGTGCTGGTGGTGAAAGGCCAGATAGTAGGGAGAAATGAGGGTATGCACTAATCCGATGGTGCCAACCGTGTTGAGGTAGTCGAAGAATCCGGCGTTAAGCGGCAATGTCATAAGGCGGTTCGTATAGTGGAAAATCAGGCGATTTGCGAGTCGGCTGGTTACCGCGAATATCTTGCGGTTACTGTCAGCATTGCCGATACCGGCTAGAAACTTCGAGTCACCCAGCAGCAGCCTGGCCTCGGAGTCGAGAATCTCTTCAAAGCTCTTGCCTGTGTGACTACTCGAAACTGGCAGGTTTTTCAGAATAAAGAGCCGGATCCTTTCGACAAATGAACCCCTGTCATCACCGATATTAAAGAAACGGTCGAGCAGAGCGCTGACAAAGGGAGTGGCCCCTCGCCGGCGATCACCCAAACGCTCACGGTAGAAGCTGTGGGCTATGCCGTACAGGCTGTGTGCCATGGTCAGCGGTCCGCCATCATCGCCATCTGCCCAGCTGTCGCCGTTCCTGATGGCATTGACGAACTCCTCAATGGCAGGAGTCTCGTAGATGGTTGTGTGTGCCCGTGCGATGAATAGACCGCTGTGGTCATCCGAACCGCCCACAATACCCTTGACCCAGGGGGTGGCTCCATAGGGTTGCAGGTTATACTTGTTTGACAAACGATTTATGACGGATTCGCTTAAGGATGAGACCAGACGCTTGGTGAAACCGTTGAAACGGTGTGCCCGGCAGCCGTTCTTGATTTCGAAGGTGGTAAAGAGCAGCAGCGACCGTTCAATAATCTCCAGGTTTAATTTTTCATTCTGAGCATAGAGCGGATGGGCCAAAAAATGCGCTATCTTTTCAGAGTGAAGGTAAGCGACCATCTCGTAGATATTCTTTCGCAGTTCCAGAACAGTCCGGAACTGCGCCTCGGAGATGTGTAGCACTACCACATGCGCCTTGCAGCCATTTTCCGGGAAGTGGGCCGTGATTTCAGAACTGATGAAGGTTCCCGGCAGGTGTCCGATCTCCAGAGCGCCGGTGATGGCGTTATGGTCGGTAATGGTGACAAAATCCATACCGCGTTCGCGGGCGACCCGATACAGTTGTTGAGGCGAGGTATAGCTCTCTGGAACATTGAACTTGCGCATGGCCCAGTAGGTGGGTTTGTTGGAATGGCTGGAGTGGACGTGCAGGTCTGCTTTGTATGCATTCATGCCTGACAGTAATATCATAGTGATGTTACAGACATGTTGCGGTTGTGTAATAGTTTTGTTGAAAGTTTATTGGGTTGCAGGCTGAATCTGACTGGCTAAAGGTCGAAAAGGAACAGAGTGGAGGAAGGCTGACGGAACGGATACGGCTGAATCCGGGATAAAATTTTGATGGATTCCTGAAGGACAGCCCTGTCAAAACTGTCAGAATGGCTTTTTTTGGCAACGACAGGCGGGATCAGGAATTGTGAAGTTGGTCATTTCGGTGCGACTTGCTCAAAATCACCAATGCTATGCCACCAAGAATGGCCAGAGATGCCAACACAAAACGTACGGTTAGGGACTCTCCGAGAATAATGATGCCTCCCAATGCAGCGATGACGGGAACACTAAGCTGGACGCTCGCAGCGGTGGGTGCTTTCAGTGCAGGCAGCACGGAGTACCAGACGGCGTAACCCAACCCGGAAGCTACAGCCCCCGAAACTATGGCGTACCAAACACCGGCGATTTCAAGGTTGGCGTTTGAATGGAGCAGCACGCTGAGTAGAATTGCGAACAGCATAGCACGGAGGAAATTTCCGGCCGTAATCCTTGTAGGATTACCCGCTCCTTTACCTCGCAATGAATAGATGCCCCAGGCAACGCCCGCAGTCAACATCAACAATGAACCAGCCAGCGGAGGTGCAGACAGGCCGGGAAGCAACAAACCAATCAACCCTCCAAACGCCAGCAAAAGTCCGACAATTTGCTGCTTATCAAGCCATGCCGGTATGCTTGAGCGCGATGCGGCATAGCACCGAATTTCCAGCAAACGCAATCATAGTGAGAATAGTTAGGATACAAATTCGCGATGATGACATTAAATTACCTATATGCAATTTTTTCTGGTTAAACTTCAGCCAGTGGGCGGTTCTGCCACAGCGACACTTCTTCACTGATAGCATCGGTAACTTTTTAATCCACCCAGAGGAACCTCCGAGGGGGCTCTGTATTTCTATTCCGCGTCATCAGCGGATTCGTCAGCCAACGGTTTCAGCAGCTCAGTATTCGGGAAATTCGGTCAGAGTCTCATGTTCTACCTGTAGTTGCGACGGTGTAACCTGTTTATTCCAGTTATTGAACATCGTTGCTCCTCTTAAATTAAAGCTCTTCAGTGGGATCGGGTAGTTCTTTTTACATCTCAAGCATGAACAACATGAAGCTTTCTCGAAACTTGCCGACTGCTTTAAGCAGTTCCCTTCTTTTTTCTGAGCAATACAAACAGCAGATAAGAAACAATACCGAAATTAACAATCAACACTGTTATCCTCGGCCAGGTAACACGATGGACTACTTCGTATATCTCTACCGGGATGTAAATGCCGCCGCTAAGGACAGCAAACCACTCGGCCCACGTCTTTCTCAACCAAAGGCCAACAGCTTCAATCATGCGGACTACTGAGTAGATTGCAGCTGCTAACGCCAAGCTCCATAGCTTAGAATCGTTGATATGTTCAGTCAGGTCCAGAAATATTCTCGGATAATGGCTGGCGGGGTTGAGATGAAGGTGTTCCACCAAGTGCATGGCAGCTTCGTGAATATCCTTGTGAAGATACGTTAGAAGCTCAAAGCCAACAAACAGTACGAGAAGCCCCTTGGCTCCTTCAAATAGTGCAACGATGTGCAGTCCACGTGCGTGAGACTGTTTGCCAACCTGAATTGGGACTTTGTTACGACTCTTTTTCATGCTTGTGGTTGCACCAAGCAATACCTCAACTTCAACAACTCTGATTAGATACAGTAAGCTGGCTATCGTGGTTGGAGAAGAGACCACATGTCTATAGAAATCAATTATTTATACGACCGCCACCAATAAAGATACGTTCAATAAGCTGAATTGCATTATTGACTCCATCCTCCTGGGCCATTTCTTTGCCAATTTGATTTGCCTTTTCAGGCATGGACGGATTATTTAGAACATGTGATATTTGCTTGGCAAGTTTCTGGGCAGAAAGTGACTTGCGTTGCAGCGTATCTCCAGCGACACCAAGTCGTTTAAGTTCAGCTCCCCAGAATGTTTGGTCTGCCATGTGCGCTACTACTACCGACGGCTTACCCGCTAACAGGCTGGATTGTGTAGTTCCTGCTCCTCCGTGATGAACAATAGCGGCACAGCGTGGGAATACTTCTGAATACGGTGAACGGTTCACCATAAATACTTTCTTGTTTGTCCCGAATACCGATAAATCATCCCAAGGCACCTGCATTATTGCTCTGCACCCCAGTATAGTTACCGAGCCCTGCCATATAGTAAACGTCTTATTTATCAGGGTCAGGTCGGATTGCATCATACTGCCAAAGGTAAAGTAGACCGGAGAATCGCCTGCTGCGATAAATTCCTCAAGCCCTGTTGGCAATTCCTCCCTCCTGTCTTCGTGTGGCGGATTAAGAAAGCCGCACATTTGATGCCGAACGTCCCAATCATCAGGACGGTCACAGATAAATCGGCTGACGGCAAGCAGATTGAGCTTTTCTGCTGCCCACGTCTGGTTCATGACATCTGTATCTGGAGTGAGGCCTTCTTGGGAGCGCAGTTTATTGACCCGTGGAAGAAATATGCGGTTAATCATCGTGCGCACCAACTTCCATCCCAGTGGATATAACCATTTGCCAAAATCAGGCAATCCAGGAGGACATATGAATCGTGAGGGTAAACAGTTATGTACAATGTTGATTGTAGCCATTGGGACTTTTGCCTTTTCCGCAGCAACACGAAGAGGGAACACGAAGAAGTGTCCAATGACCAGGTCGTTTTCAGCGCACAGCTCTTTTGCAGCCGAATACATATTTTCCATTACGGGGTCGAAGCCATAGGTCATAATCATTTCAGCCTGTCTGATTGGATTTCCAACGTCGATAATTGCCTGCCAGATTCTTGCCGCTTCGTATTGGTTCGGGATGTTTGGGCTGGGGAGTGATTTCAACTTATAACCGTACCGTTGAGCCAAGCCAGAATAATCTCTACCAGCATTGTCGGTAATGACAAGTGTGACATCATGACCGAATGTCGTTAATCCTGCGGCTAAAGCAGTAAACGGTCTGATGTCTCCTTCACTGCCCCATGCTTGAAGTCCGATTTTCATATGAATCACTCCAATAGTATTAGCTGAGCTACATCGCTTAAAAGGAATAACCGCCTTCTTTATTACATAATTATGGTGGGCAATCTGTCACAGGTTCGGTTTTCCGGTCAAGCATTGTCCGCTTCTTTCTCATTGATTCTCCTTTACCAGTCGATACTGTTAGACAAAACAGACTCAAACCGATACCGCAGAGAACGAACAAAACACCGGGAATTTGCCGGGAACGCCAAGCGAGCGACCACACGTGATAGTCACGGGGGGGCGGAAACTGGCTCCTGAATGGAGCCAGGGCCGTTCTCCCGCCGGGAACAAAATGAGTCTCCGACCGGAACGGGCGGTGAGGCCGGGAATCCGGCGTTGTTGCAGCCAGTGACTTTTCCCCACACCCCACCTGACCCCACCGAAAAAACGACGGGCAGGAGCCAAATGGCTCCAGCCCGCTTCTTCTTGTGCTGGCACTGGTTCCGCTACTTCCGCTCCAGGCTCTCCAGCAGGCGCAGGTAGTCGCGCTGGCTTTCCCAGACCATGTTCGACAGCAGGGTGGTGAACGGCGCGTGGTTGCCGCCGTTGCCGCTGCGAACGGCGGTCAGGTAGTCACTGCGCAGCACCGGTGGAATGATCGTGACCGGGTACCCCTGCTGGAGCAGCGCCAGGTTCATTGCAAGCCGGGCGGTGCGACCGTTGCCGTCCACAAAGGGGTGGATGGTGACCAGCTCGTTGTGCAACTGCGCCGCGTACTCGATCGGGTGCAGCGCGGCTCTCATGCCGACGATCTCACTGGCAAAGGCCGACATCTTCTGCTTCAGCTCACTGGGTGCCGGAAACACGAAATCGGTACCGGTGACGACGACATTCTGTTTGCGGTAATGACCGGCGTTGGCCTGGTCTATGCGGTAGTAGAACAGATTGTGCAGCTTGAGGATGTCGCGCTCGGTGATCTCGGTGCGGTTGACCAGCTTATGCAGATAGTCGAACGCCTCGGCGTGACCGATGGCTTCATAATGATCCTTCAGCGGCTTGCCGCCGATGGTGATGCCGTCCTCAATGACTACCTTGGTTTCTGTTTCGGTCAGGCTGTTGCCTTCCAGGGCGTTACTGGCCCAGGTAAGGCCGATCTTGAAATACTCACGCAGTTGCTTCAGCGCCTGCCCCTTCAGTGGGCGGTGCTGGTTTATCTCATCTCGGAGCTTGTCGGCATCGGCGATGCGGTTGGTGAATGTCATGGGCTGCCTCCCCTTAATACCGCCAGCGCCTCGGCGATCTCCCTACCCTTGGCCTCGATGAAGTTCAGCAGTTGCTCTGGCGTCCGCTTGTCCTCTTCGGCCTTGGCGTTGGGGTTGACCGCCTTCAGGTCGTAGACGGCATTCTCGATCTCTTCCGCCTTGGCGGCCTGCTCCCTGGCTTCCTTGGCCAGTTCCACCGCTTTCTGCAGTGCTTCAGCCACGGCCTTATCGTCCGTCGGCTTAGACTTCTTCAGCGCCTTGGCCTTATCGGACCACTGGGCAGCCTCCCGCTCTTTCTTGCTGGCCTGCTGCTTGAACGGTTCGGCCTCCTCGCTTGCCTTCTGTTTCCGTGCCACCATGTCGATAGTCCAACTCTGCTCGCTGTCGCCGCACGTCGGTAACAGCCGCAAGAACTCCTCGAACTTATCCAAGGTCATTGGTGTCTTCTTGCCGACCTTGATATCTGACAGGTCGTAGTACCAGATCTTCTCGGTATGTTCGCCTTTCTTGAAGAACAGCAGGTTGGTCTTGACGCCCGCACCCGCCGCCGTGAACACACCACCTGGAAGGCTGAGTATGCACCACAGGTTGTTCTCTTCCAGCAGCTTCCGCTTGGTCTGCACGAAGGCGGTCTCGTTGGTGCGGAACAGTACTCCCTCGTCCAAGACAATGCCACAGCGTCCGCCGTCCTTCAGGTGATCGATGATGTGCTGCAGGAACAGCACTTGGGTTGCACCGGTCCTGTAGGGGAATTGATTTTGAGCCATCTTGCCTTCCTTGCCGCCGAAGGGTGGGTTGGTCAATATCACGTCGAACTGTGCCGGAGCCGTGGCGAACAGGCCGTCATAGACTGTCTCATTGGTCAGGGTGTTGCCATGCCACAGATTGGGTTGGTCGATGCCGTGCAGCACCAGATTGGCAAGTGCAATAGGATAGGCGACATCGTCCTTCTCTCTGCCGAAGAAGGTGCAGTGCTTGAGGGTATCGTACTGTTCAGCCTTACCTCCGGCTTCCAGAGCCTTGCTCATGTACTCGTAGCTTTGCGCCAGGAATCCGCCGGTGCCGCAGCCGGGATCGTAGACTGTATCGCCCATCTGCGGATTGATAACTCGCACCATGGCCCGGATCACTTCTCGGGGAGTGAAGAACTGGCCGCCGTCGTTCCCTTTCTCTCCCATCTTGAGCAGCAGGCCCTCGAACACCTGGGAAATGGTGAATACATGAGTGTCATCCACGCTCTCCAAGCTGATGCCATGCACTTTATCCAGTATCTCGCAGAAGTTCCGCTCGGTGTCGATCCTGCTGCGCTCCACGCTAGAGATGATCTCGCTGATGACCTTCTGACGTGGAGATGCACCCGGCTTGGACTCCAGTGCTTTCAGGTATGGTAGCAGTTCGCCGTTGACGAAGCGGAAGAAGTCGCCAGAACTGCCGTCGGCGTGCTTCTCTTTGCGTTTCCAGCCTTGCTTGCGTTTGCCATCGAGGAACACAGTAACCGTTTCGTCGTATGGTGCAGCCCAGTCCTGCCAGCGGTAGGGTGCCGTCAGCGAGGGGGAGAACTCCAGCCCCAGCGCTTCCATCTCTTCGCCTTCGCGGGTTTCGTGGTCGTCAAGAATGCGCAGGAACAGCATCCAGGAAAGTTCCGGGACGTACTGCATTGCTCCTTGGCAATTGGAACGGCGCATTATGTCGTAGATGCCCTTGACCATCTGGTTGACCGACTGCTGGGTGGCCATGGTCTTGCTGTTGCTGTCATCTCTCTTCTTGCTTCGTGCCATGTATCTACCTGTTCTGTAGGGGCGATGCCAACGGCTCGCCCATGTTTATCGGAATTCTGGCGACCCGCTGGGATCGTAAAATCCGGGCGAGCCGTTGGCATCGCCCCTACGGTTATGGTTTTAAATTTACCGGATTTTCCTTGTCCAGCTCCCATTTCAGAGGGTTGTTGATAATGTATTCTCGCGCTTTTGCAAGTTCTGTCTCATTGCGGATAACCCGCTCAAAATAGTTCCGCTGCCAGACAGGATCGCCGGGATTGGTGCGGAATTTGTTTAGACGTTTGGTAACATTTGATTTGAATTGCGCCATTAATGCCCCAATCGAACCTGATAAGGGACCGGTAGGGGCGATGCCAACGGGTCGCCCGTGACCCTGCCCGTCGGCACAATTAATATTCGGGCGACCCGTTGGGATCGTAAAACCAGGGCGACCCGTTGGGATCGCCCCTACGGTATCGTTCAACAGGATGATTGCGTGAAAATGATTCGGCATTATCACATATTCGTCTAACGATACGTGGCTGAAACGTGCTGGCAATTCACACCAGACTGTGTCCACCACTCGCCCGGCATCATTCAAATGCATTTCGCCATCCACAATGTCGCCAAACAGGCATTCCCGCTGCCAGACGCAGATGGTCACGAAATACGCCCCGGCCTGTGCATAATCGTAATCCTTCAGGCGGATGGACCGGCGATGATGGATGTCAGGGTTGTAGGTCATAACATTGATCCGTAGGGGCGACGCCAACGGCTCGCCCGATTGTAACAGGGAACGAAATTTTGTAGGGGCGATCCCAACGGTTCGCCCGGATGCCGATAAACATGGGCGAATTGTTGGCGCAAATCAGGGCGAGCCGTTGGCGTCGCCCCTACAGTTCACCTGCGAATGCCTGACGCAGCAAAGCAGCGGACAAGGATTTGATTGTCGCAAGCTCTTCACTCGCTGCTGAAGTCGCCATGCCTATCGCTCTGGCCTTCGCTGCAAGAAATGACTCTATTCTCTTCTGTACGTCTATTGGCGGCAGAGGGAGAGGAATGGCCTTGATAGTGTCCTGAGCAATGTTTCGCATCGAATCACTTGTACCTGTGGCATTTCCTTCGATGTGCTTTCGTGCATCTGGCATCCTCAAAGCTTGGAGCAGGAAACCATGGGATATTCGGGTCTCATCTACGACCAAGCGCAGGGTCTTGTCCGAAAGAAGCCTGTTAGGATAGTCAGCGCTACGTGTACGACGGCTCCTACCAGCTCCTTAGTGTTCGCCCTGGTGATCAGAATGTCTCCTTTGCGAACACGGTGGTGTGGTGATGGTTCATAACTACCTTCAGTAGCCTTGGCTTCTTGAGGGCGGAAATCTGCCCAGGTGACGGCGCTAACCTTCAAGACTCCTGCTTCGTCTGGGGATGCTAACCGTTCCGTTGTCTGGAAGCTCTTACCTGCTTCAATGCGGATCAGCACATCGTCTAGCGTTCTTCTCGGCCACTTCTGAGCATCATCGCTCTCGAACACTTCCAGCAAGTACGCCGCTGGCAGCTCCTTGACCGCCTTCAGCCGTGCCTCTGCCGCTACTCGGGCCTTTTCGACGGCGGCCATCTTCTCGGTCAGTATCGCGGCGATGCGCTTTTGTTCGGGGAGAGGTGGGAGGGGAATAGGGAGATTCAACAAATCATCTCTGTTGATGGCTTGAAAAGTGCTCCCGCTGCCTTTCTTAACCAGATCATTTTCGAACAGCCTAAGTGCAGCCAGAATGAATTCTTGATCTACTGATTCGCTGCAACGTATTGCTGCTAACCCTCTCCCTATGCAGCACTGCTTGTCGGCGACATTTGTTGGCCCTACTGGTGCTCTAACTGAGATCAATATGTCGCCTAGCTTCGCAATTTTCACAGGAGTAACGCACCACATTCTTGGGATGGGATGCCTCTGTCCAAAATCGGTTTTGCCTTGAAAGAATGGTAAACCTTCGGGGGCGTTTCTGTAAGTTTCTCCTGGAGGGGACTGGCCAGATATTATCTCTGTGAGTTCCCCCAGCTTCACCCACCGCCACCCATCAGGCAGCGTATATCCATCATTTCCCAATGCCATGTTTCCCCTGTAGGGGCGACGCCAACGGCTCGCCCTGTTTATGTGGAAATCGGGCGACCCGTTGGGATCGCCCCTACACAATCAAATCCATCAATCCTGGCATTGACCCGGTCAGGCAGCAGAATCTGTCCCTCGAAGTTGAACTTTTCATACTCTTCCTTGATGGACTCTGCCCCTACGGTTGCACCGGTCTTGGCATCCTTCACCTTACGTTTTAGTATCTCTTCTCGCGTGAGTGCATCTTCGTCCAGACTGACTCGTCCCTTGATGATCTCGCAGGCAGCCAGGTAACCATCCTTGATGGCCTGGGCCATGTCGTACTCGTAGACCGGTTCGCCGAAATGCTTGTAGTTGTCAGCGCATATCTGTGCGTCGGCGTCGGCTTCCTTGTTCCCTTTGGGAATCTTGATCTTGCGTGGCGTGGCGGTCAGGCCGACCTGGATAGCCTCGGGGTTACGAGTCATCACCTGCGACCACTTCCCCCAGGCCGAACGGTTACATTCGTCGATGACGATGTGGGAGAAGTAGTTCTCCGGGTAGTTCTTGGTCAGGAAGTTGGCGTCGGCCTCGTCCGAATCTACATCCAGGCTCTGGTAGGTGGCGACGACCACACGGGCGTTCTTCTCCGGGTTACTGCCGGTGGCTGCCATGGCATCGGAACCAAAAATCTTCTGGAGAGCTGCCAGACCCTGAGTTCGCAGTTCGTCACAGTCACAAACGGACAGGGCACGACGTAGCTGCCCGGCATCGGCGATCTTCTTGAGCAGATTGACGGCAATGAAACCGGTAGCCAGTGACAGGAGCGCCCGTTTCGGCTCGCCTAAAGCGTCACAGCGGGCTATCTTCTCCAGCACGGCACGGATGGCGGCATCCTGATAGTAGCGTCGTCCGGCCTCGCCACCGTGGTACGGAGCCAGCAGCGGCTTGGCTGCCGGAGAATCGAGAGAGAAGCCCATTCCTTTCTCATAGCGCTGTCGACGCTCTTCCGGTGTGGGGAATTCTTCCATAGGCCTGGGTGCCGACGTCACTCCGGAGAAACGGTCGAACTCGACGAACAGATGGCCGTTGGAGGAGAACACAAACGGCACGTTCAGCCGCTTGCAGGCGGCGTAGGCTTTTGCCTGCTCCAGGCCATGACCGGGATGCTTACCTTCCGCCTTGGCCTTGATGATCGCCACGGCTACCGGCTGGGTTGCACTGGCCACCTTGATCCGCAGGGTGCAGTCCACCTTCCCCTTGGCGTTGCGCTTGGCCTTGCCCGCCACGATCTCGATGGTACCGGCGCTCTCTTCGCGCTTGATATTATCCTCTGTCCAGTCTCGCTTGTATATCGCGGGATCGATCAGTTTGGATCTGGTATCGGCTTCGTTATGGCTCATGGTATCCCAGTCGAAAAGTGCGCCCTACATGTCCCGCATGAATACTCGTATTTTTAACTTCAGCCAATTCGACTGCCACTCCTTACTTTCCAATCGGCCGAACAGTAGTTTGCCAGCATCCATCAGACGGGCAGGCACCTCGTTCTTATCCTTAGGCACGTATCCCAGCTTACGTCCTCCTTCGTCTTGGATCAGTATCGCCAAAGAGTCATACTTGTTGTCGGCTTCACGTCTGAATATCAATGGATCACCGGCAATTAGCAGAGGCTCTACTTCGATGAGGTTGAGGTGGGAAGTCCCGGCAATCGGGCATTCCATCAGGAATATCTCCTTGACGAACGGCAAGGAGAGGCCGCCTTCAAAAGAGGCCTTGATAATCGCCAGAATCTTGGGATCAATGACTGATATCTGAGTTGACATGGTTGAGCCCACCTATCATGCTGGATAGCATCGTCAGGAGCGTAGTTCTCTGTAGTTCCGCTGCAGCAGACCTTTCCTCGGTCTCCCTTAACTGCTCTGTAACCCAAGCTTCGTCATTAAGTTTATCTCTGATCGAACAGGGAAAGACTTGCTGAATCGTAGATAGCCTCTGAACCACCGCCGCAATGTGCTCTTTAAGACGTTCTCTGGTTTCCTGAAGCAGCTCTAACGCTGATACTTCTTCCAGAGGCGGAACCAGTGCAGTGAAATCGTGACTCATGCGAAATATCCTCAGAAACTCAGACTTGCTTGCTGTCGTGGTAGGATTGGTGTGGCATCCCATGTGACAGAATATGTCCTAGCTGCGAAATTTTGTCAGCAGTGATCGAAAATCTTACCGAATGCCTCTTCCATCTTTTTCTTTGTCATCATAGAGACGCCACGAGTACCCTTCAGCTTCCCGTCGATCAGGTCGGCCACAATCTTCTCATGGAGCCCGTTCTTGATGGCCCACGATTTGATAGTCTCGCCCAAGTCCACAAGGCAGTGTGCTACTCTCTTTTTTCGCTGTTCCTTGTCCATCGTCCGGCTCCAGAGCAGGATGCGCTTGCTGCTTCAGTGGGTTAGCGGGACTTTACTCTTCGCAAGAGTGGTTGTCAACGACTACCGCCCCACCATCCATGCCGGGAACGGGAAGCGGGAACGTGCCTTTCCTTGCGGCTCTTCGGCTGACCCGGCTACCCCACTTACCCCACCGTGGGAACGGACAGAGCCAGACTCGGACGTCCGGACGCTCAAACTGTTCCACTTCCTTCCGTACGAACAAACCATCATCCCCCGGCCTTACAGAGCAGAACCGCATGATCGTTGCATTGCATTGTCCAAAAGGAGAGGTGACCGGCCCTGGTAAGGCCGAGGGGACACAACAACCAGGAACGTGCAACGATTCATAAGAAGGGTTCTGCGGCAACAGCTAACCGCTACTTGGCGCTGCTCTCCCGGTTATTCTCGCTGGCGATCCAGTGGGGGCACTTGGAGCGGAATCGAGCTAATGGTGTGAAAAAATATAAGGAAACTGGTCCGCGTGAGCGGAACCTGTCAGGGGATGAGTTGACTCGGTTTAAGCAGCGAGTGTACGCCCACTTGCTACAGGGCACGCTGCGTACTGCCAGCGAGGTGGTGGCGCAGACTCTGGAAGCTGCCAAGGGTTGTATTGCGATCCCTGCGATCAATGACCAGGGAATGCAAGCAGGAAATACACCAGCAGTATCGTAGATTTGCACACAGCCCGCAGATGACCCGTAGCACCCAAAAAGACCTTCCTCATGGCCAGGGGAAGGTCTTTTTTTAGTTGACACTTGCGCTGTAACTACCTAAAACAAAAGGGCCTGACAGTGATGTCAGGCCCTGAATGTTTGGTGAGCCGCGTTGGGGTCGAACCAACGACCACCTGATTAAAAGTCAGGTGCTCTACCGACTGAGCTAGCGGCTCAAGGAGAAATGGTTATCTACAACATTGACGCTCAGGAGTCAATATTTATTTTATTATATGCCATCAAAATGCCCATCAGACCTGCCCCCGGACTGATATATTTGTCAAGAGTTTAGTCATTGCAACAGCCGATTGCCTGATTGGGTTTTGTAATCGACGGTCTGCGTGATATACCTGTAAATATTGCTCGAAATCCATATTATCGAGTGAGGTCATAAATGGAAAAAATCTGCATAATGCGCTGCCATAATTACGAATATTCACAGATTTTATCGAATGTCTCTGCATTGCTGGAGCCGTTGGGTGGAATGTCGGCTTTCGTCAAGAGCGGTGACAGTGTCCTGTTGAAACCCAATATGCTGGCCGGCAAAAAACCGGAGCAGGCGGTTACTACGCATCCGATGATCGTGCGGGTTGTTGCTGATATGGTTCGGGATGCCGGCGGTAAGGTACTGATCGGCGACAGTCCTGGTATAGGCAGTTTCAGAAGTGTTGCCGAGAAGTCAGGCATTGCTGCGGCGGCGAAAGAGAGTGGTTCGGAACTGGTCGAGTTTGACGAAGCCGTAGAGCTTCAGAGCTCTGGCAGATTTCGCCGGCTTTCCATAGCCCGAGCCTATTGGCAGGCTGACAAGATCATAAACCTCCCAAAACTCAAGACTCATGAAATGATGACCATGACCTGTGCAGTCAAAAACCTGTTCGGATGCGTAATTGGAGTCGAAAAAGCCGGATGGCACCTCAAGGCGGGCACGTCACGGGAACAGTTTGCACGACTGCTGCTTGAAATATTCCTTATAAAGAAACCTGTTTTGAACATTGTCGACGGGGTTGTTGCCATGGAAGGAAACGGTCCTGGAAACGGCGATCCAATTCAGCTTGGAGTAGTAATAGCGGGTATAAATCCGGTGGCTGTTGATGTGGTGGCCGGCAAACTGGCCGGCATACCACCAGATCTGCTGTATATCGAGCGAGAAGCTGTCAGGATGAAACTGCCAGGCTCAAGGCTGGATGAAATTCTGATATACGGAACTCCCTTAGAGGAGGTAAAGGGGTTGCATTTCCGGCTTCCCGCCGGCCTCGACGTTCAATTCGGGCTCCCGAAATTTCTGAAAAATGCGCTCAAGAAACATATTACTTCGTTCCCTGTGGCCAGTAAAAAAAAATGTGTGCTTTGCGGTATCTGTCGCGATGCCTGCCCACCTGCTGCCATAACAACAAAAAACAGCACGCTGTCGATTGACAATGCGCGCTGCATTCGCTGCTGGTGTTGCCGGGAATTGTGCCCCCATGATGCCATGGAAGTGCGAAAAGGAATACTGCTGAGGTTAATACGCTCCTTCCCTGCCCGGACGCATGGCCGCTAGGCCTCTTCCTCCTCAGAGCCGAGCGGAATCTCTCTGTACGCCCGATCTTCCTCAAACCGCTTGGTTTGTGCCTGCAGTTTTTCTAGATCAGACTTGCATTTCACACAGTGTCGGGTAAACGGCATGGCTTTAAGCCTGCCGAGCGGAATGTCATCATCGCACTCCTCACAGATGCCGTATTCGTCTTCATCGATTCTAAGTAATGCTTCATCAATGCTGTGCAATTTCTCCCGTTCGCGGTCCCCCAATAACAACCCCAACTCGCGATCACGCTCGGAGGAGGCCTGATCGTAGATATCACCTCCGGGTTCATGAGTTGTGACTGCGTCGGTTCCATTCTTTACTGACTTGGTGATCTCGCGAAGGGTATCTTCCTTGATTTTTTCCAGGATAAGTCTGATCTCCAACCACTTCTGCGACTTTGGCGTAATCTGATGCGCAGCTTTAGCCACAGTTTGTACTTCAATTTTGGGAATCGAATGCTGAACAGCCTCCGGTTCCATCTCGGGAACAGCAGTTACTGATTCGGCCAGAGGATTTGAAGATTCAGCTAATTTCGGGGCAGTCTTCGATTTAACTTCAACGCTAATTTCTTTTGGCGGATTAGCCGGAGTCATTTTGGATGCGGCTTTCGGTGTTTTTTTTACGTCAGGATTGGGGGGCAACTCAGGAGTCATCTTGATAGTCGCCTCTGGTTTCGCTTCAGGTTGTGTTGCCATATGGTATCTGCTCCCGTAGAACTAAGTCTGTATCGCCTGAAAAAAGGCGGGAAACTATCGCAAAAAACGGTTTGCTTGTCAAGACAAACGGACTGTTTTCCGGATGGGCGGCCAGACACTGTTCATTCCACCATCTCACCAATCAGATCGTAATCGGATGAATCGGTGATTCGAAGTAAGACAATATCCCCGACATCTGCGGTTCCCGACGTGATATAGACCTGACCGTCGATGTCAGGGGCCTGACGGGATGAGCGCCCCTTGAGAAGGAGTTCGGTTTCCTCGCTGTACCCTTCCACTATGACCTGTTCGGTTGTTCCTATCAGGGCGCGGTTACGCCGGAAGGAGAGTCTTGCCTGTGAGCGCATCAGTTTTCTATGTCGCTCGCGCTTGACTCGCTCTGAAACCTGCTCCGGCATCGCCGCTGCCGGAGTACCCTCTTCTTTTGAGTAACAGAACACTCCCAGACGCTCAAACTGGGTCTGCTCCACAAAATGTAACAGAGTGGTAAAGTCTTCGACCGTCTCCCCGGGAAAGCCGACAATCAGAGAAGTACGAAGGGCAATACCCGGAATTTCATTCCGTAGCCTGGCGATCAGCTCCCGGATGTGCTGTTCGGTGCTTTTGCGCTTCATAGCCTTCAGAATAGGATCCGAGATGTGCTGGAGCGGGATGTCAAGATATTTACAGACTTTGGGCTCATCGCGAATCAGCTTTATCAGACCGTCGGTGATGCCATCCGGGTAGGCGTACAGCAGGCGTATCCATCTGATGCCATCTATTGCAGCCAGCCGCCGGACAAGTGTTTCCAGTGTGGCACCTTCACTCAGATCGCTGCCATATCGCGTAATGTCCTGCGAGATGACATTGATCTCCTTGACACCTCTGAGTGCCAGTCGCTCAGCTTCTGCCACCAGCGCATCCAGGGGCCGGGAACGGTAGGAACCTCGCAGTTGGGGAATGATACAGTAGGAACAACAGTTGGAGCACCCCTCTCCGATCTTGAGATACGAATACCAGGCAGGGGAGGAGTTCAGGCGCGGCAGTGATTCGTCGTAAACGAAGTCTGGATCGCCAATATATCGCAACTGTCCGTAAAAGCTGTTTTTCTCGGCCAGGATTTCGGCGATGCGGGGATAATCTCCGGTGCCTATGAAGATGTCGACTTCCGGCAGCTCCTTGGCCAGTTCCTCCTGATAGCGCTGCGGCAGACAACCGGAAACGATCAGCGTGTGGCAGCGACCGTCATGCTTGCGTTCAGCAAGATCCAGGATGGTATCGATACTTTCCTGCTTGGCTTCCTTGATGAAAGAACAGGTATTGACGATAATAATATCGGCATCCTTCTCGTCGGTGGTGATCTCGTACATCTGTTCCGAGAGCACCCCCAACATCACCTCCGCATCCACCAGATTTTTCGGGCAGCCAAGACTGACCATGCTAACTTTTTGCTTTTCTTTCACGTTTTCCTCTTCAGACCATGTTTATTAGTATTCATTTTGTAGTACTGCCCATTTATTTTACGGGAATACGTTCCACTATGCCAATCATTTCTTCTCTGCTTCTCTTCCATGTTCACTCATCTTCTACAGAGCATTACCAATATTTCAAAATATTGATTTTAAATATCCTGTAAAGCTCTTACAACTGTCGATTGCAAATATACTGTGACTATGCGAATCTCAGTCAATGGCAGCATATCCATGATGAGAGATCAGAAGCCGGGGCGCTTTATGGGGGCAAATCGCAGACAGATGGACGGATTCGGGGTCGGGATGATGATCCTGCTTTGTGCTGTGTGGGGTTTGCATCAGGTAGCTATAAAGATAGCTGCCCCCGATATCGCTCCGATCATGCAGATTGCTCTGCGTTCCGGAATCAGCGCAGTACTTGTAGCTGCTGTCATCGGGTGTGGCTGGGGGAACTTTAGCCTGCGCGATGGCACGTTGCGTCCCGGTATCATCGTAGGAATCTTGTTTGCGTCCGAGTTTCTCTGCATAGCGGAGGGGCTTCGTTTCACATCCGCCTCCCATATGGCTGTATTTCTCTACACAGCACCTGTATTTACCGCACTGGGACTGCACTTTTTCCTGCCGGCAGAAAAACTTCGCCTGCATCAGTGGTTGGGTATTGCCATCGCTTTTGGCGGCATTGCAACTGCTTTTACCGGAGGCACTCAGTTCGCGGGATTTAGCTCACGGATACTGTGGGGTGATTTTCTGGGAGTACTTGCCGGAGCCGGCTGGGGCGCAACCACGGTAATCATACGCTGCACAAACCTGTCGGAAGCGCCGCCTACCAAAACATTGCTCTACCAGCTTGCAGCCGCCTTTCTACTATTGTTGATCTATGCCGTTTGTTCAGGTCAGGCAGCTACTGTTTCCATGACCAGGATCGCCTGGACAAGCCTTCTTTTTCAGGGGCTGATCATTACTTTCGCCAGTTATCTTACCTGGTTCTGGTTATTACGCAGGTATCTCGCTTCTCGACTGGCAGTTTTTTCTTTTATGTCTCCTTTATTTGGTGTCACTTTCGGTGTAATCCTGCTACATGACTCTGTAGATACTTACTTCGCTATCGGCGCCATAATGGTGCTGACTGGAATCAGCATAGTAAGCCGTCCCTATCCATAATCATGAAATGGCTCCTCACTGCATCCGCTGCACTTTATCTCTTCGGCTCATTCCGACGCCCGCTTTTTCAGGCCGGGCTTGTAGGAGAGCTGATCTATCTTGGGACAAGAGGGTTTGAACTTGGCAGGTTGCCCTTGATCGGCCCCCATGACACTCTGGTTTTTTTCTCAACATCCATTGCCCTTATGGGTCTCCCGTTTGTCAATTCCCGTGTGGTCAAGCACGACGCGATTTTTTCCTGGGGTGTCGGAGCTATTGCCGCCTTCTTTGGCCTGTCAGCCCTCGCCTTCCGTGCTTCCAGCATGCCTCTGCCCCCTATTCTTAACACAATCTGGTTTGAGTGCCACGTAGCACTCGCCTTTTTTGCCTATGCACTATTTGCTATTGGAGCATTTCTGGGAGGAATCTATCTGGCCCGTCGCGATCGTACACTCCTTGACCTGCAGTATAAGGCAGTTTTGGTAGGGTTCTCTTTCTTCTCGGGTTCGATGGTGTCAGGCGGCATCTGGGGCTACTACGCCTGGGGCACCTACTGGCTCTGGACTGCGAAAGAATTCTGGACATCCATTCTCTGGCTCTTCTATTCTCTCTACCTCCACCTCCGCCTTAAAGGACCGAACGCGGACACTATAGTCGCCTGGGCCGGAATCGCAGGCTTAGGCATTACCCTGTTTACCTATCTCGGCGTAAGCATACTGTTGAAGAGTTCACATAGTTTCTAAGGAGATCCGATGATTCCAAGGATATACAGCTTGCTGGCTTCGCTTGATCTCGCCATCTGGCTGCTGGGTGGGGTCATGGCTTTGCTCGCCACAGGTTCGTTCGTATGCGACGCAGGTTCGGGGATTAACGACATGGCACTCCTCGCCTGGCTGGCTGAAGTGCCTATCCGGATGTCGTGGTGGTTATGGGGGACTCTCGGTCTGCTGGCTCTGCTGAGCCTCAATACCGTTCTCTGCAGCTTGGAGTCCCTTCGGGCAAAGTGGTTGCGCGGGAGTTTACTGGTGCGTATGGCACCGCAGCTGATGCACGTGGGGTTTCTTTTCATTGTGCTGGCACACCTGTTCACTGCATACGGCGGACTCAAGGATGGGGGATCACTTCCGGAGGGTGGCACATTTTCTTTCCCGGACGGTTCAAGGGTGGAACTTACCCGGCTAGAAGTGCGGATGGGACCGATGGGTATGCCTCTCGACTTCAGCGGCACGCTCCGGCATCTGACAAGTTCCGGTGAACTGAATGCGGTATTCAGCCCCAACCATCCCTATTTTTACAAGGGATTTGGGGTCTACCTGAAGCAGGTGGAGCCGTTTCCGGTAAAAAGGGCGATCGTTGAGGTCCACCGGGAGCCGGGGGCCGGCCTTGCGCTCGTCGGAGCTGTTTTCTTCACTATTGCCAACATTTTGCTCATCTGGTTGAGGAGAGGGCAGAGGGTCACGGCAGAAAACCGGTAACCGGCAGTATCGGCAGGAAACAGTAAACCCAATACGGTTTGTGAACGCTGCAAAGAGTTATCCGTCACACAAAACGGGAAAAGACCTGATTGGAAAGCAGCATCCCGCACCGGGTAAGGCGGAGGGCGTCATGCTCCCGCGTTAACAGTCCCGCCTCGACTAGCTCGTCAATAGCGGCGCCGTACACTTCGAAAAACGATTGGCCGAATTCCCGTTCAAAGGCGCTGAACTCAATCCCGTCCGCCATGCGCAGTCCCAGGAAAATGAACTCGGACATGGCATCATCCTCCGTCAGCCGCGTTTCCTCAAACAGGGGCAGTTCACCATGCAGCAAGGCTTCGGCATACTCCTCCATACGTTCCAGATTACAGAGCCGGACGCCGGATGCGTTGTTACGCAGCAAAGAGTGGGCGCCGACACCCACTCCCCGATAGCCATCCCTTAGCCAGTAGCCGCTGTTGTGGCGCGAGCGGCATCCAGGGCGGGCATGGTTGGCGATTTCGTAATGTTCGAAACCTGCTGCCGACAGAAGATCGTCGGCCATCTCGAACATATCAGCCGACAGGTCGTCATCCGGCTTTTCTGAGCTGCTACAGCGGTAACGGTCATAAAACGGGGTGCCTTCCTCAACAGTCAGGCCGTAGACGGATATGTGCTCCGGCGAGAGCCGAATTGCCTGCTCAAGATCGGTTTGCCATTGTGTGATGTTTTGCGCGGGCAGGGAGTGCATCAGATCAATGCTGATGTTGCTGAAACCGGCTGTGCGGGCATCGCTGAAGGCTTTGCGGGTCTGATATGCGTTGTGGGCACGTCCCAGGCAGTCAAGAAAGCTGTCGTCGAAGGATTGAACCCCAAGTGAGAGGCGATTGACTCCGGCGCTCCTGAAATCAGCCAGCAGAGCCTGGTCAACCGTTCCCGGATTAGCCTCCAACGTGATCTCGCAATCCGGGCCCCGGCCGAAAAGCTCTGTCGCATTTTCAATCAGGCGTGCCACCTGTCCTGATCCCAGAAGAGAAGGAGTGCCGCCGCCAAAATAGATGGAATCAAGCTGCTGGCCCGGAGTCGTGACTGAGGATACCAACCGCATCTCCTCAAGCAGAAGCGCTACGTAGTCATTCAGACCGGTATCCGGCAGCTGCTGCGAGTTAAAGGCGCAGTAGCCGCATTTGCGCAGGCAGAAAGGAATATGGAGATAGAGTCGCGTAAACAAGGTAGAGACCGCAGTACCACCGACACAGGGAGGATTACAGCTTGAACCGGCCGATCAGGCGCTGCAGCTCCTCTGACTGGACGGAAAGTATGGCCGCCGCCGAAGCTGTTTCCGTGGCCCCTCGTGAGGTTTGTCTGACGACACTGGTGATCTGCTGAATACTGCTGGTAATCCCGCCCGTAGTGTTGGTCTGCTGCTCGGCTGCAGTTGCGATCTGATTGATCTGCATGGTGACATCGTTAATCTGGTCCAGAATCTGTACAAGCGCCTGACCCGATTTGACGGAGTATTCGGTCCCTTTTTCCACTTCAGAGACCCCTTCTTCGATAGCGGAAACCGCCGTTCTGGTTTCGCTCTGGATGGTTTTGATCATTTCACCGATTTCGCGGGTAGCGCGGGTAGTACGCTCGGCCAGGGCACGCACTTCATCTGCCACCACGGCAAAACCACGCCCCTGCTCTCCGGCCCTGGCAGCCTCAATGGCGGCGTTAAGGGCCAGCAGGTTGGTCTGGTCGGCGATATCTTCAATAGTACCGATAATCTGACCAATCTGGTCAGAGCGTGCGCCCAGTTCCTCAACTGTTTTTGCAGCATTATTAACCCGGACGGCGATACGCTCCATACCGTCCGTGGTCTGCCGAACCACTGCAGCGCCCGTCCGCGCAGTGTCGCTGGCGCGATTGGAGCTTTCGGCAGCGCTCAGGCAATTACGGGCAATGTCGCTGGATGTGGCGGCCATCTCTTCGCTGGCTACTGCAACGGTGTTAGTCTGGGCAGCGACATCTTCGGTTCCGGCAGCAATCTGTCCGGCGCTGGAGTGCAATTGCCGGGAGGCCCTGGCCACCTCTTCAGATGTTTGTGATATCCGTGAAATAATATCGCGCATGGTCGTCTGAAGAGTGCCGATGGAACGAACAATGGCGCTGATCTCATTATTGCGCTTGGCAACAATCGGCTGTGACAGGTCTCCGTTGGTCAATCTGGCCAGATGACCCGCAATGCGATTGAGCGCATCGTTAACAGTCCAGAATACCAGCCCGCTGAAGAACATGCCGAGCACAACGAAAACGGCTGTTGAAGCAATCGCGAAAGGCGTTGAAAATGAACGTCCTGCCACGACGGCAATAATGATGCATAAACTGTAGCAGATGCAGAGGAGAAAAATCCGCGTGCGAATTTTCAGGTGCATATAGAGGTCTAAGAGAAAGTTCATGGCCATCCTCGTTAGTCACGTCCGGGAAGAGCAGAAACGCAACACCGTCGTGATCGTGTTTAATGCATACAAGATTGTTCACAATTTGGAACGTTTGTAAAGGACAAACTGTGTGCAGCACCCATCCTGCATCTGCATCCCAGCCGCTACGCCCTTATCATTACCAGTAACATTTTAAACGGTTTCACCGCTTTCAACTCATGGGGAATATTGGCCGGCATGATAATCATCTGCCCGGCAGTTACCGTCTGCTGTTCACCATTTATAATCACCAGGGCTTCACCGTCTACGACCTGAATAAAAGCGTCAAATGGTACGGTATGTTCACTCAACCCTTGAGCGGCGCCAAAAGAAAACAGCGTCAGTGTCCCTATTTTCTTATCGATCAGTGTTTTGCTGACCACCGAACCGTCCTGATAGGCCACTAAATCACTCATAGTCAGCGCCTTACCGATTAATTCCATAGTCTCTCCCTCTCTCCTCAAGCTTTGTGTATACGTCATATACTATCGCATCAGCAGCAAAAAACAAAGGCGGAAACTTACGTTTTCCGCCTTTGGTCTGCAACTGAATGATTGTCAAATTCTATAGGTGTGACGGACTAATACATTCCGCCGCCCATTCCACCCATTCCGCCCATTCCGCCACCAGGCATACCGCCACCGGCTCCGCCCTCTTCTTTCGGCTTCTCAGCGATCAGCGCCTCGGTGGTCAACATGAGACCAGCGATGGAGGATGCGTTCTGAAGGGCATAGCGGGCAACCTTGGTCGGATCAATGATACCGGCCTGAATCATGTCAACATACTCGTCTGATGCGGCGTCATAGCCGAAAGCTTCAGAGCCGTTCTTAACCTTGTCGACAACGATGGATGCATCAATACCGGCGTTTTCAGCTATCTGACGGATAGGGGATTCGAGGGAAGCCCTTACCACATTAACGCCAAACTGCTGCTCGTTCTCAAGCTTCAGGGCGTCAAGGGCGCACAGGGCGCGGATATATGCCACGCCGCCGCCAGGAACAATGCCCTCGTCAACGGCTGCCCGGGTTGCATGCAGTGCGTCTTCTACCCGGGCCTTCTTCTCTTTCATCTCAACTTCGGTAGCGGCGCCAACTTTGATCACGGCTACGCCGCCGACCAGTTTGGCCAGACGCTCCTGGAGTTTTTCCTTGTCGTAGTCGCTGGTTGTCTCCTCCACCTGTGCACGGATCATTTTGACCCGACCCTGGATGATATCTTCTTTACCGCCGCCATCGATAATAGTGGTGTTGTCCTTGTCAATGGTGATGCGCTTGGCCTGGCCCAACATGTCGATAGTGGTCTGGTCGAGCTTGAAGCCGACCTCTTCAGAGATAACCTGCCCACCGGTCAGAACAGCGATGTCTTCCAGCATGGCTTTGCGACGGTCGCCGAATCCGGGGGCCTTGACGGCGCAGACATTCAGCACGCCACGAAGCTTGTTGACTACCAGGGTAGCAAGCGCCTCCCCTTCGATATCTTCAGCAATGATCAAAAGAGGGCGACCGGACTTGGCGCTCTGCTCCAGAACCGGGAGCAGATCCTTCATGTTGGAAATCTTCTTGTCGTGGATCAGGATCATGGCGTTCTCAATGGAACACTCCATGCGCTCCGGATCAGTCACGAAATACGGGGAGAGATAACCGCGATCGAACTGCATGCCTTCGACGGTCTCAAGGCTGGTTTCCATCGATTTTGCTTCCTCAACGGTAATGACGCCTTCCTTGCCGACTTTTTCCATCGCCTCGGCGATGATATCGCCGATGGTTCTGTCGTTGTTGGCAGATATGGTGCCGACCTGGGCGATCTCTTTGTGATCCTTGATAGGTTTGGAAATTTTCTTCAGTTCGGCAACAATTGCCTCAACGGCCTTGTCGATGCCGCGTTTGATTTCCATCGGGTTGTGGCCGGCAGCTACCAGCTTGGAGCCCTGCTTGTAGATGGCCTGGGCCAGAACGGTTGCAGTGGTGGTGCCGTCGCCTGCAACGTCGGAAGTTTTTGAGGCGACTTCCTTGACCAGCTGGGCGCCCATGTTTTCGAACTTGTCTTCCAACTCGATTTCTTTGGCAACAGTCACGCCGTCTTTGGTGATCAGCGGCGCTCCGTAGGATTTATCGATGACAACGTTGCGTCCCTTGGGTCCGAGGGTTACTTTAACGGTATCGGCGAGGATATTGACGCCCTTCAGGATGGCGTTACGACCTTCCTGGTCGAATTTGATTATCTTTGCAGCCATTGATTACTCCTCCATTATATGTTGTTTGTATTGGTAGAGACGAATTACATTCGCCCGTTTTTGTTCGAATCCGGGCGTATTGCATACGCCCCTGCAACAGAATTACTTATTCTACAACGGCCAGAAGGTCATCTTCACGCATCATCAGGTACTCTTCGCCATCGACCTTGACTTCGGTACCGGCATATTTACCAAACAAAACTACGTCGCCGGCCTTGACATCCAGAGGCAGAACTTTGCCATCTTCCGTCTTCTTACCATTGCCAACTGCCACGATTTGGCCACGCTGCGGCTTCTCCTTGGCGGTCTCCGGAATAAAAAGACCTCCTGCCGTCTTGGTCTCTTCTTCTACTCTTTTTACGATGATACGGTCCTGAAGTGGTCTTAAATTCATCTGCGCTTCTCCTTTCTATTGTTTGGGTGGTGTGTTAGTAGAGACAGTGTTAGCACTCAAGCCCTCTGAGTGCTAATGTCCAAAGAATATAAACAGCACCTTTTCAAAAATCAAGGGGGAACTGAAACTTTTTGCGGCGGGGGGAAATTATGTTGGTCACACTTTTTCCTTAAGGAGCTGTTTCGACGATTGTCCTCCTCGTAGAGTTGTATGGATTCCGGAAGTGTGCCGTACTCTTCTGAATGTGCAACCCCGCGATCAACGTAATCCAACAGTTCGAGGAACTGCATCACCAGACGATAGGTGATCCCCCACAGTACCGGCTTTCCAACGCAGGGGAGCCGAAATGCAGGAACTTCAAATTTCCTGTCATCGAAGGCGACATTGGACTGGATGTGTCTTGTGCGGTCACGCAAATCGGAGAGCCTGACCCAGAATACATCACTGACTTCGCCGCTTAATTCGGGAACACAGGTCGCTTGGTCCACAACGAACAGACAACAGGAAACCCGCACCGGCAAATTGGCGCCGACGATATCGGAAAGGCGTCCGAGAAACCGCCCCATCTCAAGATCAATCCCGATTTCCTCCCGGGTCTCTCGCCGGGCTGTCTGGCAGACCAGTTCACCCTCTTCCTGCTTCCCCCCCGGAAAGGCGATATGCCCCGACCACGGATCATTAGCATCCGCAGCCCGCTGTATGAACAGCATTTCCGGATCATCCTGAGCCTGGCACAGGATCATTGCCACAGAGGCGCGGGTGCGCCCCTCCGAATCCGGCGGCATATCATGCTCTTTCACCACAAGCAGCTCTGAAATCTGTTGGAACATATGGCTTTGTTTGACTATTTTTCCGGTCATCTGTAAGATAATCCCTGCCCGTTCATTATCGCCATCCTTATACTCCCGGCCCGTGTCGTCAAGTAAAATCTTACCCGGTGGATGAGAGGTCAGACATGCCCCGTATCTCAATTCTCATGCCGGTTCGCAATGAGGAACGTTATCTTCGGGCGGCTCTGGACTCTCTCCAATGCCAGACTCTGACTGACTGGGAACTGCTGGTTGTTGACGACGGTTCTGACGATGAAACTCCCCGCATCCTCGACTTTGCGACTTACCGTGACAGTCGGGTGCACGTTATCAGGCGTGAGCGGGGTGGCCTCGTTGCAGCTCTCAATGCCGGGCTGAAAGAGTGTCAATCCCCGTTGTTGGCACGCATGGACGGAGACGACATATGTCATCCCCGACGCTTTGAGATACAGGCCTCCTATCTTGATGCGCACCCGGACACCGGACTGGTTGCCTGCAACTTCAGACATTTTCCACGAACAAACCTTAAAGAGGGGATGATAGCCTACGAAACCTGGCAAAATACACTCATGGATCACGAACTGATAATGCGTGACCGGTTTATTGAATCTCCCTTCGTTCATCCGGGAATCATGACCCGCCGGGCAATTCTGGAAGGAGTTAACGGTTATGAAGATCACGGATGGGCGGAGGACTACGACCTGTGGTTGCGGCTGGCTGCGGAGGGGATCCGCTTTGCCCGCCTGCCGCAAACACTTTTTTTCTGGCGCGACCATCCGGAACGTGCGACCCGCACCATGGACGAATACTGTTCCAATGCTTTCCGTTCCTGCAAGTTGCACTATCTGCGTCAAGGCTTTCTCTATAACGTCACTGAGGTTGTTATTGCCGGAGCTGGAATTGAGGCGCGGGCCTGGCAGCGGCTTTTGGCGACAGAGGGTATCCGGGTTTCCTGCTGGCTGGACGTTGACCCGCGCAAGATCGGCCGTATCCTGCATGGCGCACCGGTCATTCGGCCTGAAGATCTGAAACCGGCCGGCAATAAAATGATCGTGGCAATCGGAGTGCGCGGAGCGCGCGAGCAGTTCAGGAATGTCTCCGGAGAGCTGGGATGGCGGGAAGGCGTGGACTTTGTCTGTGTCGCATAATCGCAGACTTTGTCAGTCGCCTGTCGTCAAACAGGTTGCAGCCTGGCTTCAGGATGGGCCGGTACCCTGATGAACTGGGCCAGAATCAGCGAAACGACACCCATGGCGGCGCCCATGAGGAAAGGAATACGGTAATTTAACATCCAGAGGTAGCCGCCCAGGGCCGGCAGGAAGACCGCAGCGATATGGTTGATCGTAAATCCCACGGCTGATGTCGGGGCGATGTCCTGAGGGTCGGCGATTTTCTGGAAGTAGGTGCGGATCGCCACGGCAAAGTTGAACAGGATGTAGTCGAGGATATACATTCCGGCCACAACCCATCCGGAGGATGCATAGGCGTAAGTCAAAAAGACCATGATCACTCCGGCGTATTCGACAGTGCAGAGGGTGCGCTCTCCAAAAGCATTGATGGCCCTGCCGATCATCGGATTGATGATCCAATTGATGATATTATTGATGATAAAGAGCGCAGTAATCGCCTGAACCGAAAAGTGAAATACTTTTACCAGCAGGAACATGGAAAAGACCATGTATATCTGCCGACGTGCGCCGGACATGAAGGTCAACAGATAGTAGAGCCAATATCGCCTTTTCAGGAACATCCTCAACTTCTGAGGCGGAACATCGGTGTGAGTAGGATCCTGAAAAATCGCCCAGAGACCTGCCAGAAAAACCACAATGCCCACCACAAGAAATATACCGGTGTAGTTCATCACGAATCCCAGCCCCCAGATAAAACCCGCTGAGATAATGCTGGTAATGGCAGCCAGACTGCGCAGCTTTCCCATTACCAGCGGCGACTGGTGCGTCGAAAAATACTGCAGGGTCAGCGATTGATTGACGGTCTCGTAATAGTGAAACCCGAAGCTCATGATCAGAGTTGTGATTGCAACGCCTCTGAAGGAAGGGAAAAAACCGGTCAGGGCGACACCGAAGCCCAGGAGCACTATTGAAAGAGCCGCCAGGCGATGCTCCCGGACTACAAGCATGACATAGATCGCCGTGAGCGCCAGAAAACCGGGTATTTCGCGCACGGATTGGATCAGACCGACATGGAGTCCTTCGAGGTGAACTGTCTCAACGGCATAGTTGTTGAACAGGATGGTGTATCCCTGCAACCCCACCATGGAAGCTGCGGTAAGGACGGCAAGGAAACGAAACATGGACTGATTGGCCGAGGTGAGCAGCATAATGTCAACTTTCGCATGTGTGTACCAGATACGGCAGAACGTCGCCTTTTAGTAACGGGGAGCTGTCTGCTGCAGAAGTGCGTCAATCTGTTGCACCCCCCCAAGCGCGCCGTATTCCAACGAAACATGCGGCGCATCGATTTCCGCCTCCCGCGGGTTGATACGGATCACCGTCGTAAGCCGGGATTCGCCCAGTTCTTCCGAGGTGTAGCGGATAGTAGGGATCGCTTTTCCGGCCCCCATCTCGATCACCACGGTACGTTTACCCCGTTTTTCTCCCTGAAATTCCCTGAAACCCTTCCGTTGTGCTTCTGTGCGGTCAGCAATCCACGACCAGTCTCCGAACATGAGGATGTTGGGGCGGCTGACGCCCCGGCAATACGGACAGCGCGGTATGGTGCCTGCCCGCATGGTCTCCGGATTGACCAGGATCTGTTCATCGTTCGGCCAGATCATGCGGCAGCAGGGGGTACTGCACTGCAGGTGGTGAATCGAGCCATGTACCTCAACAATCCGGTCATCGGCATAGCCGGCTTTCTGAAACTGGCCGTCGACGTTGGAGGTGATGACGAAATAGTCGGCGTGGTAGCGCTCGATCCAGCGCTTGATGATAGTGAAGCCGTCGTGTGGTGTGGTTTCCCGGTACAGGTTGGTACGGTGGCCGTAAAAACCCCAGCCGAAAGCCGGGTTACTCTCGAAATGTTCCGGATTGGCGCAATCAATAAAGGAAAGCCCCAGGCGGGCATACATCGGATAGGCATTCCAGAATCCCTGGTCACCGCGAAAGTCTGGCAACCCGGAATCCACTCCCATTCCGGCTCCGGCGGTGATGATGAATACTTCAGCCTCCTGTATGGCCCGCGCAGCCCGCTCCATCATGACGTCGGTTCAGGAGAGCAGGTGAACAAACAGGCCACTGCGCAGTTTCGGCTCAAACCAGGTTGACTTGGGAGGCATGATCTGGTCCTGATCGGCCAGTTCGACCAACTCGCGGATTGAGGTGGGCTTGAGGGCAAAGGCCACGGCGTACTCTCCCGAGTCAACCAGACGAACCAGTTCGCCATTGCCGCGGATTCCCCCTACGAAGTGGATACGTTTGTCGGTGCGTGGGTCATGAATGCCGAGCAGCGGATCAAGAAGGCGGTTCTGCAGGATGGAAACATCCAGACGATCGACGATATCGCTCTCGTTGACGATTGTCGGCCGGGCATGCAGGCGATACCAGTGGCCGTCCAGATACATGCCGAAATGGTGGCGTTCTGTCGGTATGATCGGGGAAGGTGAGGGGGTAATCTCGAAAGAGCTGACCAGTTGTGCAATGAACTCAGCAGTACTGCGGCCATTCAGATCCCGGACCACACGGTTGTATGGCATGATGTTGAGTTGATTCTCCGGGAAAATGACCGTCAGGAAGAAATTGTACTCCTCCAGCCCGTTGTGATCCGGATTCCTTTCCCGACGCAGCTCCCGCACCCGTCCTGCAGCAGCGCTGCGGTGGTGCCCATCGGCCACGTACAGTGTCGGTATGGCCGCAAACAGGAAGGTCAGCCGTTCAATCAGCATCGGATCGGCAATAACCCATACCGTGTGACCAACGCCATCATCACTGATAAAATCGTATTCGGGCGAGCCGGCGGTAACCCCCTCAATAATTTGCTCAACCTCGCCGCACGGGCGTGACAGGTAAAAAACCGGCTCATCGTTGGCATCCAAGAAGTCGATGTGTCTGATACGGTCATCTTCCTTGTCGGCCCGAGTATGTTCATGCTTCTTGATCACCCCGTTCCGGTAATCATCCACGCTGGCGCAGACAACCAGTCCGGTCTGAATGATGCTCCCCATCCGTTGGCGATACACGTAGAAACAGTCGAGACAATCCTGAATTAAAACACCGCGACGAATGAATTCGTCAAGATTTGATTTGCCCTGAACATAAACCGGCTCGTTATGCGGATCAATATCGACCGGCAGATCAATTTCCGGTCTGGAGACATGCAGGAAACTGTCGGGATTGCCGGAAGCCATAGTGCGGGCTTCTTCCGCATCCATAACGTCGTACGGCAGTGCTGCGACCTTGTCGGCTAACTTTCGGGGAGGGCGCAGGGCTTTGAACGGTTTGATGATGGCCATGTTTTTCCTTGGTACCGGTCTATTGAAAATATCTTCGAGCACCGATGAAACGCTTCTCAAAATAATTCTCGTCAACCGCTGTCATACGGATATCTTCTCCGCGACGCGGGGCATGAACAAATTTGCCGCTGCCGACATAAATGCCGACGTGGTTAATATTTTCTTCAGATGAACCGAAAAAGAGCAGATCGCCATCCTGCAGATTGTCTTTAGTCACCGGACCACCGGCCCTGTACTGATCCCGCGAAGTGCGGGGGATGCTGAGTCCGCAGAGGTTGTAAACCGCTCTTACAAAACCGCTGCAATCCATGCCGTCCACAACGTTCTCCCCCCCCCAGCGGTAGGGAATTCCGACGAAACGTTCGGCGGTACGGGCAGCGATAACGCCCATATCCTTTTCATCTTTTTCTGTCTTCGGCTGTGGTCTGCCCGGAGTTTCTCTTGCAGTAATCGGATGTTTGGAAGGCAGATGAATCTCATCGGGTGGTGGTTTCTGCCATCCCGGTACTCTGGAGCTGCTGAAAACTATTTCATTTGGAGGGGCGATATAGTAACTGTCTATCAATCGGTCAGCTACGAGCCGGTTGGCAACCATGCGGGCCTTGTTCTTATTTGGAAAGTCCCCGAAACGTACAGCGTACACACCGTTATCCTTGCGGAAATAGAATGCTTCAATACCTTTTGACTGGAGCTTGGCAGTGAACCTTTCGGCGTTATTGACGTCGGAAAAAGCACCCATCTGAATAGCGTGACCAAGACGGGTGATACCGGCGGGTTTTGCGGCCGGCGCGGGTCGAACCGGCAGAAGACACAGTACCACAATGAAAAAGGTGCGAAAAAACATGTACCGCCGTTCGGACAGCAGGATTGGAAAAGATGTTATGTTGCGATAGTAGCCGTAATCAGGTCGGCGGTAAAGCGGAATTTTGGATTGTGGATTTATGCTTGACTTATCATAACGACTTATTTATAGTTCGAAACTCTTTTTAAATCAGATGCGGATGGAGACGGCTCTATGTACGCAGTTATCAAAACCGGTGGCAAACAGTACAAGATCACTGAAGGTGAGTTCCTCAGAGTTGAGAAACTTGAAGGCGAAGTTGGCGATAACATTGAATTTGCAGAAGTGCTTATGGTTGGCGGCGAGAATACTGTCGTTGGCACGCCACTTGTGGCCGGTGCGAGCGTAACCGCCAGGATCGCCGTGCAGGGCAAGAGCAAGAAAGTACTCGTGTTCAAATCAAAAAAGCGTAAAGATTCTCGAAAACTGCGAGGACACCGCCAACACCTCACAGTTCTCAAAATCGAAAAAATCAGCGCATAAAACTGTATTAAACATACAAATATTTTTCCCGGGAGATACGGAAATGGCACATAAAAAAGCTGGTGGAAGTTCGCGAAACGGCAGAGATTCAGGTGGTCAACGCCTTGGTTGCAAGAAATTCGGTGGTGAAACGGTAAAAGCCGGCAACATCCTGTACCGCCAGCGCGGCACCCAGATTCATCCCGGCGACAACGTCGGTTGCGGCAAGGATTACACACTGTTCGCCCTGATTGAGGGAATTGTCAAGTTTGAGCGTATGGGCAGGGATCGCAAAAAAGTGTCGGTCTACCCCAACTGATTTGCGCTGTTACTTACTCTGAAAAGCCCGGATGGTCTTCCTTCCGGGCTTTTATCGTTCTTATCTCGCCAAGGTGGCATTATGGACGCTGAGCTCACCACACAACTCAAGCAGGTTCTTACCTCCCTTCAACTGCTGCTTCCCAAGCCCGTGAAATCAATCGATTGGGCCGGGTGCCATGCAGCCAACTGGCGGAGACACTCATTTGCCGGGTACCTGGAACCGGTTGAAAGCATTGAAAATGTGAGCCTTGACGACCTTCTCGGCATTGAAGAGCAGAAACGAATCGTTGAGGAGAATACCCGTCAGTTCTTGTCCGGATATCCCGCCAACAATACCCTGCTGTGGGGAACGCGCGGTACAGGAAAATCGTCCCTGATCAGGGCGGTGCTCAACCGTTATGCAGCTGATGGACTCAGGATCGTCCAGGTTGATAAAAATGACCTGATGTATCTGCCTGACATTGTTGATTCTGTTAAAAACCAGCCGTATCGCTTCATAATCTTCTCTGATGATGTCTCATTTGAAGTGGGCGACTCAAGCTACAAGATGCTCAAAAGCGCGCTTGACGGCGCTGTGTACGCAACCCCCGAAAATATTATCATCTATGTCACCTCCAACCGGAGACACCTGTTACCCGAATACGAAAGCGACAACCGTGGCGCCATGCTGGTTAACAACGAGATTCATCATGGGGAGGCGATTGAGGAAAAGATTTCACTCTCGGGGCGTTTTGGTCTCTGGGTCGGATTTCACCCGTTCAGCCAGGAACAGTATCTGCTTGTTACCAGAAGGTGGATAGAGAAACTGTGCATACATCAGGGGGTGGAGCTGGCGTGGACAAAAGAGACGCAGGATGAGGCCATCCAATGGTCATATTCGAAGGGTGACAGCAGCGGTCGAATCGCTTACCATTTCGCATGCCGCTGGGTTGGCAGCCAGATGCTGTGTAACAGAAAGAACCAGACCGTCAGCAGACTCTCCCCACCAGACGCAGCAGCCCATCCAGAATAGTCAGAGGACTCGGCGGACAACCCGGGATAAAGAGATCAACCGGCACCAGTCCGTCAGCCCCGTTATGCACCTCGGCGTGATCCTTGAACGGGCCGCCGCTGATGGCGCAGGCCCCTGCCACGATCACCAGTTTTGGTTCCGGAATTGCGATATAGGTGGCCAGGAGCGCCTCACGCATGTTTTCACTCACCGGGCCTGTCACAAACAGGCCGTCTGCGTGACGGGGACTGGCTACGAACTGTATGCCGAAGCGTCCCAGGTCCCATCCTATGGTGGAAAGTACGTTGGTATCGGCTTCGCAGGCGTTACAGCCGCCGGCGCTGACCTCACGCAGCTTGAGTGATCTACCGAACAGCCGCAGCAGATCCCCTTCAAGCGCCCCAGCCGGCTCGTATTTCCCGCTGGAGCTTACCGTCAATCCTTCCCGGCTGCGGCTTGCCAGACAGGCATCCGCTGAAAAGACAATGGCCCCCTGGGGACAGACGTCGGTACATTCGCCACAAAAAAGACACTTCCCCATATCAAGTGATAATGGTGCGGAAGTAATGGCGCCGTAGGGGCAGCTCTCGGCGCAGGCGCGGCACTCATCGCCGCATCGTGAGGCGTCCAGAACAGGGAGTCCGCGAAAAAGGGGCGGCATTGGCTGTGGTGCGTCAGGATAAGCCATGGTGCGGTGCCCCTGGCGAAAACGTGCAATTATCGCTCTAAACATAAAGTCTCCTGGTTATTTCTGCAGACATTTAAACATGCCCACTAAGAATAAAAGGATAGGAATTTGCTTTTTCGGAGGGGCGAAAATACCACCCGGAATGAACCACCGTCAACACTATTTCAGGAATTATCATCGAAAACGGAGGACACCAACGGGGAGATAGTCGGCACAGGAACCTACAACGCAGACAACAAAGCCGACATCCTCTGATGGAACCAGCAGAGCGGCCAGCTCTATCTGATGCCGATGAATGGACTATCAGTTGCATCGGGAGGGACTTTGCTCTACACTGAACCTGACACGACCTGGCGCATCCAGGGTGAGGCGGAATGTCGGGATTGCGTGTACGGCAAGGGATTACTACCACGACAAAATGAGACAGAGCGGCAATCGTACCTCACAGAGCGTGAAAGAGGACATTGACATGAGATCATCCAGAAGAATCCATTACTTACCCTTGTCTCTGCGTATCATCATCCTGGCGGTCTTCTGTCTGGGTACAAGTATTGTGCACGCCGCCCCGCCCGACGAAGCCAACGAAAACAGCGGCGATCTTTCACTCGAAGAGCTGATGGAGATCAAGGTAGATAAAGTGGTTACCGCTTCACGCTATGAGCAGCGTGTGACCGATGCTCCTGCCTCCATTACCATCGTAACCGCCAATGATATAAAAAAATACGGGTATCGTACCCTGGCCGACATCGTTAAGGCGATCCCCGGCCTGTATGTCTCCTATGATCGTAATTACAGTTACGTCGGGGTGCGCGGATTCGGACGGGCGGGTGATTATAACAGCAGGCTTCTGATCCTGCTTGATGGTCACCGGTTGAATGACAATATCTTCGATACTGCTGCCCTGGGTACCGAATTGCCCCTCGATATCGACCTGATTGATCATGTGGAGTTTGTTCGTGGCCCCGGTTCTTCGCTGTATGGCAGTAATGCCTTTTTCGGTGTGATTAATATCATTACCCGCAACTCCTCCGATATTTCCCGTGAGTTATCAGCCGGCATCGGTGACAATGCGGCCTGGAAGGGGAGAGCCAGCTACGGCGCCCGTTATGCATCGGGCCTTGAGACCATGCTCTCCGCCAGCTACTTCGACGGAGATGGCCGGAGAAACCTTTATTACCCTGAATATGCCACTGATCCGGGCGGTCCCGTATTCCATAACAACGATTTTGATTCCGGCACTTCAGCCTACTCACGCTTCTCCTACGGTAATTTCACACTCTCCGGTCTTTATGGCACCCGTAAAAAGGGGATACCGACCGGCGCCTTCGGCACCGTCTTCGATACGAAGCCGAACTACTCCGTGGATGACCGGGGATATGTAGACCTTGCCTACCGGCGCACCTTTGCGGAGAGTGTCGAATTATCGTCACGACTTTATTACGACGCTTACAGTTATCAGGGCAGATCAACCTATGCCGGATCAACCGGACAACCAAACGTCATCAGCCACGACGATGCGGATGGCCGCTGGATGGGGGGGGAAGCAATGGCAACGCTGACGGCGTTTGAAGGGCATCGACTCAGTCTGGGGGCAGAGTTCAGGGACAACCTGAGCATGTCGCAGATAAACTATGCGGTGATTCCCTACACACGCTATCTGGACGATAACCGCCGTTCAACCAGCTGGGGCATATTCCTCCAGGACGAATATCGGATTTCCGGCCAGTTCCTGCTGAACGTCGGCGGGCGCTATGATCGATATGACCATTTTGATGCGGTCAATCCCCGTATTGCCCTGCTCTATCAACCACTGGCCTCCACAAGCTTCAAGCTGCTCTATGGTGAAGCATTCCGCGCCCCCAACACATTCGAATCCTATTATAACGACGGAGGGTTGTCATCGAAGGCGAATCTCGCCCTGAAACCGGAAAAGATCCGTACCTATGAGGTCGTGTGGGAACAGTATTTCGGTGCGACGTACAATTCCTCGGTTACCGGTTTTTATTATCGGATCAATGACCTGATATCCCAGGTCAATGATCCGGATGACGGATTGCTGGTGTACCGTAATGTGGACCGGGTCGAAACCAGAGGGGTCGAGCTTTCCCTGAAAGGCACATGGGAAAATGGATTGCAGGGACAGGTCAGCTACTCCTGGCAGGAATCGACCAATGTCGATACCGGTGCCTGGCTCCCCAACTCCCCCCGCCACCTGGCAAAGGTCAACATCAGTGTGCCGGTGTACCGGTCAAAACTCTTTGTCTCTCCTGAGTTGCAGTATGCCAGCCCACGCCTGACGCTTGCCGGCAGCCGCACCAGGGATCCGGTGATCGTCAACCTGACGCTGTTCAGCCGGGATCTGGTAAAGGGGTTTGAAGCCTCGGCCGGCATTTACAATCTCTTCGACACAGCCTATGGCGATCCCGGTTCTGGTGAGCATCTCCAGGATGTCATCATCCAGGATGGTATCAATTTTCGGATCAAGCTGACCTGCCGGTTTTGAAAATGATATCAGGTTCACATATGCTCCTTCGCACCGCAGTCTTAATCTTGCTCATATCGCCGGTCCATGCTGCATGGCCGGCAGAGATGGATGAATTCAAGATCAAGGCGGCAATGCTCTACAACTTTACCAAATATGTAGAATGGCCCCCCGAAACAGGTGCCGCAGGCAAGCAGTTGAACGTCTGCATAACCGGGAACAGCCCGATTAAACGTCACATCGACCAATTGCAGGGCAAACAGGCGAACGGCAGGACGCTTGCTGTGAGGTTCGTGACGTCACCCGATGAGATTTCAGGATGCAATATGTTGTTCATCGACAGTTCTGAATACCGCCGGTTATCGGCATTTCTGCAGCAGGGGAGCAGAAAGCCCATGCTAACTGTCAGTGATATCAGCCAATTCGCATCGCTTGGCGGCATGATCGGTTTTTTCGAACAGGATGACAAAATTCGCTTTGAGATCAATCAGGATGCTACGCTCCAGGCGGGGATAACTATCAGCTCGAAGCTGCTCAAGCTGGCCAGACTCGTCAAGGGGGGCAAGTGATCCCTGCTGCCGGCCCGGCCAGCTCTCCTTTCGTCAACAGCGCTCACATGAACCGGGAATCACATGTCTGAACGATTTGCCGCATTTTCCATCCGAAACACGCTGACCCTTATCATCCTGCTGACGAGTGGCTGTGCGCTCGTCATTGCGTCGTTGGCCTTTTTCATCAATGATACCATATTGTTCCGCCAGGGATTACGGAACAACCAGCAGATTCTGGCCACGGTCATCGGCAAAAATACAGAGGCGGCCGTCAATTTCAACGACCCTAAAGCCGCCGAGGAAACCCTCAACGGACTCTCCGCCAATCCCCACATCATGGCCGCATATGTCATCACCAGCAACGACCGGTTATTGGCCCGATACAAACGTTTCGGCATTGATGAAAAACACCTGCCGCTGCACATGGTCGAATCAGGTGGGGAGATCCATACGGTCCCGGCCGAGTTGGCCGCCCTGGCCGCTTCGCAGAACAGGCTCTGGGATCTGTCACTTAACCAGATGACCGTGGTGCAGGTCCGGGACAACACCCAGGTGATCAGCACCGTCGTGCTGGTTTCAGATATCGGCGAACTGCAGACACGCATCGTCAGATCAGTCGAGATCTTTCTGTTTATCTTCGGTAGCGCCCTGCTGGTCTCCTATCTGCTGTCAAATCGTCTGCAAGGCATGATATCCACCCCCGTGCTCCACCTGGCGACGACTATGAAATTCGTCAAGGAGCAGCAGAACTACGCGCTGCGCGCTACCCGTCAGACGGATAACGAGCTCGGCGAACTGATATCAGGTTTCAATGAGATGCTGGGACAGATAGAGAGCCGTGATGCCGAGCTTACCCGCTATCGGGAAGAGCTGGAGGAGATGGTTGCGTCCCGGACGAACGAATTAAGCCGGACAAACCAGCAGCTGGAGGCAACGATAGCGGATCTTCAGAAGGCAAAAGAGGCCGCTGAAGCCGCCAATCGGGCCAAGAGCGAATTTCTGGCCAACATGAGCCATGAAATCCGTACGCCCTTGAACGGATGACAGAGCTTGCCCTGGATACCGAACTGGACAATGCACAGTACAATTTTCTCCACTCCATAAAGATTTCCGGTGAAAATCTGCTGGGAATCATCAACGACATCCTGGATTTCTCCAAGATAGAGGTCGGCCGTATTGATCTGGAAGAAACTCCGTTCCTGCTGCGCACCATGATAGGCCAGGCCCTGCGGGCTATTGCCTCGCGGGCATCCGAAAAAGGCCTTGAAGTCGCATTCTATGCCGAACCGGACGTGCCCGACGCCCTGCTGGGCGATCCGGGACGCCTGCGCCAGATACTGCTCAACCTGGTGGGAAATGCCGTCAAGTTCTCCTCAAAGGGAACCGTCGAAGTTCTGGTAACTCTGGCAGGCTGCACGGACACCACGGCCAGACTCTGTTTCAGGGTCAACGACCAGGGTGCCGGCATACCGCACCACTTCCAGGAACGTATCTTTGATGCGTTCGAACAGGGGGATTCCTCTACCACCAAACGTTTTGGCGGCACCGGCCTCGGCCTGGCAATCTCCAAGCGACTGGTCGCGTTGATGGACGGTGAAATCAGTGTCGAGAGTGAGCCGGGCGTCGGCAGCACTTTCCGGTTTACTGCAAGCTTCCGGCTTCAGACAGAAATCCCGGATTGTCCGGCCATCACCCCGCTGAGCAGCATATCAGTGCTCGTTGTCGATGATGTAGCCATAAACCGCAAACTGTTTGCCGGGTTACTTGCTAACTGGGGCATGCAGGTTCAGCTGGCTGATGACGGCGAAGAGGCGCTGTCGCTGCTGTCCCGGACTGTGGCGACCGGGAATCCGCCGCGCCTGCTGCTGGTTGATGCGCACATGCCGGATATGGACGGCTGGGAGGTATCCCGCCGCGTGCGTGCAGAAAGCGTTTTTCAGCAGGTCAGGATCATCATCATGCCCAGCTGCGGCAAGCGCGGAGATGCCCAGCGCTGCCGGGAACTGGGTATCGAGGGGTATCTTACCAAGCCGGTGATTCAGGAAGAGCTGCACGACGCGCTGGTGGCAGTCCTTCAGGGTGTTTCGATTCAAAGCCACATCCCGGTAACGCGTCACAGCGTGATTGAGGAACGCTCCCGTTGTTCGGTACTGATCGTGGACGATGTGGAGATTAATCGGGAAATGGTGCGGGTGACCCTCGAAAAACAGGGGCATCGCGTAAGCATGGCCTGCGATGGCAGCGAGGCGGTGGAGGCCTGTCGCACCGCCACCTTCGACATCATCTTTATGGATATGCAGATGCCGGTCATGGACGGCTACGAGGCCACTACAAAGATCAAGCTCATGCACGGGCAACGGAAAATCTTGACACCGATAGTCGCCATGACCGCCTATGCGCTGCAAAGCGACCGGGACAAATGTCTGGCAGCCGGAGCGGACGATTACCTGCCGAAGCCCGCCAAACCGGTCGAGATCATTGCCATGCTCAACAAGCTTGTGGTACGGCAACAGGAGAATGACCGGCACCCGGCACCAGCCGATACACCTGCATCTGCTGCCAATGTAGCCGGTCACTCCGTTGCTCTGGCTGTTTTCAATCCGGAAGATTTCAAGGAGCGTCTGGGTGGGCATTCGGAGATGTTCGGGCGGTTCATCGGCATGTTCAAAAAGGGTGTGGCGGAGAATCTGGTGGCCTTGCGCACGGCCGTCGAATCCGGGGATTCCGGACGGACCCATGTCCAGGCCCATACGATCAAGGGAGCGGCGGCGAACATAACAGCCGAAAAAATACGGGCCACGGCGACAGCTCTGGATGATCAGGCCAAGGCCGGCGAGATGGCCGGGGCGATGAAACTTGTGGAGAGGCTTGAAGAGGAGTTTGCCGAGTTTGTCCGGGAAACCGGGGAATTTACTGACCCAGAATCACCTCACCGGTATCTGTGAACAATTTCACAGGAAGTTCAAAAACCCTTCTAAAAATATTGAAAATCCCCTTACTCATTGATTTAACCGGAATTGCGCTGACCTGCGGGTCGGACCACTTTCCTTTCGCCTCAAAATACGCGGTCAGGAAGTCCTTGTCCTTGCCGGTTAACAGCCAGCCCACAACCGGGATACGGTTAACAATTTTGTCTACCGTCTGGAGCGGTTGCACTCCGAGGGTAACATTCAGTTCTTCTTTGAGCATATCGGCACTACCAATCGCTGAGATGTTGATGGCATTACTGCTGATGAACAGATCCTTGCTGGAAATGACGCCGTCCTTTATCATAATGTTACCTGTGACACTGTTGTATGGCATACCACCGGAAACCATATCGGGAAGATGGAATTTCAGCAGTTGTGATACATTCAGGATTGAAAATACCTTGGAAAGTGTACTGAACTTACGCAGCTTTCCCTTGTTCATCTGCAGTTTTACATTCCCGAGAGCACTTTTTTTGATCTCCAAAAGGTTGTCTCCACGTGCAGTCAGGTTCCCTTGCAGTGTCAGACTGCCGGTGACCTCCCTGGAAATGTCGAGAGCCGTGAACAGCTTCTCAGCATCGGCCTTGACCAGATCCAGCGTCAGATCATAGCGGTTGCCCTGCCCTCCCCCTGTAGCAATTGCCCCTTTTGCGGCAAGTTTGCCCCCCAATACTCCCGCTGAAACGTTCTGAAGATAGATGGTCCCACTCTCCTGCTGAGCCGTTGCGTAGAGATTTGTGAAGTGCAGTTTGCCGTAGTCAGCAGACTCGACAGAGAGTTTCAGTTTGACATCAGGGCGGCTGGCAGCGGGAGTTTCCATAGCTTTGTCCGGCGACCAGAATACACTCAGATCATCAAAATCCAGTTTGGTAGATGTTATGGAAAGGGAGGCTTCCGGGACGCGACCTGTAAGGTATGTGCCGCTGAGAATAAAGTTGGATGAGTTCAGGAGTCCCGAAACAGCTTTGAAAGTATATGAAGCATTTTGAACGGTAAACGCGGCGTCGAAACGTCTGATACTTGCATCAGACTGTTTATTAGAAAGGTTGAAATCGCGAAGAAACAATTTTGGCGACGAAAGTACAATATCTGCTTCAGGGTTTTGGAGGCTTTTTATCCGGCCCTTCACCGTCATGACGGATTCTCCGTAGCGCGCTGTCATACCGGAAGTCTCCAGGCTGTTACCCCGAAATGATACAGCTCCGTTTATGCCGCTGACAGGTTTCAGCCTGTCACCCGGATCAAGGTAAAAGTCGTTAAACAGCACATCGCCATTGTACTCCATGCCACTAAAGTCATCAGGATTTCCGCTGCCTTTGAGATGAGCCTGAACCTTGCCGCGCGGACGGTACTTTTGCCACATGGAAAGAATCGGGAGGGCCTCACTCATCTGAAATGGATTTGTCTGCAGTTCAAAATCCAGATTGGATTCGGCGCTATATCGGAGCAGGGCTTTCCCGGAAAGCGACAGAGGCTGCATGTTGAAGAAAAGGCTGGTAAGCCGGGTCTCGCCTTTGCCGATTACCGAACTGAATACCAGATGGTTGGGCATTCCGGCTGGTTTGCGAATCACTCCGGGAAACGCAAATGCCGCCTTATCAAGATCCCATTCGCCATGTAAATGATATGCAGAGTAATGGCCGCTTCCCGTCAGTATCAGAGCGGAACTGCTGCTGTAATCCAGTTTGTCGGCCCCGGCAATCTTTGCAAGCCAGGCCACTTCCGGTCCGTGAGGAGTGATCTCCATCCGTACCGGGTAGTCGGATACTTTATCAGTATTATACTCGGTGATGGAACCGTTCAATGTGAAAGGCGAAGTCCCGAACTTGCCGGACATCCCAATCAGATTAAAGTTCTTGCCCTTAAGCTCAACGATCCCCTTGATGTTGTTAAAAGTCGGTGCCCTGGGGCCATAGCTCAGGACGGCTTTCTCTACCGGACCTCGAACCATGAGAGTGTTTGAGTTTTCTCCAAGCTCCATATGTGTTATTTGACTGATGCGTCCATCAAGGATTCCGCTGTCAAGTTTGAACACCCCTGTTTTAATCTTGTGCTCGATATAGTCGGATGTGTCTTTCTCAATGATTCCATACGGAACAAAATATTTTACATCCTCATAGCGGAATGTGCCGGGAGTTGATGCTTTGAGCACGATACGCGGGTCTTTTGTCGCGTAATCATGCATCTGAAAGCTGCCTTTAATTCTGAATCCATCAAAGCCGGTATCGAATGCAGAGAAGTCAATAAGCTGCTTTGAAAGTTTAAGCGTGAAATCCAGCTTTAGTGAGCGGGGAGAGAGTATCGCATGAAAAATGGCCGGCCAATGTACGGATGCACCGTTTATACGAATTTTGACTTTGGCGGCGAATTCCTGCGGCTTGCCTTTGAAACTGGTAGAGAGATCAAGTCTGCCTCCCGGATTGTCAAAAGGTATGAAGCGTCCATAGTAAGGCCAGAATTTTCCGATTTCAGCCTGTAGTACATCAGCATCGAACTGTAATTCCGTATCCAGCAGAGAATGGTTGGCAGCCGGAAGCCTCACTGAGCCGGAAAGAGACAGGTGGGCTGGTTGACCGGTGGCGGCAGGTATATCGCAGGATAGCTTAATCGTGCCTCTTTGACCGCGGGAGAGATGGTCCAAAGAAAGAGACAGATTATGCAATGTTGCTGATATACCATTTTTCTGCTGTGTCAGATCACGCCACTGTATGGTTCCATCTTTTATATGTATCCGTTTTAATTGTACCTGGATGTTTTCCTTGCCCGGTTTCAGCAGGTCATCAATATTTAATGTCCCATCTGCATTACGGATCAGGGATACATTAGCCCCATAAAGATGCAGATCTTTTAGTTCAATTTTCTTTTCCAGGAGCGGCAGCAGTGAAATATGGACCGTTATCTGTTCGGCTGAGAGAAAACGTGCAGAGCCGTCACGCTCTTTGATCGAAACTGTTTTGAATATGAATGAGGGGCCGAAATGCCAGGCAAACGAACCCGAGCTGAAGCTGACAGGACGATTAAGACTTTTCTTAAGCACTTCCAGTATTTCATCCCGATAGACATTGACATCCAGTAGACGTGGCAGGAAAAACGCCACCCCGATGAGAAGTGTGGCGACCAGCATGAACAGAATGCCGGAGAGCTTTACAAAGCGAATCCCGGTTCTCATGCCGGCTTGCTCTCGTCAGTAAGCCTGACACGAAGGATTCGTCGCCGATCGACACTCTCGACGGTAAATCTGGCATTATTATAGGTGATACTTTCGCCCTGGTTCATCAAATGTCCGGCCTGGGCAAGCAAAAAACCGGCTATCGTGGTATAGGGAGCGTCTTCAGGCACGTACAAGCCGAACGTTATATTGACATCCCGGACGCTCAACATGCCATCAAGAAGATAGCTTCCGTTCTCCTCAACGATCTTGGCAGGCGGGACTTCGTCAAATTCGTCTTCAATCTCACCAACTATCTCTTCAAGAAGATCTTCAAGTGTTACAATTCCCTCCAATCCGCCATATTCATCCACCACAAAAGCCATGTGTGACCGCGAAGACTGCATCTGCTTGAGTGCAACACTGAGCTGGGCTCCGGCAGGGATGAATTTGGGTGGGTGAAGCAGCTGTTCCAGACGGAACTCATTGTTATGTTCCTGCGACAGGAAAGGTTCCAGGTCTCTCCTGACAACAATGCCGGCTATATTGTCAAGCTGGTCGCGATAGACCGGAATCCTGGAATAACCGAGCGTGTGGAAGGCCTGCCAGGTTTCTTGCAGTGTTGCAGTGATCGGCAGGGCAGTCACAGCGCGGCGTGGTATCATGACCTGCTGCACTTCCGAGTCGGAAAATTCGAACACCCGGTGCAGCAGATGCTTCTCATCAGTCTCCAGAGTCCCGCTTTTGTGAGATACGTCGATGATCTGCCGCAGCTCGGCAACGGTATATACGCTGGAATGCCCGGATAATGTTCTGAACCCCAATATTCGCACGGCAAAGCGGCCGGCATGATCCAACAGTATGATCGGCCAGTGAAAAAGCTTGTGAAAGATGCGCATCGGCCAGGCGATGGTCATGGCTACCTGCTCTGCACGTTCCAGGGCAAGGGTCTTCGGCGCCAGCTCCCCCAAAACGATATGCAGAAACGTGATCGATGTAAACGCTACAGCAAATGAAATGGCATGCCGTAGCGTTTCAGACACCACTCCGCTCAGTGGTATTTCGAGGAGTTTTGCTACAGCGGGCTCTCCGACCCATCCAAGCGCCAGAGAAGCCATAGTTATGCCAAGTTGAGTGGCAGAGATGTATGAATTAAGATTGTCGAGGAGCTCAAGCAGGATTGAGGCTCTACGGTTTCCAGACTCCATCATCGCTGCGACACGCGAACGTCGGACAGCCACCAGAGCAAACTCCGAAGCCACAAAGAATGCATTTGCCGCAACGAGAAACAGCACTATGATTATGTAATATGGTGAAGATGGCATATATCCATTGTCTATGCTGAAGTGGATGATGTCAACCACGACGTTTGGATCGTGCATCATTTTAATGGTCAAAAGAGAGAGATGGATTGGGAATAAAAAGAGCCCGCCAGCATCCGCTGGAGGGCTCTGCCTGGCTGTGTGAGTTGGAATCAGGCTGCGGAAACAGTCACTTTCAGAGTAGCCGACACTTCAGGGTGGATCTTGACCGGTATTGAATACTCACCTATATGTTTGATCGGATCGGCAAGTACGATCTTTTTGCGGTCAATATCAAAACCCTTATCCTTCAGAAATGCTGCGATTTCCATATTGGTGACGGAACCGAACAGTTTGCCTTCTTCACCGGCCTGATGTATGAGATTTATAGCCAGCGATCCCAGTTTTTCTGCAAGGTTTTTTGAAGTTTCCAGAGCCTTGTTCTTTTTGTAGGCCAATTGACGCTTGGCGTGTTCAAGAGCTTTGGCATTGCCTGCTGTTGCTGCAACCGCCAGTTTTTGGGGAAGCAGATAATTACGGGCATAGCCGGGAGCAACCTTGACGATGTCGCCTATATGCCCCAGAGTCTCGATATTCTCGTTCAAAATAACTTTCACGTTGTTCTCCTTTCAAGCCTGTCAAGTAGTTACAGGTTTTCCTGTTTATTTTGGTTAGGGGTTCTGAAATCAACCCACAAATCAGATAATCCAATTACCGCAACGAGTGTCGCCAGATAAGGCTGCAGAACCAGCATGACATACAGGCCGACCCGCAAAATTCCTGACAAAGACTGTTTCGAAATTATGGTGCTGATTACAGCCATTCCCTGCAAAAAATAGAGCAAAGAAACAATTACCAGGATGTTCAATGCTGGAGTAGTTGCCATTGGAGAGGGAATCAGCAACGCAAATCCCGAACAGATAAGGAGCCAAACCAGCATGTCGTGATTCCTGAATGCAGCGAACTCTCCAACACTGAGAGTTCTTTTCGATAATGCAGCCATCCGCTTCAAAAGAGCAAGATTGCAGCCGGTAAAAACAATGAGTATCATAGTGACAACAGCTGGATAAAGACGGTACAGCAGGCCTGCAACCATTTTCATGGACTGCTTGATAAGATCCAGGTCTTCCCCTTTGACACCACCTTTTTCATAGATGGCCATCGCCTGCCTCAGGCTGGATGTTATCTCCTGGATCACAAACTGTTGTAAATCCTGACCGGTCGAGATGCTGTACAGAAAAATAAAGACAGTCAGAACGGTCAGGTTAGCCGCTGTTGTCCAGAACATGACCCGGCTGCCGCTTAAACCACGTGACAGCAGTTCCGGCATCAGCATACTGATGGTTCCGCACATTCCCAGATACAGACATCCCGCAAAAATTCCGAACAGAGCGCTTACAGCCGCGGCTACCCCGAACGTCAGGATAAGAGACGGCATACGTCCGTGCAGCAGGCGGACATAACATGCTGGAAACGGTACCAGTATGCCGGAAAAAATACCAAATGGAGGTACCGCCAGATAGGCTGCAAACAGGATAAACGAGCCGATCATGCCGAGAGCAGCCGCTTTGAGGCGGGATGCAACAGCATAATCGGCCCGGGGAGTCAGGCTCATACCGGATTTGTCAACTCAGCGCGTGATTGGCAGCAATCGGCAGCAGCGCAATATTGCGGGCGCGCTTGATTGCCTCAGTGATTTCTCTTTGATGCGCGGCACAATTTCCCGAAATACGGCGCGGCACAATCTTGCCTCGCTCAGTAATAAAAAAACGCAGAGTACGCGGTTCCTTGTAGTCAATGGCAAGATTTTTCTCAGCACAAAAACGGCAAACCTTACGACGTTGAAAAGGGCGCCGTTTACGTGGGCCACCAGGACCACCGGGACCGCCGGCAGGGCGTTGGCCACCGCCAGACGACCGCTGATATGAAGATGAAGAGGGTCTTTCGTCGCTCATGATTATATATCCTCCAGGGAATTATTCGGTTATTTCTTCAGCGGAAGTTACTTCTTCCGTCACCTCTTCCGTCATCTCTTCCATTTCAACTTCCGCTGAAACCGCCTTCTTTTCGGGAACTGCCCGCTCAGGCAGGTCAGTGATGTTTACGCTCTGGTAGCGCAACACCTTCTCGTCAAGTCTCAATCGACGCTCAAGTTCGGCAATCAGCGCACTGTTTCCATCAAAACGGAGGTAATAATAGCGGCCTCTGGCAGATTTTCTGATAGGGTAGGCCAATTTTCTGATACCCCAGTCATCCATCCTGAAGCACTCGCCCTTGTACGACGAGATAACGTCCTGAGCCTTGGCGGTGACTGACTTGATGTCGTCTTCGCTCAGTTCAGGCTGGAGGATGAATATAGTTTCGTACTTCCTCATGTTGTTAATCCTCCTCACGGATTCGAGCCCCGGTCCTACCCGGAGCAAGGAGATTTCGGCAGTATGCCGTCTTTAAAAGAACAGTATGTCTACAATGTTTTTCAACAAAGTGCAACAAAATCTTTATACTCGAGGCAGGGACACGTCAAAGTTTCCATCGTCTACATAGGCGAGAGTCTATCACGCACTTAATGATATTGGCAAGATAGTTGGGGGAGTCCGGCAGACGTCACATGAAATGGACGAGATTTCCGCAGCGATTGAAAAACAAGGAACCGGTAACTGACTGTACCAACAATAAAATAAGGACTCCCAGATGCAAGGAGTCCTTTGTCTTCAACAGTGCCGTCGTGTTCCTAGCGATGATGTTTGGCTGTGCAGCTCATAGGGGCAGAAAGTCAGAAATTGCCCAGGTCCATTGGATACCCCCACGCACAAAATTCTCCGGGATCATGGTGATAATATGAATCGCTCACTTCCTCCTGTTTGCCCCGCACAAGCTTATTGATCTGCTCTGAGGGTACCATATTGAACACAGTAACGGGTTTCAATGCGTCCATATCCGGCGCATCATAATTGCACTTCCTGTTATTCTTACTTTTCATGATTGTCTCCTTTTGAATTATCGATTATACCTCATCCGGTTACTCATTTCAGCATCATTGACGGCAACTTTGCCACTATATCAGATGACAATGAAGGTTGGGTGTCGTCAAGGCAAAGATTACGCAACAATTGGACTCCTGAGCGTTCATGACTGGAACGTGCCGCTAGTAAATGTCGCCTGAGCGGCTACGAAGCAACTCCTTCCAGACCATATACCCCTTTGGACTGACATGAAGTCCGTCATTCAGGAAAAGTGAATCGTCCGGTCTGCCGTCGCTTCCCAGCATGGCGGAAAAGATGTCAATGAAATACCGGTGGTCATGGCCCCTGAGCTCCTGGCGGATTGTATCGTTGGTGAATGTAATTTGGTCGGCGAGGTGCCAACGCGCTGGACTTGGCTTGATCGATAACATGGTAAAAGGGATCGTGTGGCAATACATATCAATCTTAATCAGCAGTTTTCGAAATGACATCAGAACCTCCTCGGGGGTTCTACCATCACCCAGATCGTTATCACCGGCATAACAGACGATAGAGCGGGGGTTGCAGGGAACCACGAGCCGTTCGAAGAACCAGGCACAGGCTTCCAGAGTTGAGCCGCCAAATGCCAGATTAAGTACTCCAACATCATGGAAATCATCCTCAAGACTCTCCCACATTCGCATCGAGGAACTCCCGTAAAAGGCCACCAGTCCCCCAGGGGGCGGAGACAGTCGCAACGCTCGTTCCATTGCGCACACTTCCTGCTCATACCACTCCATAAGCATCCTTTCGTTTCAGGTTCGCGTCTCTCAGAAAATATTGGCGACCATTTCGCGCCAGCAGCGGGGCCGGTGCGCTTCACCCGACCAGACGTGAAATGAGGTCTGGATCCCTTTTTCATGCAGAACTTCCCGGAATTTGAGGTTGTTTTCCAGAAATGAATCAGCCTCGCCAATGGTGATGGTCACCTGCATTCTGCGAATCAGGTCCAGCAATTCGGGATCGTTGATGTTGGGAACATAGTGGGACGGATTGTGGAAATATATATCTTCATCGTAGTAGCCATCGAAAAGATCGCGAAAGCTCCCGACCCCGCGGGTCAGATCATACCTGCCGCTGAATGCGACCACACGGCAGAATAATCGAGGATGGCGCATGGAGATATTGACGGCATGATAGGCGCCCATGCTGCAACCATGAGCGATCAGAGCGGAATTGGGATTATTGACATGTGTAAAGGGAATAACTTCGTTAAGGATGTAATCCTCATACGCCTTGTGTCTGGCGATCCGATCCCGGGGAGGACACCAGTTGCAGTAGAAGCTTTCGGCGTCGATGCTGTCGATACAACAGAACTGGAGCCAGCCGTTTTCGATTTTATCCTTCAAGGTTTCAATAAGTCCCCAGTTTTCGTAATCAAAGAATCTGCCGGTACGGGTAGGAAAAACGATCACCCTGGTACCGCTCTTTCCGAAGAGGAGCAGTTCCATGTTGCGTCCCAGATGGGGACTATGCCAGCTATGATATTCACGTTGCATACATTTACGAGAGAGCAAAGTAATCCTCAACAGGATAGAGAGGAGTTGCTGTCAGAGAATCGACAACAGCTTTCTCTTTTTCAATTGAAACATCTCTCTGTTTAAATTGATTAACGGCTGAAATCAGAGACTCAACCTGTTGTGCAAGCATTTTACTCGCGTCACTTGCAGTCTGTGCTGAGGCAAGGTTGCTGGAAAAAGTAACAGTTATCTCTTCCATGGCATTCATAATGCGGGAACAATCTACTGTTTCAGCCTCGCAACTGCTCTTTATCTGTCCGATCATTTGAGTTATATTTTCAGAGGCTCTCAATATATGCCGGACAGCATCTTCGTTTTCTTTCAAGGCATGTGTGACTTTTCTGGACATGAAAGTCATCTTTTCGGAGTTTGATATGATATTCCTGCTTTCATGCTTTAATTCATGGCTTGCTTTGGCGGTATGGTGCATTGTCGTCGAAACATCTTTTACAGCCTCGGCAATCTGCCTGCTACCGGTTCTTTGTTTTTCTATCGCAGCGGAAATCGCATCCATTTCATGTGACGTCTGCCGGACTCCCTCAACTATCTTGCCAATGGCATTACCTGAAGTGCGTGATAGACTCTCACCCATGGCAACGACTGATTCGGTCTTTCTGATCGCCTCCACCGCCCTTTTTGTCTGGGCCTGCACACGTTCTATCTTTTTGACCATTTCAAGTGCCGAATGAGCAGTTTGCGCCGAAAGCGATTTAAATTCGCCTGCTATCACGCCGAAAGCTTTCCCTGAATCGCCCGCTTGCGCTGACATGATCCGCGCATTCAGGGAGAGTAACGAGATTCTGTCATTTATGTCATTAATAACGGTTAGAATAGAACCTATGTCCTCTGCACTGGCCGAAAGATCTGTGATGACGTCAAAGGTCGTTTTAGATGATTTTCGGATTTCGTTCATGCTGTCGATGGCAGCATTGACGGCATCCTGGCCGGATGCGGCGTATTTGCCGGCTTGATCAGCAATTTGCAAAGTCGTCAATGTTTTGTTCTGGATCTCCAGTGCCGAATCTTCAAGAAGTGTTATTGAAGAAGAAGTTTCAGTCGCCTTGACATTGAGGTTATCTATGCTGTTATCCAGGGTTTGTATTGAATTGTTTACGGATATTATAGAGGCTCCGACATCGCCTGCAAGATTAGCCAGATGTTCTGAAAACTCGACTATTTCAGAAATGCTTTCAGCCATTTCATTGACAGAAGCGACAGTTGCGTGATTGGAAACAGATAGATTATCGACATCGTTGAGGATGTTATGTGTTGAATGACCGATCTCTTTAATTGCAGCACTACTCAGAGCAATCTTGCCGGTTTGTGTCCAGGTTTCCTTGGAAACCTGCTCGGATGTTATTGAAACAGTCCGGGATATTCCGGAAAGTTCACTGGAGGCAGTACCGATCTGCTTCACAAGTCGCCCCAGCCCCGATACCATTACATTGAGACTTGCGGCCAGAGCGCCGACTTCATCATTGAGCGGTTCATGGAGTTCTCTTGAGAGGTCTCCCGAGGAAACATCCTGGGCAAAATTGACCGCCCGGTGAAGTGGTTTTACCATAAGTGTAATAATAGCGAGCGCAATGAAAAGAATAAGCATGGCAGTGAACAAACTGGATATAATTATCGTAGAGGTACGTTTCCCAATATAATTATCGGTGGACAGTTCCAGATCTCTCGTCAAACTATTAAGGATTTCTGTTACCGCTCTAAGACGGGATGCAACACGTTCATAACGATATCTCTGAATGCTCTGCAGCCTTTCAAGTGCAAGTTCCTTGTTGCCTTCCAGTATTACAGGTATTATTTTCCCTGACATGTTGTCAGTGAATACTTGCCATTCGTCTCGTGCTTCGGCAATTGCTTTTTGATGTTCCTTGGGAAGGGCTGCCAGTATTTCTCCAAAAGTCCGGCTTACTCGACTGTTGAGCGAATAGATGGCCGATAGCCCCTGCTTCTGGATTTCCGGATTACTTTCTTCCGCAACGGTTAGATATTCAACTCTGATCTGGTTGAAATCAGATTTCAGAGCAGCTATTTTCTCCAGCACCTGATAATAATTCTTTATTTTGCCATAACGGGCGCTCCCGATCTTTACGTCTGCTACGAGGAGAGTACCCATAAAAAATATGATTCCGAATCCGATAAATGTTAATGCCGTCAGTAATAGCATTTTTGTGCGAATCGATATTTTCAATGAATAAAGAGGAGTTTTGAACCTGCTGCGCAAAATACTGATTGGAACTATTTTCAGAAAATTAGTAAACATCATGATTGGTTCCTTTGCCAATTTGATAATTCCGGAATTCTACGATATGATCAACATATCATTCCCAGCATACATGCATGTTACGGATATGAAAATTTTGTGAAAATATTGCATTATGATGTTCATCATGAGGTAGCTGTGTGATAGACTGAAATCCAGAGTCCAGGATTGGTAGTCATTGAGTGCCTGACATATTGATGTCGAAAAATTACTCCAATGAAAAATCAATATCCAAATACTGGTGAAACTGCCGAAACCAGGCAGAATTGCCATGAAGAACATGCCAGCAACACACTGGCGGACATTGACTCTCGTACTGTTTTGATAAACAGCCGCCTCATGGCGAAAAAAGTGGAGGAAACCTTTGAAGACGAGCCGGAACTTACCGGTGTCATCATAATTGATGAAGATGATGACCAGCTGTTGGGTATGATTTCCCGGCGACGCTTCATGGAGATGTACAGCAAGCCCTTCCGTAAAGAGCTGCACAACAAGAAACCTCTCAAACTCCTCGTAAAATACGACTTCGATTCGCCGCTATGCCTGCAGGAAACAGACGATATCGACCATGCTGTCCGCATCGCCTTATCGAGGCCCCCCGAACAGATTTACGAACCGATTGTGGTGAATACCATTAACGGTGGATATAAACTTATAGATATGCAGGTGCTGCTGCTCGAGCTGGCAAGGGTATACGAACGACAGTCCGTTGATTTGCGCAATACTCTTTCGAGGGTGAAACAACTGGAAGGAATAATCGCAATCTGCAGTTACTGCAAAAAGATCAGAAATGATGCCAATTCATGGGACCAACTGGAAACTTACATATCCAGCCATTCGGAGGCACTCTTCAGCCATGGAGTCTGTCCGGAATGCTTCAAGCAGCAGATGGATGAAATTAATAGACGAAAAACAGGGGTTTCTTAAGATCTGTGTAAAATATCATTTTGGGAGATAAGCCATGTACATTGCCAGAGATAAAAATAACGACCTTTACCTCTTCAACGAACTACCCAAGCGTGGAAACGAGTGTTGGTGGGCCGAATCAGGCCTTGATGGTTCCTATCTGCGTCTCGATAAACATCTTTATCCTGAGGTAACCTGGGAGTCCGAGCCACTGCCTGTATCTGTTACACCATAATAGTACTCTTCATTCCTCCTGAAACAGACATTTTGAGAATATTATATTTATATTGACTATTATAGTTATAATAAATATTATATTTTTTGGACTGTTACTGTCCGATGCTAACTTAAAGGAGAAATGCAATGAAGAAAAAAGAAACGAAGCCCGAAACAGAGGAACTGACAAACCTTATTGACGAACAGGTAGCCGATCTGAACGCTGTACCCAAGAAAAAGAATAAGAACAAGCTGGCTGATGAAACATCGGCGGCACCAAAAGGGAAAAAAGCAGCGTCTGAAAAAAGTGGCAAAGTGATAACCGAGTCGAAAGAGCTGAAGGCTCCGAAGGAAGACAAGCCGACCAAATTTCTTGTCACCATGAAAAAATCGCTGCGTAAGAGTATCAAGAAAGAGGCTGCCGAAGTTGGTGTCAGCATGAATGAATACATATTGAATGCAGTCGTGGAAAAACTGGGGCTGGAAAAATAAAGGGTTGAACAGTGGAGGGAATGGGTGCAGAGGAAGGAGTCTGTCAGGTTACTGCTCCCCGACGATGTTGGGCTGGAGTGTTTGCGGAAGGACTGGGTTTGCGAGATACACCGGCAGAAGTCGGGTACCCTGACTTTTTGGGATACGTACGAATGGGGGCTCTGGTTTGGAGGGTGTGCATTATACAGTTATGGGGAAGTTTACCACCTGTGTGCCCGTGAAGAAGGGTGGCTGGGGGGAGTGTTGTGTGAGGAAAAAGCTGGGGGCAGGCGGCGGTTCTGGAAAGATTTTGAGACGGAGCCGATGCGATCCAGGCTGGAGGGAATGCTTGGACTGAGGGGTCTTGCACCGGTGGTTGGAGGAGCTTTTCGTCTAAGTCATGGAGATTTACGCAACAAGATGGGGAAGATTGTCTGCAGACTTGACTGGACTTCGGTTTCTACCGGCAAGCGTGAAGAGGAAGAACTGCTCCAATCCTGTCTGGTAATGCCGCTGCTTGGGTATGAGGCCGAAGCATCTCATGTGGTGGACAAACTCATCGAATGCGGAGCAAAGACACCAGGGGACGACCCTTTGGTGGTTTTGCTGCAGCACGCGAACCTGGAACCGCAGGAGTACACCCTGCGTCCAGCCTTTGGTCTCAAAACTGAAACGTCGGCCCGTGAGGCTGTGGGATGCATCGTGCGCACTATTCTGGAGATTGCCTTTCGCAATGTGCCGGGAATTCTTAACGACATCGACACGGAATTTCTCCACGATTACCGGATCTGTCTCAGGAAGATACGGTCGGTGCTGAGTCTGGTGAAGGACGTGTTTCCTGCCGAGGGAACCCGCCTGATGCGCAAGGCCCTTGGCGACCTTGCAAGGCAGACCAACCGGCTGCGGGAACTGGACGTATACCTGCTGGCGCGTGACGAATACCTCGGATTGCTGCCTCCCGCGTTTCACCCGGCATTGGATGTGATGTTCAAAGATTTTTCGGCGGAGCGGGAAATGGAGGTGCAGCATGTGATCTCTAAAATGCGTGCGGCTTCCTTTCAACGACTTCTGGGCGAAATAGGCGAATACTTTTCAGCGGATACCCGTCACGAACCTTCGTCTGCAGCCGCACTCCCAGTGGACCAGCTGATTTTCAGCCGTATTTACAAGAGTTACAGAAAGATTTGCAGGCTTGCAGCGGGGATCGGGGCTGAGACGCCTGACGAGGTCTTGCATCAAGTCCGCGTGGCATGCAAAAAGTTGCGCTATCTTATGGAGTTCTTTTCTGAACTTATTCCAGGAGAAGAGGCGTCGGAGATGCAAAAAGTGCTGCGTCGACTGCAAGGTCGGCTCGGCGAGTTCAATGATTCCTCGGTGCAGCAGAAATCGCTGTTAAACTATTGGGAGCAAAAACGGTCCGGGAGTGAGGTCGCCCCGGGCCTGGGAGGGCTCGTCTCAATCCTCTACCACCGGCAGCAGCAGACGCGTGAACAAATAGTGCAGGCTCTGGAAATGTTTTGCGGCGGCTCGACGGCAGCAACCTTCAAACGCGTCTTCAAACAGCCAGCGCACGTTCCAGTACGGCAACCCAGGGGATGAATAATTATGAAAGTCATATCTTCGTATAGCATAAAAGGCGGGGTCGGCAAGACGTCCCTGGCGGTTAATCTGGCATTTGCGCTTTGCGAAGCGGGACAACGGACCCTTCTTCTGGACCTCGATCCGCAGGGGGCAGCTGCTTTTTATTTTCGTGTGGGCAACGCTGAGAAGTTTAGAATGCGCGATGCGCACTCCATAGCGGATGGACTCTACAGAAACATACGGGAATCCGACTTCCCCGGACTGGACATAATCCCTTCGAATATCGGTTTTCGCCATTTCGATATTGTGCTTGACGGAATGGCAAAACGCCGGAAGCAGCTCCGGATGATTTTGGAGGAGTTGAAATCTGATTACGATGTGGTACTTCTGGACTGCCCGCCTAACATCACACTTCTCTCCGAAAACATTTTCAAAGCTTCGGACGCAATATTGGTGCCGGTTATTCCAACCGTACTATCGCGGAGAACACTTGAACAGTTGACCGGTTTCTTCAGGGAAGAAGATCTTCCCTGCGAGATACTCCGCCCGTTTTTCTCGATGGTGCAGAAGAGGAGTAAGATGCACAGGGAAATCATGGCCGAGCTTCCTGCATTGCAACCCGGTTTTTTGAAAACGGTGATCCCTTTTTCTGCGGAGGTCGAAAAAATGGGGCTGCGCAGGATGCCGCTTTTGGCGTACTCGCATACCTGTGAGGCTGCACTTGCATACCGGGCGCTTTGCGACGAAATACTCAGCCAACTGGGGTGGGGAACTATGAAACACACAGCATCTGTGGGGATGACAAGATCACCCGCCGCATCCACCGCAGCCACCGCCACCGCCGCACCCTCCACCTCCGCACCCGCTCGAACTTCCCCCGCCATCGCCGCACCCGCCGGTGTAACTGCTATCCCCTGACGTAGAAACCGCCTTTGGAAAGAGTGTCTTGACGTACGGAAAATACCCGGTCGGGAGAGTGGCAAGACCGAAAAGCGCTGCCAGGAGAGAAGCATCGTTGGCCATCCCACCGGGACGGATGCCTTCTGCGCGATCTTTGAGGGGTTTGAACTTTTTACGGGCACGCCGCAGAACCTCATCTCCGGCGCCGGTCCTCTCTCGGCGCCAGGTCAAAAAAGTCCAGAGGACGAAGCCCAGTGTCAGTATGATGAGGAATACAATATTGTTTCGACTGCGGGAAAGGGCGACCCAGATTTTCGTTACGGAAACCCCAACCAGCAGCAGCACCGCAGCAAACGCCAAACCTTGTCTTTGGTCCAGAGTCTTTTCGTCTGCCATCAGTCCTTCGGTGGCCAATTCCCGGCAATATTCTTTTCCGGCTTCGAGTGAAGCGCTGTCGGAGAAAACGTCACGCACCTGTCAAGGGTTGGAGAAGCAAGAGACCACAGCCAGCTCGACCGGTCTCCTCACCATCCCCTTTGCCTGCTGTTCGGCTGCCACATCGGTCCCCGACGCCTTGAGCAGACCGCGGTCAATCAGCGAAAAGAGAACTATTCTCAGGGATTCGTGGGCGCCAGCCCGGAGAGCAGCCAGTTTATTGGGATCAGTGCAAACACTCCATGCCACTGAAAGAGGATTCTCTCAGGAATATGATGGTCGTATCGGTGGCTCATAGGCGGTTGCACAAAAGTGAGCCAATTCCCAACTCGGGCCAAACTTTGGCTGCATTATTATCCTTTCTGAGAAACCAAAATTTTGCCAATAATTCACCTTACCAACATACTGATGTAACAATGCTGTGCTACCATAGCTCATGTCACGTCGAAGTTATGAAGCAATTCTGTAAATTGCGGCGTTCAGATTGTATTGCGGTATAACTTGAAAAGGAGAACACAATGAAAGAATGTCTAACAAAGCCTATAATGCCGGAGTATTCCGGATGTCTGGTTGAAAACCCCACCTGCAATTTTGCTGTCAGTTTCGGTTTCAGTTATTTGTGTGAGCATCCCGAGCATAAATATTTTCATGTAAAATCGGCCAATTCAACACGCCACTTGGACCATAACGAGATTTACAAGAATTTAAAAGAGAAAAGGAAAAAAGAATATATTTCTAAAGCCAAGCGTTATCTTGAAGATTTGGCCTAAGGTCAGAAAGACTAATCAATGAATATCAAAACCAGGCTCTATTTAAGTTCCACTATCAGCATCCTTGGCATAATCGGTATTTCAGTTTTCAGTCTGATGACGATTTTCATGATCAAGGAAAAGATTACAATGTTGACCTCACAGTCAACCCCACTCCAGATCAAAACTGTCCAGTATCAGCAGGCGGTGGAAAAGCTCTCCGCTGATCTTCTGCAACTCGGACTTGCTCACGACCCCAAAGATGTCCAACAGATATCAACTTCCATTTCCCGCAGCAGGGAAAATCTTGAACATATCAACAGCGAGATCGGCAATCTTAAGAAGACAACCATGGATACAGTCATTTTTTCAGATTTGCACGGCCAGGTCTTGAAGGCAACTGACGAAAAATTCAAAAGCATGGCAGTGTTCAAGGAAGAGGCATCCAAAGTTAACGGGGCCATGGCCCGTGTCGATAAATCTCTGACGGGATTGAAGGAGATCATATCCGGTTTGGTAATCAGCGCTTCGCGCCGGGCTTCAACCGCAACCAAGACTCTGAACGAGACAATTAACGACAAGAGCGAAGTGCCAGAGCTTCTGGTCAATGTTCAAAACTTTCGCAATGAAGTTGATCACGACATAGAGCTGAATAAGAGAATAAATTCAATAAACGACGTCGTCTATTCTATTGGTGTTGATGCCAAACTGTTGGATGCCAAGGCCCGCATGATCATGTTGAGTGAGACCATGCCTGAACTTGACCGGGCGACGTCCGAGGTGCAGGCTATCCAGATGCGCATTGTACGTAGCATGTCCCAGGCAGGCAAGGGTATCAAGGAGATCAAGAACTCAGGTTTTGTTGATGATACGATTGCTGCCATCAACAGCGCTGTTGCCAGTGCAGGCGCCTCTTTACGAACTATAAGCACATCGCAGCACAAAGTGCTGGAAAACATGGCTCTGGTCGACAACTCCATAAGGAAAGTCAAGGACGTAGCTATTGAACAGGGGCAGAAAAATGAGGCCAATGTACAGTCTACCGCACGCGAACAGCAGAATTTAGTCAATGTTGTCAGCCAGCGGGTTGAGTACTTCAAAAAACTGATGGTAGGCGTTACGCTTTTCTTTGTTGCTGCGGCACTGTTTATAAGCATAACCACTATGATGTGCATTAACCGCTCTCTAAAAAGAATGACCGAGACTTTCGCCTATATTGCTGAAACTGGTGATTTCACGAAGTCAGCCACAATAAAGAATGATGATGAATTCGGGGTAACAATCAGGGCTTTTAACAAACTGGTCGATGCCTTCACCAACATCATCTCAACCGTATCGAACTCTTCGGCAAAGATCTCCAACAGTGCACAAAGTTTTACAAGTTCGGCCCAGGAAATCCACTCCACCATCGGCATTCAGTCTGGAAATATCAGTCAGGTTGCGGCGGTATCCATGGAAATGTCCCAGACAGTCTCCCTGATATCCACCAATACGGCAAGGATTGCCGAATCAGCACATAATGCTGGTGAGGTTGCAGCGAAGGGAGCTGATATCGTTGCCAGGACAGGTCACGAGGTTCAGGAGATTGCGAACGCGGTTGAAGAGTCGACTTCTATTATGAACTCACTACATGAACGTTCTCAACAGGTGGGAGAAATCGTCGACGTTATCATGGGAATCACCGACCAGACCAACCTTCTGGCCCTGAATGCCGCCATTGAGTCTGCCCGTGCAGGAGATCACGGCCGAGGTTTCGCCGTCGTGGCTGATGAGGTCCGCAAGCTTGCTACCAGCACAACCAAGGCGACCGTTGATATTACCGGCCGTATAAAGGCAATACAGACAGATACCCAGTCTGCCGTGAAGGCGATGCAAAAATGCCTGGAGCGGGTCGAACTGGGAGTCTCCTATTCACTGCAGGCAGAAGAGTCTCTGCATCAAATAGTTGACAGTGTTTTGTTGTTGCAGGGTATGACAAGCGAAATTTCGGTTGCCAACAAGGGACTTTCCAAATCATCCGATGAGATAAGCTCTGATATCGCTGCAATTGAACGCTCATCTGCCGAAACAGTCCAATTGGCTGCATTTATAGCCAACGAGTCCAACAACCTCTCCCGACTTTCCGTTGATCTAAAGGACGAAATCAGCCGCTATACGTATTCCGGTCAGTCGGAATCTGTCGCTCCGGTGGCCCAAAAAATGATTCAGACTGATGCGTGCGGATTAGCCTGGTTGAAACCTGCATGCAATTGTGTTGTTGTTCCTGTCAACAATGCTTAGTAAATGATCTACCACAGACGAACTGCTCGCCGGAGAATGATTTAGATCCGGTGTTATCATTATAGCAGAAGATGACGGCCTGCTGCTGGGCATGATCTCCCGCAGACGCTTCATGGAGTTGTACAGCAAACCGTTCAGCAAAGAGCTGCATGAAAAGAAGCCCCTCAAACTGCTCGTCAAATACGAGTTCAATGAACTCTCTGCCTGCTAATAATTTTGGAGGATATATGAGGGAACGCAATTCCGCCAGATGTGACATTAAATCACTACCGAAAAGTCTGAGTAAAGTAACCATTTCGTGGGGGGGCGATTCTTTAGCTGAAGCTAACGTAGCAAATTTTTGTACTCACGGTATGAAAGTGATAATTCCGATGGGGATGTCTCCAACTGATCTTCCTAAGAAAAATGACGCCATTAAGGTGAAGCTGCCAATTGTCCAAGTATGGTTAACCGGAATGTGTATTTACGTTACAAATGAACCCAATGGATCTGTCACCATTGGCATTTATTACTACGTTCCCATAGAACAGAACTATCTAAATAAGTTGCTGAGTAATAACCTTAATGTTCCGCTACAAGAATGTTCTTTTGTGTGTTATGAGTGGGAGGAATTGGTTGAAAAACTGTGTAATTCTGAAGACCCCAAGTTGAGGAATATCGGTTTTCATGAAAAAGAGATGCTTGGGGCATAATAGGAATTGGATGACACTTAGGTTATTAAAGTAGCTCAATTTCATACTGAGGAGATCCAGATAAATCAGATTGCCACTGCGGCTGAAGAGCAGACTGCAACTACCAGGGAAATCAGCAACAACGTCCATATGATAAACGAAGCGGTTTCGGGAAATGCACGCGGTGTGCAGGATCTGTCTACTGCAGCAGGCAATCTTTCGTTCCTTGCTGAAGAGCTCAAGAAAATGATCGCTTATTACCGTTTATAGGTCCAGAAAAACGACAAACGTTTTGATTCCTTACGTCCTCAGGGTTTATTCTCGAAGTTACTTCGGCTTCACCAAAACCGCTTGAAATTACTTGAGGCAGTTATTCGGCATTCACTTTGGTTTTCTGCGCAACATCAAACATAGCTATTCCGCCTGCAACCGATGCGTTCAGCGAACTTACTCCTCCGAATCGCGGAATAGATATCAACACATCACACTGCTTGCGCACCAGAGGTCTGATCCCCTCCCCTTCCCCACCGATGACCAGAACGATACTACCGGCAAATTTCGTCTCGAACAACGAATCAGCCGCTTCGCCGGTCAGACCGTACACCCAGTAGCCACCCTTTTTCATCGCCTCAAGAGATTGGGCAATATTCGTTACCTGCGCTACCGGGATGGTTTCCACTGCACCGGAAGAGGCCTTCTCGACAGCAGCCGTGACACCACAGGCGCGATCCTTGGGAATAACCACCCCGTCAACTCCTGCGCAAGCAGCGCTGCGGATCAAGGCTCCCAGGTTGTGCGGATCCAGAATACCGTCCAGCACCAGCAGGAAGCCGGGCGTCCCGGATTGCTCCACAGCCTTCAGCAGATCATCCAGATCGGCATAGCGGAACGGTTCCACTTCCAGAGCAATCCCCTGGTGATGGGAGGAGGCGCACATACTGGTCAGGTCTGCTTTTTCACGTCGGTGAACCGGCACACCCCGCTTTTCCGCCAGTTTGATAAGATTTTCTACCCGGTGATCGGTCGCTTTTGTCTGCACATACAGATTGAATGCCCCCCGCGTGCCGCGTAAAGATTCCCTGACCGGATTGATACCGAAGATCAGCTCGCCTTTCATACGCAACCTTCCATAATTTCCTCTGCTATCAACTTCGCGGCTGCGGCAGGATCGGCCGCCCTGGCAATCGGTCTTCCGATAACCAGATAATCCGCTCCAGCCCTGACCGCTTCGACCGGCGTCATAATACGTTTCTGGTCGTCTGCCGCAGCGAAAGACGGACGCACTCCGGGTGTTACTATCAGAAAGCCGGGGCCACATGCTTCGCGGATCAGCCCGGTTTCAAGCGGCGATGCCACCACACCATCCATGCCCGACTCTTTAGCCAGCCGTGCCAGGCGTACCACCATATCCTGAACCGAATGCTCGATTCCGATCTGTCGCAGGGTTGCCTCTGTAGAAGAGGTAAGAATAGTAACGGCAAGCAATCGGGGCCGATCCGTATTGCCAAACTCTTTTTGCACGGCCATGGCTGCGGACTCCATCATCTCACCGCCACCCAAAGCGTGCAGATTGGCCAGCTTAACTCCGAGCCTGGCAGCCTCAAGCATGGCATTAGCTACCGTGTTAGGAATATCATGATATTTCAGGTCTAAAAAAACCTGACCACCATGGCGCTGTATCGCCTTGACTGCAGCCGGTCCACATGCGGTGAAAAGTTCTTTTCCAATCTTGAATATTCCTACCCTGCCGCACAGCATTGCGGCAAAACGGTCGATCTCGGAAATACCATTTACATCCAGAGCAAATATAATTTTATTACTGGCGTCTTCGGGTCTCATCTCGTCTCATTTCATAAATTCCAGTGCTGCGGCGGCAATACCTTCGGCGTCAATTCCGGTATCCTTTCGCAACTGGGCCTGGCTGCCATGTTCGATATATTTGTCGGGAATGCCAAGCCGCATGACTTTGACATTCTGCATTCCATTGTCATACAGAAGCTCCAGAACAGCACTGCCGAATCCACCCTGCAAGGCGTTTTCCTCAATCGTCATGATGCGACCGGTTGCACGGGCGGAAGAAAGGATCAGAGCGGCATCCAGCGGTTTTACAAATCTGGCGTTGATAACACCGGCGTCAATACCGTTCCGCCTGAGAGTCTCGGCTGCTTCAAAAGCGGGATAGACCGTTGACCCGATAGCGATGATTGTCAGATCCCCCCCTTCCGACAACAGCTCCCCCTTTCCGATTTCCAGGGATTTCAGGTCGACATCCATTTCGACACCGTATCCTGCTCCTCTAGGATACCGTAGCGCAATTGGAACATCGGAATAAACGGCGGTCTTAAGCATATGGCGCAATTCGTTCTCATCCTTGGGGGCCATCAGCGTCATTCCGGGGAGGTGTCTCAGATAGGAAAGGTCGAAGACACCATGATGGGTCGGTCCATCATCGCCCACCAGTCCGGCACGATCCATGGCAATGGTTACCGGAAGCTTTTGCAGACAGATATCATGGAAAATCTGATCATAGGCGCGCTGAAGGAATGTAGAATAGATGGCCGCCACCGGTCGGTACCCTTCAGCTGCAAGGCCGGCGGCAAAGGTCATGCCATGCTGTTCGGCAATTCCTACGTCAAAAAAACGATCCGGGAAACGCCTGGAAAAGTTGTTGAGTCCTGTACCATCAGGCATGGCAGCCGTTATGGCGATAATTTTGGAATCATCTTCAGCCAACTGTACGATTGTTTCGCCAAACAGATCGGTGTACGACTTGTTTGCGGCCTTGACAGACCCTTTACCGGTTGCAACATCAAAGGCCCCCACACCATGATATTTGTCAGGGGTATCTTCAGCAGGCTTGTATCCCTTGCCCTTGGTTGTTATGATGTGCACCAGCAACGGGCCATCCAACTCGTTAATATTGTTGAATACCTCCAGCAGCTGGGGAATATTGTGCCCGTCCAGCGGGCCGAGATAATCGAAGCCGAGCGCGTCAAACAGAGAGCCGGGAGTCAGGAAGCTTTTCAGTGAGTCTTCGGCACGACGTGCAAAATGGAGAATATCGGTACCGATGGCAGGAATATGCTTGAGCAACACCTGCATTTCCTTTTTCAGATCCCGTATGTAGCGACCGGTCATCTTACGGGAGATGAATGCTGAAAATGCGCCGACATTCTTCGAAATCGACATTTCATTGTCATTAAGGATGACGATGAGATTTTTTTTGAGATGACCGGCCTGATTGAGCGCCTCAAAAGCCATTCCACCAGTCAGAGAGCCATCGCCGATCACGGCGATGGAATGATTCTTGGTACCGGACAAGCCAGCCGCCGCTGCCATGCCGAGACCGGCTGAGATGGAAGTCGATGAGTGCCCGACACCGAAGGCGTCATGCTCGGATTCGCAGCGCTTCGGAAAACCGGAAAGCCCCTTGTACTGACGCTGTGTGGCAAAACGATCACGCCGCCCGGTCAGTATCTTGTGAGTGTAAGCCTGGTGGCCGACGTCCCAGATAATTTTGTCATTGGGCGAGTTAAAACAGTAATGCAGGGCAATGGTCAACTCGACCGTCCCCAGATTGGATCCGAGATGTCCACCGGTAGTAGAGAGGGTTTCCAGCAAAAAATGGCGAACCTCCTCCGCCAGTTCCGGTAACTGTTCCGGTTTCAGTTTCTTCAGATCTGAGGGATTGTTGATCGTTTCAAGTAACATGATGACCTCTGATTCTGGTTTGGGGATTAAGGCGCAAAATCATCACAAAATCCCGAACATGGAACGTTGAACCGCCGTTATGCGTATCTGTTACTCCTGAACCATTCCACCGACCGGGCCAGAGCCTCCTTGACCGGAGTCTGTGGCAATCCCAGTTCCCGGACTGAGAGGGATGAATTAAAGTACATGAATTTGGACGCCATCTGCACCCCGGCCAGTGGAATCAGTGGTTCTCTGCCGGTAAGACGCGAAAACCCCTCATTGATATAGGCCGCCATCAGAATCGGCAGGTAGGGCAACCTGACTCCGGGAGCCGGAAGGCCGGTTATCTCCTCCAGCATACGGAAAATGTCCTGCAATGTCAGGTTGGCATTTCCCAGGATGTATTTCTGCCCGATGCGCCCCTTCTGTTCGGCGAGAACATGACCGCGGGCGCAGTCTTCAACAGCTATGAGGTTGAGTCCTGTATCCAGATAAGCCGGCATCCTGCGTTTCAGAAAATCTACAATAATCCTGCCGGTCGGAGTCGGCTTGATATCTCGTGGCCCCACCGGAGTCGAGGGGTTAACAATCACCAGCGGCAAACCTCGTGATACAAATTTTTCAGCAACACGTTCGGCCAGATATTTACTCCTTTTGTAGGGTCCGACCATGGCGTCCAACGTAACAGGAGTTTGTTCCGTCCCTGGAGTGCCGTCCCCGGGATTGCCGAGAGTACCGACGCTGCTCGTATACACAACCTTTGATAATCCATTTTCCAATGCAGCTTCCAGTATGGCCTCAGTACCGTCGACGTTGATGCGGTACATCTCATCCGGAGTACGCGTCCAGAGACGATAGTCAGCAGCAGCATGGTAGAGTACATCACAGCCTCCAAGTCCTTTGCGCAAACTTTCGCGGTCCAGAAGATCACCCTTCCACAACTCTATGTCCAATCCGTTCAGGTTTGAAGTATCGGAACCTGACCGCACCAGCGCACGCACCTCCCGCCCGTCCTGCAGCAGTTCCCGTGCAATGCCGGCGCCTATGAAACCGGTTGAACCGGTGATAAAAGTCTTCATATGAAAAATTGTAAAGCCCCAAATGTTATAACATCGGGGCTTTATACCTGAAAAGTGATCCTCGGCACGACGGCAATACTATTTTATTTTATTACTTCCCGCAGTCAGGCGGCGATATTTTCCGAGTGCGGTCAACGGGAAACAATTTCTATAAAGATGGTACTTGATCATGAAGTATTTGGGGAAACCGGTACCGGTAAAAGCGTCTTCATCCCAGGTGCCGTCCTGTTTCTGCGTAGCCAGCAGATACTCTATTCCGCGCGTAACCGCTTTAGAAGACACCTCACCGGCGGCGAACAATGATAATAACACCCAGCTTGTCTGGGATGCAGTGCTGGGCCCGCACCCCATCAGAGAGCGATCACTGTACGACTCGCATACTTCACCCCATCCTCCATCAATATTCTGTTTTGACTTTAGCCAGTTGATCGATTTCTTTATATATGGCTGAGTCATATCCTCGCCAATCGCCTCCAAACCGCACAGCACCGACCAGGTGCCATAGATGTAGTTAACACCCCAGCGGCCCCACCATGGCCCCTCCGGTTCCTGCTCCTTCTTGAGAAATTCCAGAGCCTGAACGGTGGCACGATGGTTTTTTGGATAGTTGAAATTACCCATCAGCTCAAGCATGCGACCGGTCAGATCCGCTGTTGGCGGGTCAATCAACGCTTCGAGGTCAGCAAAAGGAATCTTGTTCAGAAGGTGTTTGGTATTATTTTTGTCAAAGGCGGCCCATCCGCCGTTTTTACTCTGCATGCCGAGGCACCAGGAAATACCGCGTTTGATGGCCTGTTCCTTATGTTTCTTGTCCCTGACCTTTATATCCTTTATAGACAGCATGACAAAACCGGAATCATCGACATCGGGATACCAGTCGTTAAGGAACTCGAAAGCCCAACCGCCCGATTCGAGTTCAGGAGATTTAATCTGCCAATCCCCCTTGCGGCGAACCTCCAGGTCGAGGAGCCATTGGGCCGACTTGACCAGGGCCGGATGATCGACCGGAACTCCGGCTTCCTGCATGGCCACCAGCACCAGCGCAGTATCCCATACAGGAGAAACGCATGACTGCAATACCAGGCTTTCATCATCTTCTATACAGAAATTGGACAGAGCCTCAAGCCCCTTTACTACAGCCGGGTGATCGTTGGCATACCCAAGACAGTGCAGCGCCAGGATGGAATTAAGCATGGCCGGCTGAATCCCCCCCCAGTCGCCACTCGGTTCCTGATGATCCAAAATCCACTGTTCAGCAACGGTAATCGATTTTTTCTTGAAGGGCCGTATGGGAGACGACTCGTATACCTTAAGAAGATGATCGACACCGATAAAAAAGTTTTTCCAGGTCAGAATTCCGTCTTCTTTGGTAAAAGTATAATCAGTCGGACGCGGCGGACGGACAAAGAGCTCCTGAACGCGAGCCAGGGGGGGCAGTTTGCGAACCGGCCTCTCAGACATGACCACAGAGAGCGGAATAATGGTCGAACGGGACCAGCTGGATAATTCGTACATGTTAAAATAAGCCCAGTTGGGAAGCAACATAAGCTCGATCGGCATGGATGGAACCCCCATCCACGAAAATTCACCGAAAAGGGCGAGAAATACCTTGGTAAAAACACGGGACTTAAGAATACCGCCATTGGCAAGAATGAAATCGCGGGCTTTGCTCATGGCGGGATGATCCGCCGAATAGCCGGCCAGCTTGAGAGCAAAATAAGATTCAATTGTCGTTGAAAGATCTCCGGGGCCGCCGAACCATATAGCCCATGATCCTTCATCCGTCTGCTTTGACAGGATATATCCGGCCATTTTACGTTCTCGAACCTTGTCAACCATCCCCAGAAAATGAAACAACATGATATATTCTGACGTGATAGTCGTATTTGATTCAAGCTCCGCCCACCAGTAGCCATCAGGCAACTGTTCCCGGAAGAAGAAATCACGTGTTCTCTCGATAGCCTTGTCCAGAGGGCTTTTCGCATCTCCAGCCATTTTCTTCCACGTGGATGGCGGCAGGCGATGTACTTTTCCGGGATTTTTCCGCCTGGGCTCTACCACCGGATCGGCAATCTCGGTATTCAAGGATGTCAGGGCGTTTGAAATAGGGTTTTTACCTAAGTTCATCAAAATTCCCCACATGCCGGTTACTCCGGCACAGATAAAATTTTAAGCAAGGACCTCAATTTTGTCTACGTATCACAGAAATCGGAAAGAGTACATATTTTTTTAATTTTCGTTACACAATTTAGCAGGATACTTGGGCATAATACAGAAATGTGGTTGTCAAGAAATGTGGTTTGCCTGACAGCCTTGCGTCATGATATACACAGACCGGTTTATTACCTTGCGATCGTCAGGAGAGCATCTACATCATGCTGACCGGAAAACAGAAACGTCACTTGCGTGCCCTCGGGCACAAACTGAAACCCCTTATCCAGATCGGCAAGAAGGAGGTTGAGAATGCATTGATCAGTGAGGCCTGCGCAGCTCTCGATCATCATGAACTGATCAAGATCAGACTTCTCGAAAGCAGCCTGCTTGACAAACATGAAGCATCCGCAATGCTTGCCGAACTCTGCTCTGCCGAAGTTGCACAGATTCTCGGAAAGACCTTCCTGCTTTACCGCCCGGCCAAAAAACCGGTTATCGTTTTTCCCCAATCCGATAATCCGTCCAGTACGAAAACAGTATGACCATCAGGGCCGTTCTGTTCGATCTTGACGGCACACTGGTTGATTCTCTGGAGGATCTGACTGACGCCGTCAATCATGTGAGAGCGTTTTTTTCACTCTCCCGACTGTCAACACATGAGGTAGGATTGATGGTCGGCAAAGGCGCCCGCAACTTGATCCGGCAGGCCCTGCCCGACAGCTCTGTTCACGAATTCGAGCGCGGCTTGCAACTCTTCTTCGATTTCAACACTGCTCATATCGCCGACAAGAGCCGACTCTACCCGGATGCTGCAGAGACACTCGTACAGTTGCAGTCAATCGGTACCCGGCTGTCGGTGATTTCCAACAAAAACGAACGACTGAGCAACCTCATCCTCCAAAAGCTTGAAATTCATCACTTTTTTGAGTTCATCTGCGGTGGTGACACCTTCTCTGAAATGAAACCATCTCCGCTGCCCCTGCTACAGGTAATCGCTCAGCTCGGAGTTACCCGTCAGGAGGCTGTTATGGTCGGTGACAGCATCAACGACATCCAGGCCGGCCGACAGGCCGGCATTATGACCATTGGATGCAGGTGGGGCTACGGGAATTCAGCGGAACTGGCTGGTTCTGATTACCTGGCAGAGTCATGCAAAAATGTTTTCGCCATCATTCGCAGCCTGAGGAGCAGGACGGTATGAACGGCTGGACAGGAAAGATTCTGAACGTTGACCTGACAGATGGAACATCCCGGACAGAAGAAATTCCACACCGGTTGCTGGAAGAATATCTGGGAGGTCGTGGTCTCGGAGTGCGTCTGATGCGCGACTATTTCCGCCTCGACCCGTTCGACCCCGCCATGCCGCTGATCTTTGCCACAGGTCCGTTGTGCGGAACTCCCGCTCCCACCGCTGCACGACTCTCTGTTGTCTCACGTTCTCCTCTGACCGGCACGATCTACGATTGTTCAGCCGGAGGGCGTTTCGCCTGGCGTTTGAAGGCTTCCGGATTTGACGCTCTCTTTATAACCGGTCGCAGTCCCAGGCCGGTGGCTCTTTCCATCACACCCGACAAAATTGAGCTCACCCCGGCTGCTGCCCTGTGGGGCCGTGATATCCGCACCACCGTTGCCGCTCTGAATAATCGCGGCAGTGTGGCCGCAATTGGACCGGCCGGCGAGAACAGCGTCCTGTTCGCCAGCATCATGATGGGAGAAGGAAACGCGGTCGGGCGGGGTGGATTGGGCGCTGTAATGGGCCGTAAGAACCTGAAAGCAATTACTGTTGATGGCAGCCGGAAGACCACCATCGCCGATCAGGCCTTGTTCAACACGGCCAGAAAAGACGTGATGCGGCTCTTCAAGGCCTCACCGGTTATCTTCGGCCCGTTGGGGATTTCAGAATTCGGCACCCCGGTGCTGGTTGATCTGATGGCCCAGCGCCGCATGGCGCCCACCGCAAATTTTTCAAAGACATACTTCGCACACTCCGCCAACTATTCCGGCCCGGCCATCAGACATGCTTGTGGAGCGAAAAAGGACGGTTGCTACGGCTGCCCGATCCAGTGTAAAAAATCGGAGAAGAACGGCGGACATCTGCCGGAATACGAGACTGTTTCACATTTCGGTGCACTCAACAATGTCGATGACCTGCATGCCATCGTCAAAGCCAACCATCTCTGCAATGATCTGGGATTGGATACCATCACTGCCGCCGCCACCCTCTCGGCCTGGGGGGAGATAAGGGGACGCTTCCCGACTGCCGGGGAGATACCGCATCTGCTTGAGTTGATGGCGCTACGGACAGGCGATGGCCGCCTGCTGTCTCTCGGGTCGCGCCGCCTGGGGGAAGAGATGGGACGGCCGGAACTCTCCATGAGCGTAAAATCACTGGAGTTGCCGGCCTACGACCCGCGTGGCGCCTACGGAATGGCTCTGGCCTACTGCACCAGCAACCGCGGTGGCTGCCACCTGCGGGCCTACCCCATTGCCCACGAAATCCTGCGCAAACCGGTGCCTACCGATCGTTTCTCCTTTTCCGGCAAAGCCCGCATTATCTCCATTTCCGAAGACAGCAATGCCGCCATCGATTCTCTGGTGGCCTGCAAGTTTTCCTTTTTCGGTGCCAGTCTGGAGGAATACGCCGATCTTCTGACCGCCGCCACCGGTGTAGATTACTCGCCGCAACGCCTGAAGGAAATCGGCAGGCGCATCTATCTGACCGAACGCTTCTACAACTGCGCCAACGGCTTCTCCCGCAAAGATGACGCTCTGCCGGAGCGCTTTTTCAGTGAATCGGGCAGCAGCGGCGACGGAATAAACATTCCCCCCATCGACCGGGTGCGCTTTAATGAAGAACTGGACAAATATTATCGTATCCGGGAATTGAACGCGAGTGGCTGCTTTGATGATCAGGAATTTCTGGAGAAGCAACCCTGAGTACCTGCCTCGGGATACCTTCAGTCGCTCTCACCAGATATACTCTCTGGCGCTATCGCGTTTATCCTTACCGGAGAGGATATGCAAGATCCGCATCTGCTTGATTTTATTGGATGAGAGTGATCCAAGCGGGATGAAAACGATTTTCCGGTCACGGCGGGCGGCCATCTGCTTGAAGATGCTGCGGGGCGGGCGGGCCGCCACGTAGACCACATGCTTCTCAATGGAGTAATCCAGGGCGGCCGTCAGCAGCACTTCAGATCTGATTGAGGTCAGCCGGTAATCCGGATCGCACCAGACATCCGTCACGCGCCGTGGCGGATAGGAGAGCATGAACCCTCCGTACTCGCAGCGGCAGATTCCCGGTCCAACGATGTTATCCGCCGGAGGTGTGGCGTAAAAAGCCATATCCGATTCCTGCTCGTGCTCCCCCAGCCAGGTCATGCAATACGGATAGCGCTCACTGCGCCGATCCTCGTCAAAGATAACAACCAGACAACCGACGCCACCTTTGGCCCGCTGCTGCTCCCTGACGTAAATCGCCCCTTCATGGATATTGCGCAGCGTTTCCCGCATATCGATCCCGTCCAGGATTGAGGTACTGAAGCGTTCTGTGCGGGTCAGCTCCTCGGAGAGCTGCATGCTCCCCTTGCGTTTGAGAAAACGCCCGAAATTTTCAACAGCAATATCTTCAGGCGGATACGAACAGATCGAAGGATCATCGAACCCCTCCAGCCATTCGCCGGGCCGGATTTCCCGCTTGCGTTTGAGCAGCCCCAGTTTTGAAAGCCCCTTGCTCCGCTTCTGGCGCGGCCGGAAGCGAATACGCCGGCTGCCGCCCCAGATCTCTTCCGGTGAGATGCTGATGGTTGCCAGATCACTGCTATCCGTCTGCCAGGGATAGCTTGTAGCCAGACGACAGAAGGCATGTGCGAAGTTGTCATCGACACAGCCACGCGCCGCTGCCAGGAGCTGGAACAGGTCAGGCATCAGCATGCCCTCCTGGAAGGCATAGTTACGGGCGAAGCGGAAAAAAGCCCGTTTCTGCCAGATATGCAGCGCTTCGCCGGTCTCCTGCCGATAGTGGCGGGCCGCCTCACAGAAAAGCCGGTAGATCAAACGCTGCCGGTCGAGAAAAACCCCTTCGTGCCCAAGATGCCGCGCCGTGCGCCTGATAGCGTTCTCCATGAACTGCTCTTCGGAAACCTGCTTCCTGCCGCCATTGAGCAACTCCAGAGCGTGAAAGCGTTTGCGCAGTCCGGCGCCGCTCTCGACAGGCTCATCAGGAAGCTGGCCGCGCCGCAACTCATAGACCGCCGACAGAAAAGGATACTCCGCCAGGATTTCTCGACAGGAGTCGGGATGCAGATTGCAGAGCGTGATGCCCTCGCGCCGGATGCGCTCAAGCGGTGCCGCCTGCGATACGGCGTACAGGCCTTTGATACGCTCCAGATGTGCCATGCCGCAGACAAAGAGAATCCTCTGATGGTTCCGGGCCAGTTGCTGCAGACGGAAGGTCATTCCCTGTTCGCGCCGCCGATCCTCCCGGCCGGGTGTCTGCCCGGCGCAGGCGGCACGATATTCGCGGTAATACGCTTCCAGACCGATGCGGCAGATACTGTAGGAATCGGGAAATTGCTCATGGTGGCGAGGGTAGGTGTCGGTGTCCACATCGACAAAATAGAGGGGCAGCCCTTGCTCACATGCATGGCGGGCTGCCTCGACCAGCGGGTCGGCCGGTTCCACCAGCAGATAGACCGTCTCCGCTTTGCCCTGTACGGAATTCTTCCGCCCCCCGGTCTGATAGCTGATCACCGAAATCTGCGGCAGGCGGCGCAGAGCCCGCAGAAAGGGGACCTCCAGGGTAGGCGGCAGCTCGATTGCCACGGCATCGGGGTGGACGCGGGTAAAGGCCATCCGTACAAGCTGGGCGAACTCCATCCGGTAATGGAGCACCGGCAGGGCATGCACGGGACCGAAGTGTTCCAGGTAGAGGCGATGAGGCATGGGATCAGATGCAGTTACTATATGATATCATTCCACATTCTGAACCTGCTCCCTCATCTTCTCCATCTCTGCTTTGATCCGGATGACAAGAGTCGCTATCTCGACGTCGTTGGATTTTGAGCCGATAGTGTTGACCTCGCGATTCATCTCCTGCATCAGAAAATCGAGCTTACGCCCGACCGGCTCCGACATGCGCAGAGCTTCGTCAAACTGGTTGAAATGGCTGGATAGCCGCACCAGTTCCTCCGTAATATCGCTGCGATCAGCCATCAGGGCAATCTCCTGGGCCAGGCGGGTTTCATCGATTTCGCTTCCATCCAGCAGCAGATCGAGGCGGGCCTTAAGCTTCTGGCGGTATTCAGCCACCACCTGCGGAACCCGCACGCCTATCTCGCCGACCCATTCGGCCACCTGTTGACGCCTTGCCAGAAGATCTAGCACCAGCGCATCGCCCTCCCGGATGCGCATGGCATCGATCGCTGCCACCGCTGACAGTACGGCAGAGTTCAACTGAAGCTGGAATTCGGATACATCAATGGCGCTGACAGCTTCTTTCATGACCCCCTTCTGGGCAATTATCAGCGTCAACGGGATTTCCCGTGCCAGCTGCAGTTCATCGGCCAGCCGGGAGAACGCCTCGCGATACCCTCTGGCAGCCGCGATATCAATCTGGGGAATCGTATCCGAGGTCGTCGTCTCTTCCCACTGTACAACGACATCGACCTTGCCACGCTTTATTACAGTGGAAACCAGCCGTTTAACTTCGTTCTCAAGAGACATGAAGCCACGTGGCATCCTTACTGAAACCTCTCCGTAGCGATGATTGACCGAACGGATCTCAATCCCGAAACTGCCCCGTAAAGCGGATGCTTCACCCTTGCCATACCCTGTCATGCTTTTAAGCATACAATGTGTTCCTTCCGTGCCGTGCCATATCCTGGCCCGGCCTGATTCGCCTGCCGCCCGGTTGCAAGGTTACTCTTTAACCCGCACTATAACCACCGATATCCTGTTCATATCGATAACCGCATCAAAATAATCTCTTCCCGTCAGCTCACCCAGATGTAGCAGCTCTTTGGTGACCACCCTGACTTTTCCGGTCAACTCATCATTTCCCTGCATGCGCACGGTAACCCGTTTGCCCTTTTGTTCTTCAAGCAGCTTCTGAATAGTATCGCCGCTTTTTATGCTCAGCTCCGCAGCAATGGCACCCTGTGAACAGACCATACAGAACAACAGCACCAAGACAACCATCAACTTACCGCTCATTATTACCTCCCGGTTACAAAAGATATCGGCCACAGCCGTCAGGCGATGGCAGGTGAGCCTCTTACAAAAAGATTGTCATCCCGGAAGGTTTCTATCCGGGATCCAGATTTTCAGGTAGTTACAAACTGGATTCCGGCCAAAAGCCTGCCGGAATGACAGGGCGTTGGACCGCAAGAGCCCCACGTAACAGATCTTTCCAATTTTCAGAATCAGCGTTCCCGCAGGGCGTCAACAATTTTCAACCTGCTGGCCCTGACTGCAGGAATAACACCACCGATGAACCCCATTATCAGGGAAAAGACAAGCGCTTTGCCCACTATATCCGGTGTAAGCGTAAAGGAAAAGGCCAGCTCGGAAAAGGTCTGCCAGTTCATGGTGGATATGGTGATCAACTGCATGAACGAAGCGAAAAAAAGCCCGGTAATGCCGCCGATAAAGCCGAGCAGAAGAGCCTCCATCATGAAAGCGGCCAGGATACTGAAACTTCTGAATCCAAGCGCCCGCAGAGTACCTATTTCCACAACCCGGTTCGCCACGGCGGCATACATGGTAATCATGGCGCCTATGATTGCGCCGATCGAAAAAATAAGGGTCAACGAGATGCCGAGTATGCGCAGGAATTTCGCCATCGCTTCCGACTGATCTCTATAGTAGCGGGTTTCACGGCGTACATCAACTGTCAGACGCGGATCGGCATCAAGCTTTGTTTTGACCGACTGAAAATCATCTGCATTGCGCAATCGAAATGTCAGCGACGAATAGACGGGACGGCGAAAAGCCTGCATCAGTTGAGTCACATCTCCCCATATTTCGGAACTGAAGCCGGTGGCTCCCGCATCAAAAACACCGACGACAGTCCAGTCACGCATGCCGAAACGGAGCGTTTCACCAATACCGCCACCCTTGAACCGTTTAGCGATACTGCTGCCGGCCATGATTTCGGCAGAACCGGGATGCGGCATCCGGCCATCAGTAAGCCTGACCTGCTGTCTGAGCTGCAGCGAGACGGGATTGATTCCACGGATGACTACATTGGCTGGCTTGTCGCTCCCCCGCTTCGGGAGACTTATCAGGACAACCAGTTCCTTGGCTATCAAAGGCTCTCCCTGGCTGTTTGTAGATATTTCCATAAGGCTTTCGATGATGGCAGCCTGCTGCCTTTCCACGCCACTTTGCACTTCTGAGTTTGACGATCTCCTTGTTATAATTACATTATCGTCAGAACCGGTCTCTACCAGCGTTTTTTCCAATCCTGCCGACAACATCAGGATAGAGGCAAAAACAAACACAACTAAAGCCATGCCAAAGGCTGTCAGAAATGTCGTCAATCTTCTGGTGGAGAGATTACGAAAACTGTATGCAACAGGAATTATCATTAATTACCCGACCCCCTCACTTCGTCGTCGTAGTAACGCCCCTGCCATACAGGTTATCCCGCCACTCCGTCTCACCCTGAATACGCCAGGTCGTGTCCGGTTCGGTGTAGAGCAACGTACCTCCCGACGCAACCGACAGGCCGTTCATCGGCATCAGGTATACCTGCCCTGTCTGCTGGTTCCACCAGAGGATGTCGGCTTTGCTGTCTGCGGTGTAGCTGCCTATGCTGACTATCTCCCAGGTGGTGTTCGGCTCGGTGTACATTATTGCGCCGTTGGTGACGGATGAGCCGTTGGTCTGCATGCCGTAGATCTGCCCGGTGGTTCTGTTGTGCCAGATTATGTCGGCCTTGCCGTCTCCGTCAAGATCGCCCGCTCCGGCTATTTTCCAGTTCGTATCCGGTTCACTCCAGATACCCGTTGCGGTGGACGCGCTGGTGCCGTTGGTCTGACCCAGGGCTGCCTGGCCGGTTGCACTGTTCCACCAGAGCAGTTCGGCTTTGCCGTTGCCGTTGAAGTCGGCAGCGGCGACTATTTTCCAGTTTGTGTTCGGTTCGGTGTAGATGAGTGCACCACTGGCGATTGTTGTTCCATTTACAAGCATGGCATACACTTGGCCGGTTAGTTGGTTCCACCAGATCAGGTCGGTTTTGCCGTCGCCGTTGATGTCTCCCGTGGCGACTATTTTCCAGTTGGTGTTGGGTTCGGTGTAGATGAGTGCACCGCTTTTTACGGTTGTCGGAGTTGCCATCAGCATGAGGTAGACCTGCCCTGTGCTGTTGTTCTGCCAGACGAAGTCTCGTATGCCATCGCCGTCAAAGTCACCCTGGCCGACGATTTGCCAGGTTTGGTTTGGTTCCTGCCAGAATTGTGCGCCGCTTGTGATTTTGGTTCCGTCGGTGGTCATGCCGTATGCTGTACCGTCACTCTGGTGTTTCCAGGTGATGGAGGCTGGTGTGGTCGCTGGTGGTGGGGTGGTGCCGGCGGAGAGGGTGATGTTCAGGGTTGTCGGGCCCGGAGTTGTCAGCGATTGCGATATAGTGCGGGTCTGGTATGCCGGATAGGTCACGGTTACGGTGTAGGTTCCGGGAGAGCTGAGTGTGATGGTGTAGCTGCCGTCTCCTTTTGTGTTGGCGGTGAGCGTGGAGCTGCTGGTGCTGCTGGTTACGGCTATGTTTACGTAGGCGAGCGGCAGGTTGGTGGTGGAAGAGATTACCTGGCCCGTGAGGTAATAGGGTATCTGGTTGGTCGGATTGATGGTGAATCGCCATGACTGGCTGCTTTCGCGGATGGCGCCGTAGCTGTCTATGGCCAGCACTTTCCAGTAGCAGTAGCTGTCGCCGCTCTGGCAGTAGTAGCCGCCGCTGACTGATGCGGGGTCTTTGAGGGCGTTTTTGGGCATGAAGGTGGTGGTTTTCTGCAGGTTTTCTTCACGGTAGATTATGTTGCCGTAGTTCTGGTCTGTGGCGACTACCAGGGTGTAGGTCAGGCCGTCCGGGTCGGTTGATTCCTCCCAGGAAAGCGGGAAGATCGGGGCGGGCGCCGCCCAGTCTCCCGGTGACAGCAGGTTGAACGGGGTTGGTATGGTGTTGCCTGTCTGTTGTTTGTAGACTCTGGAGTGGAGTGTGGGTGATATTTCCAGGGTCTGGTTGTCTTTGGTGTAGTAGTAGATGTCGTAGGTGCCGGGTATGTCGAATGCGCTGTAGCTGCCGATCCAGTTGGCGCCGTCCCAGATCAGCGGGATGCTGTCGAATATCGGTATGCTCTGGCCGCTTCCTCCGCCGGTGGTCAGGCTGCCGGGGCGTCTGATTTCGACCCAGGCGCGCCCCACCCGGCTGTTGACGTTGGCGGTGAGCCGGAGTTGCTTGGTTGTGGTCGTAGCTGCGAGTATGTCAACCGGGGCAACGTTGGCGATGTCGGCCGGGTTGCCGGTGGCGTTGACCCGTATCCCTTCACCCAGTGTGAGGGATGACGCCAGCAGGCCGTCCGTGCTGCCGAGCAGGTAGCTTGGCAGGCCGTCTCCGTTGTCATCCAGCAGCGGATGCTGAGGCAGGGTGTCGATGCTGCCGTAATAGTATGCCTCGGGAAGGACGGGGGCTCGGGGATCCCGGATCATCAGGGCGCTCGTGGCTGTGGTGAAGGCGTCTTTGAAGGTGTCGCCCCTCCCCAGAAAGGCGAAGAGGGTGTCGACGAAGTATTCGCCGCTGTAGAGTACGCTGCTGTTGATGTTGTAGGTATAGACGCCGGCCAGGGATTGTTCTTTTTCGGTTGCGCTGGTTATGATTATCCGGCCCGGTTTGGAGAGTTTGGGGATGAAGGCACCGGAGTAGCAGGAGCCGATGATGATAAAGCGGTTGAAGTTGGTGAGCGCGCCGGAGGCGGCTACCGCCGGGTCGGCTTCCAGGGTGTCGAGGTAGCTCTTCAGGTCGTCG